>Ga0208140_1000054_pt1 | contig 25161 bp, 14 predicted proteins | sample SF_Rice_5C_0N_40_FD_185616 | JGI IMG/M metagenome (GOLD analysis project Ga0208140, IMG submission 185616) | Rice paddy soil microbial communities from Twitchell Island, California, USA - SF_Rice_5C_0N_404 (SPAdes) (version 2) | ecosystem: Environmental > Terrestrial > Soil > Paddy field/soil ... | reverse complement strand
GCGCGCGTACAACATCCCGCTGCAAACCGTGATTCAGCGGGTGCGCGACAGCACAAACGAAGTGGGCGGGCGGCTGCTGGAAATCGGCGGCGCGGAGTACATGATTCGCGGGCTGGGTTACCTGAAGTCGCTGGACGATTTGGAAAACGTTCCTGTGGCGACGAAGAACGGCACGCCGGTCTTGATCCGCGATCTGGGAAGCGTCACGTTCGGCCCGGACATCCGGCGGGGAGCGGCGGACTGGAATGGCGAAGGAGAAACCGTTGGCGGAATCGTGGTCATGCGCTACGGCATGAACGCGCTGAACGTGATCGAGGGCGTGAAGAAGAAGCTGGCCGAAATTGCGCCATCACTGCCGCCGGGCGTCGAAATACGGTCCGCATACGACCGTTCGGGCTTGATCGAAGACTCGATCCACACCTTACAGCGCGACCTGCTGGAAGAAGCGCTGATCGTCAGCCTGGTCACGATCCTGTTTCTGTTTCACTTTCGATCCGCGCTGATTCCGATCCTGACGATTCCCATCGCCATCGTGGCGTCGTTTATCCCGATGTACTACCTACATGTTTCCAGCAACATCATGTCGCTGGGCGGCTTGGCGCTCGCCATAGGAGTACTCGTCGATGCCAGCATCGTGATGGTTGAGAACGGCTATCGGCGCTTATCGGAGCGGCCTCTGGCTCCGTCGGGTCCGCCGCCGCAATCCAATGCGGAGGATGAACGCGCGAACAGCGTCGCGCTTGCGGCAGAAACCACTTCGGCGTCCGCAGCATCCGAGCCTCCCCCGCTTACGGAAAAAGAGCGTCGCCGTATCCTTCTCGATGCGGCGAAGCAAGTTGGTCCCGCGCTATTTTTTTCGCTGATTATCATCGTGGTTTCGTTTTTGCCGGTTTTTCTGCTGGAAGCGCAGGAAGGCCGCATGTTCAGACCGCTGGCGTGGACGAAAACTCTGGCCATAGGCTTTTCGTCGCTGCTCGCCGTGACGCTGGTTCCGGTGCTGATGCCGCTGTTCATTCGCGGGAAGCTGCGGCCGGAATGGAAGAACCCGTTTTCGGCGCCGACTCAGGCCATCTATCTGCCGATCCTGCGGCTGGCCTTGCGTTTCCGGAAAACGACGATCGTGCTGGCGCTCGCCGTCCTGGTGCTGACCGTTCCGCTGGCAGAACACATCGGCAGCCAGTTCATGCCACCGCTGTTCGAAGGGTCGGCGCTCTACATGCCAACCGCTCTTCCTGGAATTTCGATCACGCAGGCAACCGCGCTGCTTCAGGAACAAGACCGCATCATTCGCTCGTTTCCAGAAGTTCAGTCCGTTTTCGGAACCGTCGGACGCTCCGACAGCGCCACCGATAATGCGCCGCTTTCCATGTACGACACGACGATCATGCTCAAGCCGCGCAGCGTATGGCCCGCCGGAATGACTTACGGCAAGCTGATCCAGGAAATGGATGCCAAGCTGCAATTTCCGGGCATATCGAACACGTGGACCATGCCGGTGGAGAATCGACTGGATATGGAGTTGACGGGAATCAAGACGCCGGTGGGAATGAAGATTCAGGGGCCCACGCTGGAAGGCATCGAGGAGATCGGCGCTCGGATCAACCAGCTGCTTTCGCCACTTCCGCAGGTGCGCTCGGTTTTTGCGGAGCGAGTGGCGCAGGGCTTTTACATCAACGTCGCGGTCGATCGCAGGATCGCGGCTCGCTATGGGCTGACCGTCGCGGACGTACAGCGCGCGGTGGCCTCGGGAATCGGCGGCGAAGACATCGCCGAAAATATCGAGGGGCGGGAACGCTATCCGATCAACGTCCGCTACAGCCGGGATTTTCGCAGCGATGTGGACCAGCTTGAGCAGGTGGTCATCGCCACTCCCAGCGGCGCGCAGATCCCCATCAGCGAGGTCGCCAAGATTTACTTCTCGCGCGGAGCGTCGATGATTCGCGATGAGGAAGGCCAGCTGACCGGATATGTTTTCCTGGATTTGAATACGGCGAATTATGGCGGGTTTGTCCAGAACGCGACCCGTGTGCTCAAGACGAAACTGAGATTGCCGCCCGGCTACACGTATTCGTGGTCCGGCGAATATGAATTCGAGGTGCGCGCGAAGAAGCGGCTGGAGCTGATCCTGCCCATCGTCTTTTTCGCTATCTTTCTCCTGCTCTATTTGATCTTTCATTCCACCGCCGAAGCAGCCATCCTCTTCTTTCCCGTGTTCTTTGCGCTGACGGGCGGGCTGATTCTGCAATGGGTGCTGGGCTACGAGTTCAGCGTGGCGGTTGCTGTGGGTTACATCGCGCTGTTCGGCATCGCGGTGGAGACGGCAGTGGTCATGGTCATTTATCTTCATGAGGCGCTGGATAAACGCATCGAATCCGGCATCCCACTCGAACACAAGGACGTCGAAGAGGCGGCCATTGAAGGCGCTGTGCGGCGCCTGAGGCCAAAGCTGATGACCGTGTTTGCCGTGATTGCCAGCCTGGCGCCGATTTTGTGGGAGGCGGGTATCGGCTCCGATGTGATGAAACCGATCGCGACGCCGATCGTCGGCGGAATGGTTTCCTCAACGATCGCCGTGATGATTCTTGTGCCGATTCTATTCGCGCAGCTCAAGGAACGTTCTCTGCGGAGAGGCACTCTCCGGCCCTCGACCGCGAGGGATTCGGCCTGACACAAGGGCACGCCAGCCTCTTTGAAACACTGCTGCCGGCGGTCGCAAGGCACGGGCCCTGTCTGCGGTAGAATGGAAAGGGGTCAGGGCGCCCGAAACGTCTCTTATCCTGGTGCCGCAGCGTAACGCAAATCCTCGGAACAATCGGACCATCGGCCATGAGCAGAATCTGGGACTCGTTGAAAGACCTGGAGCGGCGGCAACCGCCGCGGAAGACGCCGCAGGAAGCGCTGCGCCTCTTCGAGCGCCGGTGCGGCGAACGAGTTCGCATTTGCCTGCCGATTTTCGTTTACGGCCACACGATCGATCATGAGCCTTTCTACGAGGGCACCGAGCTGCTGTTTGCCAACGCGATGGGCGGGCTGGTCACGCTGCGGAGCGCCGTGGCGCCGGGACAGAAGCTTCTGCTGACGAACCGCGCGGATGAGCGGGAAGTGGAATGCCAGGTGCTCGGGCTGCGCTCGGGGTATTTGAACCGGTTCGCGATTGCGATCGCGTTTGGAACACCTTCCACGGATTTCTGGGCCCGGGCAAAAGCGTAGGCGGCGAACTTTTCGCTCTGCCGACCTGCAAACCCCGATCTCCACCCCTCGTTTGAAGTAAGCCGCGCGCATTCCTGTTTCTCTCCTGTCGTTCCCGGGTGTATTTTGGTTCGTTCGCTGGCGTCCGCGGGGCAGCAATCTGCGTAGCCCGATCTCGGCGATCTGGACGTTAACGTACACGAGGGTGCCGGCGAAGCGCTGCAAAATTCGTCAGGGAAAGGCGAGGGAACGTGATGAACAGGCACTGCTTTGCCGCGCTTGCGGTATTGGCTTTGGCCATTCCCGCGTGGGGAGGCCCGCCGCAGCCATACAAGAATTTCAAGGTGAGCGTATACATTCCTGTGCAAGTGGTCGAGCGCATGGCTCACGATCCCGGCTGGATGCAGTCGAGCTGGGAAACCATCAGCAGCCGGCTGCACGTGGACAAGGTCTTCATCGAAAGCTACCGGTCGGGGGTCAGCGCGGACGATGCTGCTATTTCCAGCGTGAAGCGATTCTTCGTCTCCCAAGGCGTTGCCGTGGCGGGCGGCATGGCCTTGCTGGGGCCGGGAGGCGGAGGCCAGTTCGACACGCTGGATTATACGAACCCCAAGGATCGCGCGCTGGTGCAGCGGCTGTCGGCTTTGACCGCGAGGCATTTCGACGAGTTCATCCTCGACGACTTGTTCTTCTTCAATACGAAGAGCGACACCGACATCGCGGCCAAGGGCAAACTCAGCTGGGATGAGTTCCGCATGCAGACGATGGATGAGGTGTCGCGCGACCTGATTCTGAAGCCGGCCCAAGCGGCCAATCCCAAGGTTCACGTCATCATCAAATTCCCCAATTTCTATCCATCGTTTCAGGGCATGGGGTTCGATCTGGAAAACCAGCCGAAGATTTTTCCGGAAATCTGGACGGGCGACGAAACGCGCTACGCGCCCACCACAGACCAGCAACTTCCGCCCTACGAAAGCTACGAAATCTTCCGCTATTTCGAGAATATCGCTCCGGGACGCAACGGCGGCGGGTGGGTCGATCCGATCGCGATGGAGTATCTCGACCGTTACGCCGAGCAGCTCTGGGACACGATTCTGGCCAAGGCGCCCGCCATCAACCTATTCCAGTACACCGATCTTTTGCGCATCGCTGATCCCGGCGACCGCACGACGTGGCAGACGCTGCCTACTTCGTTCAACTATTTCGCCATGCTGCGCGAATGCTGCGGCTTTCCCGGCGCGCCCGGAGCAAAGAATCCGCTGCTCGCCGATGTGGCCGCGTACTCCTTGCGCCAGGTGGATCAGGTGGCCGGCGCGCTGGGCCATCCGATTGGAATGGACAGCTACCGTCCCTATGATTCGACCGGTGAAGATTTCCTTCGCGATGTGCTGGGCATGAACGGAATTCCGGTCGAGATATATCCGGAATGGCCGCACGCCAGGACGGTGTTCCTGAGCGTGACCGCCGCGCACGATCCCGCCATCCTCGCGAAGATGGAAGAGCATCTCCGCGCCGGCGACAACGTGGTGATCACGTCGGGCCTGCTGCGCGCGCTCCAAGACAAGGGAATGGATCAAATCACGGACATGCGCGTGACCAGCAACGTTGCGGCAGCGACCGAGTACGTCGCGGGATTCGGGTTCGGCGCCGGTACCACGATCGGGCGATCCAGGCCGATCCTCTTCCCCGAAATCCATTTCTACACGAACGAGGATTGGGCTGTCGTCCGCGGGTTGGCCAACGGACGCGGCGTCCCGTTGCTGCTGATGGATCATTACAGCAAGGGAGAGCTGTACGTCTTAAACGTGCCGGAGGAGATGAACGATTTGTATTCCCTGCCCGCGCGCGTGCTGGACGAGATTCGCCGCTATCTCACGCCGGACCAGCCCGTCCGGCTGGAGGGCCCGGCGCAAGTCAGCCTGTTCGCATACAACAATGGAACATTCGTGGTGCAATCGTTTCTCGACCACCCTGTTGCGGTACGCGTGCTCGGCGGGTTCGCTCACCTGGAGAATTTGGTGACGGGTGTGACTTCAGCCGGCGATCCGCAGGCTCCTAGTTTCGGATTTTTCATTCCGCGGGGCCGCGCAGGAGGTTCTATGCCGCCCAAACAATATGGCTACGAATTGCAGATCGAGCCACACAGTTTCGTGGGCTTCCGCGAGCAGCCATGAAGAGTAGCGTTGGCATACCAAAGCAGAAGACCCGGTGAGGCTCAATGCCAGAAAAGAAAGATTCCACCATTGACTCTGAGGGCAGCACGGATTCCGGCCCGGGCGTTCTGGGCGTGAAATCCTCGCGGCGAAGTTTTCTTCGCATGTCGGGGCTGGCCCTCGGGGCGCTGGGTTTGCGTACGAACGCCAATCATGCGCCGAGTGAAATGGTGGCGATTGTTGCCGATCCGAGCGATGCCGTCGCATCTTCGATTCCGTGCCGCTGGGCTCGAAAGGAAATCGCGCGAGCACTCGAAGCGCGCGGCGTCAAAGTTGAAGAGTTCCGTTCTCTTGAGCAGGCGCCACTCAATTCTCTGTGCATCATCGCTTCCGGCTCGAACGAAAACGCCGCCAGGACCGCAGTCAAGCAAGCAGGTCTGGCGCTGTCGAATGAACCCGAGTCTTTGGCGCTCGTTCCATTTTCCGACGGATCGAGACGCGGCATTCGCGCCTGCGGAGACTCGCGCGGACTGCAGTATGCCCTGCTTGAGCTGGCGGACCGCATTCAGCACTCCGATAGACCGTTTGCTGCGCTCGAACAGCAGCCCGCTCTGGCCGAGCGGCCGTGCAATTCCCTCCGCAGCATCGGACGCCTCTTCTGCAGCGACGTCCAGGACAGGCCCTGGTTCTACGACCGTGAGATGTGGCCCGCGTACTTTTCAATGCTGGCCACGCAGCGGTTCAATCGCTTCAGCCTGAATCTTGGCATCGGGTACGACTCGTTGGAAAATGTACGCGACGCTTACTTCCTGTTTGCCTATCCCTTCCTGCTTTCCGTTCCGGGCTATGACGTGCGCGCGGCCAACCTGCCGGATCAGGAACGCGATCGCAATCTTGAGATGCTGCAGTTCATCAGCGCCCAAGCTGTGGCGCACGGAATCGATTTCCAGCTAGGCATCTGGACGCACGGGTACCAGTGGGGACCCGCTTCGAAGCCGAACTACACGATCGAGGGGCTTACTCCCGAGACTCACGCGACCTACTCGCGCGATGCGCTGACGGCGCTGCTGAAGGCTTGCCCGAACATCAGCGGCGTAACGCTGCGAACGCACGGCGAAAGCGGGGTACGCGAAGGAAGTTACGGCTTCTGGTCGAAGGTTTTCTCCGCGGTTCCCGCCAGCGGGCGCGTGGTGAATCTCGATCTGCACACCAAGGGACTCAATCAGGAACTGATCGACGAGGCGCTGCGCACAGGAATGCCGGTCACGCTTTCGCCCAAATACTGGGCCGAGCACACGGGCCTTCCCTATCAGCAAGCCTCGATTCGCGAACTGGAAATGCCACGCGAGCATCCCGAGGCGCAAGGCTTCTTCGCGCTCAGCAACGGCTCGAGAAGTTTTGCGCGCTATGGCTACGCTGATTTTCTGCGCGAGGACCGGCGCTATCGCGTGATGTTCCGCATCTGGCCCGGCAGCCATCGTCTGCTGCTCTGGGGCGACCCGGCCGACGCTGCCGCTCATGCCCGCGCCTTCACTTTTTGCGGCTGCAATGGCGTGGAACTTTTCGAACCGCTCTCGTTCAAAGGACGCGGCGGCTCCGGGATCGCGGGCAGCCGCTGCGCCTACGCCGACGCCTCGCTCGTGCCGCATTGGGATTGGCAAAAATATTTGTACACCTACCGCGTTTGGGGCCGCTTGATCTACAACCCCGATGCCGCGCCCGGCGTCTGGCGGCGCTACTTGCGCAAGGAGTTCCGTGGAGGAGCTGCGGCGCTGGAAGCTGCCTTGGCCAGCGCCACCCCCATCACTGAAATCATCACGACCGCCCATCTGCCTTCTGCGGCCAATGCGATTTTCAGCCCCGAGTACTACACCAACCAATCCATCGTCGATCCGTCCGCACGTACGCCTTACTTTGACACGCCCGCGCCCAAGGTTTTCGGCAATGTCAGCCCGCTGGATCCTCAATTGTTTTCGAGCATCAACGAGTTCGCCGGCGAACTGTTGAACAACAAGCGCAGCGGAAAGCACTCACCACTCGAAGCGGCCCAATGGCTGGACGACGCAGCGAACGCGGCGGCTGCGCACCTGCGAGAGGCTGCGGCGCGCGTGCCGGACAACAACTCGCCTGGGTTCCGCCGCGCCGCGATCGACCTGCGCATCGAGATTGGCATTGCCCGCTTCTTTGCCGCGAAATTCCGCAGCGGCGTTCTCTATGCCGCCTACGAACAAGCCGGCGATCGCAGCGCGCTCGAAGAAGCCCTCAAGCAATATCGCCGCGCCCGGGACGTCTGGCAGGAATTCGCAGAGGCGGCGCGGGGCACCTACGTTTCCGATATTACCTTTGGCCCCGAGCCCTGTCAGCGCGGAAACTGGCTGGACCGGCTACCCGCTATCGACGAGGACATTGCCAAGATGCAGAAGCGGCTCGATGTCGCAGCCCGTGCCGGCGCGTCGCTTGGTTCGGTATCGCTGCTTGATTTAACCGTGCCCGCCAAACGCGAGGCCGTGGATGCTGAACACACGCCGGCGAGTGCTTTCACTCCCGGCCAGCCGCTTCCGATTGCCCTTACGCTTCCTCGAACGGCGCTGCAATCCCTGGCCATTCGGCTCTATTACCGGCACGTGGACCAGGCGGAGGAATATCGATCGGCAGAAATGCTGCGAGACGACAATCGTTTCAACGCCGCCATCCCAGCCAGCTACACGAACTCCGAGTATCCGCTTCAGTACTACTTTGTCTTACGCCGAGGGGCCGGCAATGCGTGGTTATTTCCAGGGCTGGGAAAGGACCTGCGCAATCAGCCCTATTTTGTGGTCCGTTCCGCTTTTGCCAAGCACAACTCTTAAGATTGGCTCCTTAATCCAAAGACACGAGGATCTTCTTGAACCTCGCTGGATTCTCGCTCCAGGAACGCAACGCGCTTCCCGCCTCCTCGAGGGGAACAATCAGGCTTACGGCCTGGTCCACAGGGAACTTCCGCGCTTCGAGGAGCCGGATCACCGCGCGAAAATCCTCCGGCTGCGCATTTCTCGAACCGAGAATATCGAGCTCTTTTTGCACGAACAGCCTCGTTTCGTAGCTGACGGCTTCTTTGGCATATCCGATGTACACCACCCTGCCAGTAAAGGAGACTTCTTCCACGGCGGCTCGAAACGTTGCGGGCATGCCAACGGCCTCGATTACAACGTCCGGGCCACGGCCTTCGGTCATTTGCGACAACCGATCGTGCAGTGACTCTCGCGCGCTGTTGATTGTATGCGCACCTCCCGCAGCCCGCGCGAGTTCCAGCTTCTCGTCATCGACATCAACACCGATCGTGCGCGCCCCGCGGGAGCTCGACGCGGCTACGGCGCCCAGGCCCACTCCGCCACACCCTAGAATCGCGACCGTGTCGCTGGCGGCGACTCGCCCGCGAGCCACGGCGTGAAATCCGACCGTCAGCGGCTCGACCAAGCACAGTTCCTTGGGCGTGAGTCTTGCGGGGTACAGCTTGTCGCGAGGCACGGCGATGAATTCGGTCAGTGCGCCGTCCCTTTGGACGCCCAGAGTTTCGTTGAACCGGCACGCATTCGGGCGCGCACGCCGGCAGGAAGCGCATTTACCGCAGCTGGTATACGGCGAGACAGCCACATCGGTCCCGATTGCCAGCCCGCCGTCTTCGGCGTCACCTTGCACAACCGTGGCGCACACCTCATGCCCGGGAATCCGTGGAAAGGAGACCAGCGGGTTCAGCCCACGAAAGGAATTCAGATCGCTTCCGCAGAGTCCCACCATGCGAACCTTCAGCAGAAGTTCGCCATCTCCGGGCATCGGTTGCGGAACCGTCTCGATGGATGCATGCCCAGGGTTGTGAAGTACGAGCGCTTTCATGTTTCGATGCAGAACTTAACGGCAGTTCTTCGCGCACAGATTCTTGCTGAAAAACGGAATCACATGGTTTTGAAAGCGGTAGGCAACGTGGCTGGTATGCGTGCCGTGATAGATCTCAAAGCTGTTGGCGATGCCATACTTGTCCAGAACATCGTGCAGCTTGATCATATCGAACCGCAAACCATCCTGGTCGCCCACATCGAGCGCGATGGCGCGGTAGCGGCGCAAATTATCGATGTACTGGTCGATGAAAGCGAGCGGCGCATTCGCCGTCCATTTGGCGATCACATCCGGCTGAGGCACTCCGTTCTTCTCCGGCAGGTCAAGATAGAGCGGAGGATTCTTCGGGTCGGGCGACCACGCCGCGGCTGAGGCGAGCCGAGCGCGCGCGAAGAAACCCAGCCCGGCGGCGTCGGCGGGAGTTTTCACCGCTTCCAGTTGCTTTTCCCCTGCCTCCATGGCCTTTGCGAACGCTGGATTCGAAGGCCGTTCGCCCATCGGCGAAAGGCAGCACGCGCTCATGACATACAAACTGCCGAACACGTCCGGATGCTTCATCCCGATGCGAGCGGCGCCATAGCCGCCCATCGAGTGCCCGACCAGGCCGCGCGCCGTCCGGTTGGGAATGGTGCGGTAGTGCGCATCGATGTAGGCAACCACGTCACGGGAGATGAAACGCTCGTAATCGCCCGTCGTGACGGAACTGGAGTACATCGACCCGCCGTACACCGTCTTGGAGTCGGGCAGCACGACGATCATCTCCTTCGCACCCTGCGCGAAGGCGCCCTCGATTGTCTGCGGCACGCGAATCTCGTGCGTCCACTGCTCCGCCCCGATCGAATAGCCATGCAGCGCGTACAGAACGGGATAGCGGCGGCGCTTGTCCTTGTTGTAGCTGGGCGGGAGAAACACGATGACATCGCGGGCGGCCGGGTCGCCTTCCAGATTGCCTTCCAACGCTTCACCGTGGATCATGATGTGCTCCACGGTCACCGCTTTTGCGCCAGGAACCGCCGGAGGCGCCTCGGTCTGGACCTGCGCGGAACTTGGCGCGGGAGCGATAAACGCGAGCAGAATGAAAACAGCAAAGATGCCGAAGTCTCTCAATCGCCTCATCATGGCCTCACAAGGAAAATTTGATTGAAGAGATCCGGTGCCGGAGCAGCCAGGGAGCGCGGACCAAACTTCACGCGACGTTCAGCTTAAAGACAGTCGCGTAGTCGCGCGCAGGCTTCTGCCGCGGCCGCTCAATGCGGAGCCCCTGCGCCGTCTGCTGGAAGCGGATCTTTTCCGGCGAGCCCAGCAGCTCAACGTGCGCCACTTTCACCGGTTTGGCGGCCGACGCGCCGAATGAATGCAACACGACATCGCCCTGCGGCCAGCCCAGCACGAGAGCGTAAACAACGCTGCCCGCCTTGTTGCGCGTGTAGCGGATATCGCTCGCATCGAGTTGGCCCGTGGACGCGCCTTGAAACGAGCCCGACTTGATCATGTGCGGCCCTTCGCCAAAAATAGTCCAGGGGCGCGTCGAGTAGATCGCTTCCCCGTTGACCTTAAACCATTCGCCGATGTGCTCCAGAATCAAGCGCTCCTTGCGATCGATCGTGCCGTCGGGCTTTCCGGGAATGTTCAGCAGGAATGTGCCGTTCTTGCTGACGGTGTCGATCATCCAGTGAATGACTTCGCTGGGCGGCATGTAACCGCCGTATTCTCCCGGCTTGTCGAACAAGGCTCGCTGGTAATGCCAATCTCCGATACATGTCTCGGATTGCCAGGGATACGGCAGAATCTCGGGGGCAAGGCCGCGCTCGATATCCGCCACCGCCGACTTGGCCCACTTAGGCGGCACGTTCTTGATCGTAATGACGCCCTGCACCCTCCCGCTGTTCGCGGCCAGACTGTGGTTGTAGTAATACGCGCCCACGTTCATTCCGCCCCAGCCAAGCGGAAACAGCGGATTGTCGAAATAGAGCAAGTCGGGGCTGTGCTGGTCGATCAAGTCGCGGGTGCGATCGTAAAAATTCTTGACGTACGAAATATCCGGCAGCGCGTCGTGCGGATGTTTGGGGGCGTAGAGTTGCTGGGGGTCGAGCCCTTCCCACCACTGGTTCTGGCCGTCGGCGAGCGTCAAGCGGCCGTCGTAGCGATGGCCCGACGAATCGGCGCCATGGCTGGTCTGGAACCACCACCAGTTGCGCCCCTGATGCACCGTCGCGCCGAAACGCAGATTGCGTTTGCGCGCCTCCGCCGCCCAGGTCCCAATCACGTCGCGGTGCGGGCCGATATTCACCGCGTTCCAGGCATGATGCTTCGAATTCCATGTATCAACGCCGTCGTGGTGATTGGCCAGCGAGACAAAAAATTTGGCGCCCGCGCTCACGTACAAATCCATCAGCTCCGAGGGCTGCCAGTTCAAGAGCGTCCACTGCGCGCACAGGTCTTTGTAACCGAACACGGCGGGAGAGCCGTAGTGCCCGAGCTGGAATTTGTTCTGATCCGAGCCTTGCATGTACATGTTGCGCGCGTACCAGTCGCCATCTTCCGGAACGCACTGCTGGCTCCAGTGATTCCAGATGCCGAATTTGGCGTCGCGGTACCATTCGGGGCATTCATATTGGAGCAGCGATTCCCATGTAGGTTTGTACGGCCCGTCGCCGGCCAAGGCCGGGATTGGCGAGGTCATCGGCACGCCATCCCATGAGCCGCCCGGCACGGGCAATTCCGGTGGATTGCCCCAGCCCGTGGGCTTCCAGTCCGCGTCGTTAAGCCGCTCGGAAACGATTTGACCGTTGCGCAAGGCATAGAAGACGCGCGCGTTCTCCGGGGTGGCGCAAAAATGAGCGTAGTCCTCTGTGTATTGGTCGAAGTCCGCTGGAGCGGGCGCGGGGGCGGGTGCTGCCGCACCAGCGTCCTCTCTGGCAACTTTCGTTGCGGGCAGTGAAATGGAACCTGCCGCGGCTGTTTTGTCGCCGAGAAGTGACAATGCAGCGGTTTGCGCGGCCAAGCCGCCCAGCAATTGAAAGAATTTTCTGCGTCGCATGGTTTCGCGTCTCTCCCGAGGATGCGCCCGCGATGCTACAGCGAAACAATGCCGACCGGCAAGGTTTGAGCAGGCATGGAACGCATTTGAGACTGCGCAGAACGCACCGATTCCCTTCTACCGCCCATGCAAGCAGAGGCAGAAACTTTTCTTGGTTTCTGTCCGCGCTAACGTATGATGGCCGCCATGCGAAATCATGGCGGCAGTCTTGCGTTATGCGTATTGCTCGGCGCCTGGCTCGTCCTTGCGGGCTTGGCGCGCGCTCAAGAGGCAACGTTCCCCTCCAACGAAGACCTGCGTGAGGTGCGCGCGCTGGCCGATCCGCAGCTCTCCCCCAACGGCGAAGAGGTCTTGTTGGAGGTATCCGACACGACGAAAAAGGGAGGGAGAGGACATCTCTGGCTGGTCAACATTCCGCAGAACACCGCGCGGCAGCTTACCGACACGCCCGCCAGCGATCTGACCACCGATAAGCGCGGGGAGTACGGCGCCACATGGATGCCCGACGGTGGCAGCGTTCTTTTCCTCGCGCATCGCGGCAAGTTCACACAACTCTACCGCCTGCCCATGGACGGCGGCGAAGCGCGCACCTACGATCTGAAGGTGCTTCCCGCGGTCGACGAGTCCAAAGCGCCCGACGCGGTGCCGCCGGTCAAGAACGCCGCCGGCGAGAAGGCCGCGCCGATCGAGATCGACGTTGCCTCCTACGTGGTCTCGCCCGACGGAAAATTCATCGCCATCACCGCGCGCGACCCTGAAACGCCGGGCGAGAAGAAAGAAAAGACGGAAAAAGCCGACGCCGTGTGGGTCGATCACAACCCGCATGGCACGCGGCTCTACCTTCTCGATCCCGCCAGCGGAAAACTTGCGCCGACGGGCGTTCCGCCGGACGTCAAGCGTGTGGCGTGGAGCAAACAAGGGGATCGCCTGATCGCGATTGCGACGGGCATGAACAATGTGGAGGACCTCGGCCCCGCGAACAGCGCCTGGCTGCTCGATGCGGCGCATCCGGATCATCCCGAAAAGCTCGCGCAGATTCCTGCGACGGTCGAAGGCGGCGCATGGTCGGAAAGCGGCAGCGCCTTCTACTTCCTGGCGCAGTCCGCTGAGGACGCCCCGCCGGGCTACAGCAGCCTGTACGAACTCGATCTCGCCGCCCGCAAAGTCAGCGACCTGACCGGCGGTTTCTCCGGCTCGCTTAGCTACGGCCTGCCCCTGGCCACGCGCTCCGGCGTCTTGCAAACGGTGCAGATCGGCACGCGCGTCACGCTGCTCGAAGTGCATGGCGGCGCTCAGCGTGTCCTGCACTTCGCGACGCCGGTCGTGCGTCAACTGGAAACGAACGCCAAAGAGACGGGCTGGGTCTGGCTCGGCGCCGGCAGCAGCGTTCCAACAACGCTGTATTACGCTTCGCGGCTCGGAGACGAACCCAAAGCGCTGCATGCGCCTGCCGTCATTCCCAAACCATGGACGCCCGCGCAGGCGCAAATCGTGCACTGGGCGAATGACGGTTTCCAGCTGGAAGGCCTTCTGTATTTGCCGCCACAAGCCAGCGCCGGCCAGAAAGTATCGCTCGTCGTCAACGTGCACGGCGGTCCCACCGGCGCATTTGTGGACAACTACTCCGCGTTCAACGAATTTCTGCTTGGCCACGGATGGGCGGTCTTCGAACCCAACCCGCGCGGCAGCACAGGGTACGGCACAAAATTCGTCGCCGCCAATCACAACGACCTCGGCAACGGAGACTATCGCGACATCATGACGGGTGTCGATGCAGTCATCGCGCACCATCCGATCGATCCCGCCCGCATGGTGCTCATGGGTTATAGCTATGGCGGCGAGATGGCCGGCTTTGTCGAAGGCAAAACCACGCGCTTCAAAGCCATCATTGCCGGCGCTCCGGTGATCGACCAGGAGAGCGAATACGGCACCGAATCGGGCTCCTGGTACGACCGCTGGTTCTACGGCCTGCCCTGGGAGCATTCTGCCGATGCCTGGCGCCAGAGCCCCCTCGCGTGGGCGGGTCACGCCAAAACGCCCATGCTCTTGCTGCAGGGCCAGGCCGATACCACCGACCCGCTTGGCCAGAGTGAAGAAATGTACCGGGCGCTGCGGCAAATGGGCGTGCCGGTCGATCTGGTCGAGTATCCGCGCGAGAACCACGGCCCGCTGGCCATGGGCATTTTCGGCATGCCCAGCCCGGAGCCGTGGCACGGCTTCGACGCGCGCCAAAGAATCGTGAAGTTCATCGACGCCGCCTTCGCCAAATGACTCGCGACAAGCGGGCGGGAGCCTTCTGGGTTCGAGCAGGTCCAGTCCTGATAGCGGCGCGCTTCCGTGCAACGGCCGGCACAGAAGTTTGCCAGGCCGCTGTTGCGACGGCCACTACACCAATGCCACTTCGCGGTCGAAATGCGGCTTCTTTTCGGCGTGGAGCTTCAACGCCACCCCGCAGGCCGTAGCGACGCGCTCCAGCATTGTGAGCGAGTGCCCGGCGTACTCCGCATCCTCAAGACGGGCAATCACGGACTGAGTGGTGCCAACCTTCTTGGCGAGCTCGGCCTGAGTCATGCCCGCATCCTCTCGCATCTCGCGGACCAGGAGAGCCAGGTCAATCTGATGCAGGGTGCGCTCGAACGTCTTGCGGTACGTTGCGCTTTTTCGCGCGCGCTGCTCGACAATCGCGCTGTGTCTGTCGCGTTTGATGATTTGTCTCATAGGCCCAACTCCTTCAGAATCGCCTCTCTTTCCTTCTGCGGTCCGGTGTAATGGTTTCGGTACTTCATCCAGAGCCGTCTTAGCTGCTCTGCCCTCGAAATTTCGCCCGGTGGAGTCTCTTGCGTTTTCTTCTGGAACCCTGACGTAATCACGATCAACATTCCCGGTTGGTAGAAAAACAAAACTCGAAAAATCCGGTCGAATTGTTTGACACGTAGCTCGAATATGTCGTCCGTGAGCTTCTTTACGAACTTGCCTTGCATCCGATTGCCGTAGACGCGCAGGCGCTCGATAAAGGCGTCTATCCGCGCGGCTGCCTTATCATCCAGTGAATCCACGAACTCACGCGCGGGCATCCGCCCGTTCGGCAACTCCACGTACTCCATCGTGAATTCGCCATTCACCTGCTTGAGATTATCGCATTATTGCGATAGAGGGTCAACACAGCTGTTATCACACGCGGTTCGTTGCCCCGAGAATCATTCGGATTTAGACAATCTGGTAAGCTTTCCTGAGCTTGGCGGGGAGCCGTGGCACGGCTTCGACGCGCGCCAAAGAATCGTGAAGTTCATCGACGCCGCCTTCGCCAAATGACTCGCGACAAGCGGGCGGGAGCCTTCTGGGTTCGAGCAGGTCCAGTCCTGATGGAGGCAGTTTCCGTGCAAACGACCGCCACAGGAGTTTGCCGAGAATCAGTGGTGAGCCGCCCAGGACTTGAACCTGGAACCCGCTGATTAAGAGTCAGCTGCTCTGCCAATTGAGCTAGCGGCCCACTGTGCGCAGGAAAAATCTGAAAAAATTATAGCACGGGGCGCGTCGCGCCCGGACCGGACGCCATCACGCGCCGCAGCGTGGCCGCAATGTCCTTGGCCACCTGGCGCGCCTTGACCAGGTCGCCCGGACCAAACGAGATGGCCGCCACGCGCGCGTGCCCTCCCCCGCCGTGCTGCTCGCACAGAGAGGCCAGGTTCACCTCTTCCGGGGCGTCCTTCCACGGATTCGTTCCCACCGAGATCTTGGCTCGCGTGGGAGAAGCGCTCACGCCCACCGAGTACATCGCCTCGGGGTAGAGGAAGTACGGCACGAATTTGTTGTAGCCTTCCAGGTCGAGGTCGCTCACATCGAAGTAGATCACGCCGCAGCGGGAGTCGGCGCGCTCGCGCATGATCTCAACGGACCGGCGGTGGCGCTCGAGCAACGGTCCCAGATATTTCTTCACGTCCGGCAATTCCACCATCTCGGCGAGGGAGCGGCTGGTCAGTTCAGGAATCAGTTTCGGCACCAGGTTGGTTTCCGGGGCCGCTTCGATGACCAGCGCCAGCTGCATGGCGGGCTCCGCAAGCCCGACGGCTTCTTCCGGCGAGGAAAACTGCGCTCCATCGATGATATCCGCCCAGCGGATCAGTTCCGCGAGCGGATGGGCGTCGAAGCCGAACTTCTGCGACGCCACCGTGGCCAGCAGCTTGGTGCAGGACTTGTAAGCCGGATCGTAAAATTTCCTGCCCGAGTTGTCGCGCCGGAAATGCTCCGCGTCTTCCGGCTTCAGGAAGGCGCTCTGGTGGTGGTCGAACCACCAGGTCAGCTGCGGCGAACTCGAATACTTGAAATCGACGATCGCGTTCTCGTCGCCGTCGAACAGGCCATCCTCAAAGGGCTGCGAGGCCTTGTGGGTCATTCCCGTGTAGAGGAACTCCGCGCCGGCGTCGATCCGCTCGTGATAGAACCGGGTAAACACGGCCGCGGAGCAGGCTCCGTCGAAACAGCGATCGTGAAAGCAAACGCGTACGCGCAACGTTTTCTCTCTCAGCGGTTCCGGCGGCCGACCAGCCGGTCCCTGTTTGAATGTCCCTAGTGTCCCTTCCTGCAGCGAAAAAGCATGGCAAGGGAAAGCCAATAAAGATGGCCGGTCCTGCTGCAGTTGTCAAGTGGCCGCTGCTGGTTTTCGCGAGGACAGCCCGGGTGGCCGCGCCGGGCGCAACCGAGCAAAATCTGCGCCTTAGTGCCTGCCGGGCGCATCCTTAATCGAGTGGGTTGGTGGCCTGGGTGCACCGTTGGCGCGGATGGGCCGCGCGGCGCCATCCAATAGGCGGCGCGCAGCTTCGGAGAGGATCATGAGCTCATCTACAGCTCGTTCGACGACCAATGCAGTTCAAGGCGCGCAACCAGGCGCCAGGAGCGCGGTCGAGTCATCGGAAGCTGATGCCTACTACTGCGAGATTCCGTCCGCTCCGTGCGCCATCGTGATTTTTGGCGCGTCGGGGGACCTGGCTCGCCGAAAACTGTTTCCCGCACTGTTTGATCTGGCGCGCCACGCATGCCTTGCGCCGCGCTTCCGCCTGCTCGGTTTCGCGCGCACGCCCATGAATGACGACGCCTTCCGCGAACACGCGGGCGAGTTTTTGCCCAAGGATGGCGCCGCCTCCGTTAACGGATACACGCGCGCGGACTTTGAGAAGCAGTTGCGCTATTTCAGGGGCGATTATGACGACCCGCAAGCCTATCAGCGGCTCGCGCAGCGCCTTGACGAACTCGACCGCGAAGGCGAACTTGCTGGCAACCGGCTCTTTTATCTCGCTACGCCTCCCGAAGTGTATCTCCGCATTATCGAGCAGCTTGGGAAAGCGGGCTTGGCCAAGCCTTCATCGGAAAAGTCCTGGACGCGCGTGGTGATCGAGAAGCCGTTTGGCCACGACCTGGAATCCTGCCGGGACTTGAACGCGCAGGTGCTGCGCGTGTTTGACGAGTCGCAGGTCTACCGTATCGATCATTACCTGGGAAAAGAAACCGTCCAGAACCTGTTGGTCTTCCGCTTCGGAAACGGGATTTTCGAGCCGCTGTGGAACCGCAATTACATCGACCACGTGCAGATTACGGCCGCAGAGGCGCTGGGCGTCGAGAGCCGCGCGGCCTTCTACGAATCGGCCGGCGCGCTGCGCGACATGGTGCAGAGCCACATGCTTCAGCTCACGTCGCTGGTGGCCATGGAGGCGCCTGCCACCTTCGACGCCACCCCCGTGCGCAACGAAAAGCTGAAGGTGCTCGAATCCGTCCGGCCATTCACGAAGGAGAGCGTCTCCCGCGACGTGATTCGGGGACAGTACGGGCCCGGCACCGGGAATGGCAAGCCCGTTCCGGGATACCGCCAGGAACCCGGCGTCAAGCCGGATTCGCTCACGGAGACGTTCATCGCGCTGAAACTGTACATCGATAACTGGCGCTGGAGCGGCGTTCCGTTCTATTTGCGCACCGGAAAGCGGCTGAAGGAAGGCCACACGGAGATCGCCATCCAGTTCAAACAGGCGCCGCACAAAATCTTTCGGGAGCATCCTGCGGAGCCTAACTGGCTCGCGCTCAATATCCAGCCCGACGAAGGCATTTCGCTGTCATTCGGGGCGAAATCGCCGGGCTCGGAATTGCAGATCCGTCCGGTTACCATGGATTTCGGTTACCGCCAGACGTTTGGCGGAGCGACACGCGATGCGTATGCGACTCTGTTGAACGACTGCATCCGGGGCGACGCAACGCTGTTCGATCGGGCTGACAGCGTCGAAGCGGCCTGGCAAATCATCGATCCGATTCGCGAAGCCTGGCGCGACCTGCCTGCGCCCCGCTTCCCAAACTATGCCGCGGGCGGCGACGGCCCGGACTCCGCCGCGGAACTGATGAAGGTTGACCACCGCCAGTGGAGACCGGTATAAAGCTGCCGAAGGCACGGCGGGGGCGAGTCCGGCGTTTGGGTGCGAAGAGGAAAACCATGATTCTTGCGGGCGACGTAGGAGGGACGAAGTCCAATCTGGGCCTGTTTGACGTTCGCCAGGGCAAGCTGGTGCGCGTGGCTTATAAGCACTACCCGAGCCACGAGTACGCGGGTCTGCACGAGGTGGCTCAGGATTTCCTGCGCGAGACCAACGCCACGATCACGGCCGCCAGCTTCGGGATTGCCGGGCCAATCGTCAACAATGCCGTGCACGCCACCAACCTGCCGTGGATTGTAGACGGCGCCGAAATGGCCAAATTCCTTGGGCTCCCCCACGTCCCCCTGCTTAACGACCTGGAAGCTGCCGCCTACGGCATCCGCGTCATGGAACCGTCGGACCTGGAGGTGATTTATCCGGGCACGCCCTTTCCCCAAGCCACGCAGGTAGTGATTGCCGCGGGGACCGGGTTGGGCGAGGGCATCCTCTTCTGGAATGGCAAGGATCACATTCCTGTGGCTACCGAAGGCGGGCACGCCAATTTCTCGCCCGCCACCGACCAGCAGGCCGACCTCTGGAAATTTCTGAAGACGCGAAACGAGTTCGTCAGCGCGGAGATCCTGCTGTCCGGCAGGGGCTTCCAGAACATCCACGAGTTTCTGAGCCCCTACGACAAGCATCCGGGATTCGATCCGACCACCGATCCCGCGCCAGAGATTACGCGGCGGGCGCTGGCGGGGGAATGTCCCGTGTGCGTCGCCACGCTGAATTTGTGGCTTGAGATTTACGGGTCGGAAGCGGGGAACTTCGCCCTGCGCGCCCTCGCTCGCGGGGGCATCTACGTGGCGGGCGGGATCGCGGTCAAGGTACTTCCAAAGCTGAGGGACGGGCGGTTCGCCGCCGCCGTGCGGTACAAGGAAAAGTTGGGCGATTTTCTGTCGCTCATCCCGATCACGGTGGTATTGAATCAGGACTGCCCGTTAATGGGCGCTGCTTACGTCGCATCACAGATGCCACAGACCGCGGCCAAATGAAGCTAACTGCTTGCATGTCAATACATTGCGAATGATTTACGCCGTTGGTGGCCGGTTGTTCCGGCAGGTCACGAAGAGGTTGATCACACGTACTAGAACCATCCACCGGCGTCCACAGCCTGCTCAGGATTTTCCCTAGACGCCCCCTCCACACCTATGTAGTATCGAGTTTCCTTAGCCCCCATCATCCAACCATGAATGAGGTTCCACAATGATTGCTACGCCAGATACGGCCGTACAGCACTATCGAGGTGTCTTGTGCGGTCATTGCCGGCAGCCCATCCCCATTCCAGGAATCGTGGAAAGACTTGCTGCGGCCGAGAGCGAATCCGGCCGCGAGCGGAGCCTTCGCGCGTTCCATCTGCGGTGTCGCGTGTGCGAACGGGAAAAGACGTACGACATGAGCGAGATCGCGGAGTTTGAAGGCACGCCGAGGACTCGCGCACGGGCGCACACTTCGCTGTTCGGGCAGGCCGGCAGGGTAGCCCGCGCGGCGCACGGATAGGATTCGTCGCGCCAGCGGTTTTGCGTCACAGGTAGCGCATTTTCCGAATTCCCCAGTTCGTGTACCCCTTCCGACCACCCGATATCGACTCACCCCATAGCTCATGAGTCAAAGCGCCCGCAAACCGGGCGAACAGCCCGCCCGTGCTATAGTGCGTCGAGCAAGCCCTGATCTGCTTTATTGCGGAGTGACGCGCGTTGGCAAGCCGGCCGGATTCTGATGTTGCAGAGGCGACCCGCGAGTTGTCTCCTGTCATGCCGGCGACTTCCACAGGTGCTGTCGCGCCAGCCAAGCGCTTCATACGGCGTCACTGGCTCCGCGCGGCATTCGTTTCGGTTCTAGTTCTTGTGCCTTGTTTCTGGCACCGCGAAATCGAAGCGGCTGACCTGGGCAGCCATCTCTACAACGCCTGGCTCGTCGAACTGATCCATCACGGCCAGGTGCATGGGCTGTGGATCGACCACCGCTGGAACAATGTTCTTTTCGACTACCTGCTGAGTGGGTTTGGCTGGCTGTTCGGGCTGCATGCAGCGGAAAAGATTGCCGTTGCGCTGGCAGTCCTGATCTTTTTCTGGGGCGTATTCGCGCTGATCTGTGCGGCCCGTCGTCGCGCACCGTGGCATCTCGTGCCATTGATCGCGATGGCTGCTTACGGCTGGACGTTCCATATCGGCCTGTTCAACTACTACCTGGCGCTTGGCCTGTCATTCTTCGCTTTGGCGGTTCTCTGGCGCGGCAGGGGAGCGGAGCACCTGATCGCTTTGGCGCTTGCGCCTCTGATTGTTTCGGCGCATCCGCTGGCGCTGCTCTGGCTGGTTGGGGCTGGGGTGTACGTGCTTCTGACAGAGCGGATTCCGCCTCATTATCATCCGCTGCTGCTGCTCGCAGGCATCGCCGTTCTGTTCGGGGTTCACGATTATCTATGGACGCACTACGTCGTCGAGGCCCGGCCGCATAACTTCTGGTTCTTCAACGGCGCTGACCAGTTCGTGCTGTTCGGCAAGCGTTACGAGATTGTCGAACTGGGATTCCTGGCATTCGTTGGCCTAGCGCTCGCATGGGACATTTTTCGGCGCTGGAGGCAGCGCCAAGCGAGGTTCTGGGCTGCTTACGCCCTCCCTTTTGAGCTTTACATCCTCGTTTGCGGCGCTGTGTTGCTGCTCCCGCACGGCGCTCACGTTCCCGGGCACATCGGTGCGGTCGCACTGCTCACCGACCGGCTGACGTCCGTGTCATTGGCTCTGATTCTGTGTGTGTTGGGCGCGATGGAGCTCCGAAAATGGCATCTCGTCGCCGCATGCGCGCTGGCGGTCGCGTTCTTCGCGTTTGTTTACGAAGATACAGGGCGCATCAACCGGATGGAGGAGCAAGTCGTGAAACTGGTGCATACTTTGCCTCCGAATCAGCGAGTGATGGGGACGATTCTGCCGCCGGCAGGGTCACGCGTCACCATCCAGCACATTCTTGATCGTGCCTGCATTGGCTACTGCTACAGCTATGGCAATTACGAGCCCGGCTCGAAGATGTTCCGGGTGCGCGCGGCACCGGGGAATCCCTACGTATTGGCCGACTACGATCTGGCCATCGAAATGGAACGTGGAGACTACATCGTCAAGCCGGCCGACCTGCCCGTTTGGCAGGTTTATCAGTGTGGCGGCACCGGGGAGAGCTTGTGCATCCATCCGCTCGAAGCGGGCGAGGAGAATGATGCGTCAGGCGCTCACCCGGCCAGCCGTAGCCGCTGAAGCGCGCTCTGCCCGAAGCACCCAAAACTCCCGCGCTAGCCCCTCAGTTTGGGGCGATACCTCAAAAGACACACCCCTCCGTCGGGACAGTTTACCCCCTGCCTGGAGACCCCTAGAATGAAGGTGCGCCAGAAGTTTGCCTGTGCGTGCAGCAAACTGTAACACCAGTTCTGCCTAGCACATGCGGGCTTATCAGCCGAACCAGCGAGACCACCCAATGGGGCAGAATTGCCCCGGGGTAGTTCGCATGTGGCTGGCTTTCAGGAGGTTCCGGCGCTGTTGTTGGCCGGAACGCAAGCTCTCTCGAGAGTGCTCGTTCGTATCAGGAAGTACGGGCTCGGGGCTGCAGTTTTGGCACTGAGCTCGGACGTTCTGCCTTCCCCTAGGCCATGAGCAAGGTCTCGATCAACGGATCAAGCGGCCCAAGAGACGGAATACTGCAGAGGCGGTATCGTCTGCGGAACTCAGCGTCATCTTGGCGCATCCCTAGACCGGCAAATGTTGTAATCTTGCTCGCGATGTTGGCTGTACTAGCCATACCGGCACGCGCCCAAATTGCATCGTATGTAGATGAGCATGGAAATCTCGTCTACATCAACAAGGGTCGAGCGCCCCATCGCGGCGGCAGTTCTGTCGCACATGCGGCGTCGCCAAGTGATTCGCGCACCGCTCCTCCGGCCCGGCTCGAGCGCATCGTGGACGAGGTGGCGGAGCGGCACAAGGTGGATCCCGCGCTGGTCAATGCAGTGATCAGCACGGAGTCCAGCTGGAATCCTCAAGCAATTTCGGACAAGGGAGCCATGGGATTGATGCAACTGATTCCTGGCACGGCAGAACGTTTTGGCGTCGGCAATCCTTTCGATGCCGCGCAGAACATCGAGGGCGGAACGGCGTACCTGAAAACGTTGCTCAATCGGTACAACGGCGATTTGACGCTGTCACTTGCGGCATATAATGCAGGTGAGCAGGCCGTGGACCGCAGCGGCGGCGTTCCTCCGTTCCGGGAAACGCGGCAGTACGTGCGAAAGGTGAAGGACGCTTACTTCCGGCCTGGCTCAGGCCGTAATCCGGCTTCGGGGTGGACTCCTCCCAGGATTCCCATCCACAAGACGGTGGACGCCCAGGGCCAGGTTGTGTACACGAACGAATGACACAAGGGGACTGGACCTCTCTTCGCTACACGACTTTTTCGAACGGGACTTCAGGGCGCGCCGCTGTACGCTTCGTTCTGGTCCTGGGTGCACTGCTGCTCTGCCTGCCTTCTCCCGCCCGCGCCGATCGCGAAAGTGCTGCGCGCGACCAATTCGCGCACGCCGTGCGCATGCGCACGATGCTCGAGGGGTTGCTGCCGAAAGACCGCTCCGTAACGGACTACAAGGAAACGATAGCGGCCTACCAGAAGGTGTACCTCATCTCTGCGCAGTCGGCGGAAGTGACCGCGTCGCTGGTCGCCGAGGCCGAGCTGTACCGCGAAATGGGCTACTTCTTCGATCGCAAATATTTTCAGGCTTCGATCGACATGTACAAGTTCCTGATGGCGCAGTATCCGGGCACGCGCTATCGGGGCGAAGCTCTCTTCGCCATCGCGCAGATTCAGAAGGACGACCAGAAAAATCTCCAGGCCGCCGAAACGACGTACCAGGAATTTCTAAAGCGCTTCCCGTTGAGCAATCATGCTGCGGACGCGCGCGCGGCGCTGGCGGAGATTGCGCAGGCGCGCGGAGCAACTTCACCGGCCACCTTGCCGGCAAGGACGGGAGTGGGCGGAGCAGCCGGAGCGACTCGTGGGTTGAGCGCGCGGCAGGGGACCGTCGCGGCGCCTGGATCCAATTCAGCTGCGGGGCAGCCGCAGGGGCCTGCGATGGAGGAAGTCGCGGGACGGCCGGGGACCGATTTCGCAGGACTCGGGCCCATCGTTCAGCCGCAAGAGCCGCGCAAGAGCTGGGCCGCGGTGGAATCAGTTGAGGCGTTCAATTCGAAGGACCGCACGCGCATCATCGTCCGGCTCAACGATACGGTGACTTTCGATTCCGCTCACTTGCTGGCGCCGGACCGCATTTATTTCGATCTGCACCAGGCGCGCGTCAGCCGGCACATGCGCGGCCAGTCCTTCGACTTTCAGAGCGGGCTGCTGAAATCGTTGCGTGTGGGCCAGAACCGGCCCGACGTCGTGCGCATCGTGCTGAACGCGGATGCCGCTCGAGATTATTCCGCCGTTCTGGTGGGCAAGCCCTACCGTTTGGTGATTGATCTGCGCGGCGCCAAGGCAGTCGCGCCGAGTTCGCCTGCGGCAACCACGGCAGCGGCGGTCACAGTGAGCAAGCCATCGGCAGTGGCGCCGGCCGTCGCGGTCCCCGCAGTGGCCTCCACGGGCGAATCGAGCGCGCCGGGCACTTCCAACACGGCAGAGCAAGTGCCCACGGAGACCGTTAACGTCGATTCCGCAAAGCTCTCATCCAGCGTTGCCCGGCGTCTGGCCGGAACGGCGCCGCCACGCACCACCGCGTCATTGAAGCCTCCTCCGGAGCCAAGGCCGATGCGCAATGGAGGGCGTTCGCTGAGCCGCGAGCTGGGCCTGAAAATCAGCCGCATCGTGATCGATCCGGGACACGGCGGGCGCGATACCGGCACGATTGGCCCGCATGGCCTGATGGAAAAGGACGTGTGTCTCGACGTAGCGCTGCGCCTGGGACACATCATCCAGAAAGACCTTCCGGGCGCGCAGGTAATTTACACGCGCAAAACCGACATCTTCGTTCCCTTGGAAGAGCGCACCGCCATCGCCAACAAAGAGAAAGCCGACCTGTTCATCTCCATCCACGCCAATTCGAGCCACGACCGTTATGCGCGCGGCATCGAGACGTATTATCTGAACTTCGCCACCTCGCCCGAAGCGATGGAAGTGGCGACTCGCGAAAACGCCTACTCCACCGAGTCGATTCACGACCTGCAGAATTTGATCCAGAAGATCGCGCGCAACGACAAGATCGAGGAATCGAAGGAGCTGGCAACGGACATTCAGGGCGCGCTGTCGCATCGCTTGGAACTGGTCAGCGCGAGCGAACACAACCGCGGCGTGAAGCGCGCGCCGTTCGTCGTTCTGATCGGCGCCAACATGCCGTCCGTGCTCTGCGAGATTTCGTTCCTGAGCAATCCCACGGACGAGCGCCTGCTGCGGCGCCCCATTCAGCGCGAACGCATCGCCATGG
>Ga0208140_1000047_pt1 | contig 27013 bp, 16 predicted proteins | sample SF_Rice_5C_0N_40_FD_185616 | JGI IMG/M metagenome (GOLD analysis project Ga0208140, IMG submission 185616) | Rice paddy soil microbial communities from Twitchell Island, California, USA - SF_Rice_5C_0N_404 (SPAdes) (version 2) | ecosystem: Environmental > Terrestrial > Soil > Paddy field/soil ... | reverse complement strand
CGCATTCCCTTGCGCACTTCCTCGCGCAAGTTCTCGATGTAGTTCCGCGCGATGACCACCTGAATTCCGTGCACCAGCTTGGCCTGTGACTTCGAATCCTTGCTGATGATCTGGCCTTCTTTAGGCAGATGGATTTCGATTTCCAAATCTTCCAGCGTGACGCAATCGCGGAAATTGCGGTAGAGCCGGTCGGTCTTCTCCACAACGGCAATCCGGCACGAAGGATTCTCACGGAAAAATCGCACCATTTCACCGAACTGCTTGCGACCCGTGGTTTTGGCTGTTTCCACGTCGATGAACTCGCGCACGATCTGGAACTCATGTGAGTGAGCGTATTCCCGCAGAAGCTTCAACTGCGCGGGAATGGAGTAGCCTTCCCGCTCCTGGTCCTTGCTGGAAACACGGCATAGATCACTGCGTTCTGCATAGGCTCACCTCGATCTGTTCGCCTTTATTTTGCACCAGCTCGCGATCCCATTGGTCAAGCAATTGAAAAAAGTGAATCAGCGAATGCAGCTCCGCTTCGCTAAGCAGCGAAGTCTCGCGAATCGCTACTTCGCTGTGCTCTTGATGAACAACAGACTTGCGGTTTTCACATCGACCATTTCGATTCTCCATTTTCACCCGCTCTAGAGCTGTCCCCGGCGAAGCAAGGGACAGGGAATGGGGTGGATAAGGGGAATGGGTAGGGGAGAATGGATTTAGGGGAATGGGTGAATGGGAATGGGTAAATGGAGCCCGCCCTGTTCAATGCAAGGGCCACCCGCTGCAGCGGCTACGCCACCGCAGCGGGTGTGTGGGCGCTGTTGCGTTTGTGGAGGTTTTCGCTTTCGTCCGGCAGAAGCCGGTTTGGGGAATCGGGTCTTTCCGCAGCCAATCACAGGCGAGACGCCATCGTCTCCGAGGGTGGTCGGTGTTGGCTCGCGCCTACCCGCGGTGCGTGGTTTTCGGTTCCTTTTGGATGGGGTGGGGCGCAATGGGCGGCACGCCCGCCGCCCATTGCGTGGCGTTTGGCCTTGAGCGCGTGGGTGGAAGTTCGGCGGTTACGGCTGCCGTCACTGGAATGAAATCCGTGCGTTTTTTGAATGGTTCATCATTCGCCCATCTCGATGAAAGAGTCGAGCACATCGCTGATGCGGGCAAAAATAGCATCCCACTGCTTTTGGAGCTTCTTATCCTTGACGTGGTTGGCCTCGAAAGCCACGCATCCGGCAAGCTCATCCAAGTCGTCCAATGTGAAGCGAAAAACGGCGCGCCCGCTCGCCGATGGTGCGACTCGGAGGCGACCGAGCAAATCCTCGTCGGCAACCACGTGCTCCAGGATTAACTCGCGGTCGTGATCGCTCAACTCCAGCGGCACTTCTTCGTCGAGGCGAATCCGCCGACGCTGCTTGCCTCGCAGCTGTTCGAACGATGCGTCAACGGCTTGATGTGCGGCCTGCAAATCCTCGGGGTTGAGTTGCGGCAAGACCGCCTTTGGCTTCGAAGCGCGCGACCGTTTCGGTTGTCGCTCATTGAGAAAGATTCTTCGTAGCCTCTGGTTAACAGCCTCGATGGAAAACGCTTCTGGATCGAAGCTTTCGATCCAATGGCACATGTCGTCGTGGTCCTCGTGATTCGGATCGGCGAGGGCCTCCAGCATGTGATAGAAGCCGGGGATTCCTCCGCAATCTTCCGGTGGGCCGGCGAGCTTTCCGCCGGTGCAGAGGGGATAGCCAATACCGGATTCCTTAGGCAAGATTTTCTCCACGGTGAGCGAGTGCTCCCACGAGTCGCCGAAATCGTAGATGTAAGTTGCCTTTGAGCCAATCCTGTTCAGCAGATTCGCGAGGCAGGTTTTCTTCTCGTTGATTGTGGGCGACTCACGCATGAAGGCTCCACTTGGATTGGGGGCGCCGAACGTCTGCTTGCCAATATAGAACTGGTGCAGATGGCAGTTTTCCCAGCCCATCGCCGTTTGCACCACATCGTGTAACTCCTCCAGGGTGAATTCGGCAAGCACCAACAGTCGCCTCCATATCGGCGGCTTCGTCCCAAGCAGTGCGATCTTAATCTGAAGAACAGCTTGGGCAGCGGGGATCGTGCCTGAGCCTGTCTTCAGCGGGGCCATCCACATCACTTCCTCCAACCGGACCGGAACTGGCCTAATTTACCACCTCAGTTTTGGTGTCCGTCCTCCAAAATCACAAAAGTCACAATCGTCAATTTACGTTTGTGATTTCTGTCATTTTGGTGGCTGGGCCGAGGGCGGCAGGCCTGCCGCCCTCTGCGCGGAAGTGGATGGAGCTGAGGAGTGGTTTTGCGGGCCGGTGGGTTTTGCGAATGGGAGCGTGGTCCTTCTCGAGGGCGCAGTCGCTAACCTTTTCTGGTTTATGGCTTCCTGCGCCTGCGGGCGCTCGCCCGCCCGCAGGCGGAAGACGCAGCAAATGATTTATGGCGTGCCCACTGCGGTTTGTGGACCGGTCGCGGCTTCAGTCTTTTCTTCCAATGGCGACGGGTTTATGCCGCTGCTCGCTTTTACGTTTGGCTGCTTCGGTTCTTCCGGCACGACCTCAAACGTGACAGTGGGCAGCGTGTGGAGAATGTGCTCAGGGATGATCGTTTCCGCCGTGAAGATCAGGGCGTAGAGTTCGACCGGGCCTCGCTTCCCCGGCACCCTGATCCTTTTCACGCATTGACCGTTTTCATCCGCTTCCACAACTCCTGCTTGGGCCAGGAGGTCATAGAGGTGGTGGTTGGAAGGCAGCGTGATCTTGTACTCCTTCAAGTAATGACGGGCAGTGGAGAGCGAGCGCGGGATGACTGCAGCGGCGTTGTCGCCGGTGGCATACACTGGTGCGCCAGGGGAATTGACATTCAGCCTGCCACCAGAGATCAAGTCCCTCAGGGCGCGGATGAACTGGCTAACCTTGCTGTCTTCTCGCTTCAGCATCCAGTCCGGCGCGGCCTGCTCGACGCTCTGCTGATCGGCCTTGCTCACAAGACGCGCCAGAGGAATTGATTGGTCGGCGGTGTGAGTGCCGGCCAGCGCGGCCATCAGTTCGGGCAACCGCTCCAAACCGATGAACCGGATATCGAGAGGAGTCAAGAGATGGTGCATGAGCCATACGGAGAACTGGGCATGACCGCCGCGTACCCGCTCCTCATTCCACCTCAGTTCCGGCCCTGCTTTGGCTCGTGCCAGAAAATCGGTGTAGGTCTCGTGCAGAGGTGACCAACGCTTCCCTTCTGCCCAGACATCCATGTCCAAGAGTTTGCCGAGGTCATGGCCCAGACCAGCGAGGAAGTAGAGGTACTGGGTTTGGAGAGGGTCCGCCTCGGTGTTGAATAAGGCCACGTTGGGAGGGGCTTCGGGGAGAAGCGTCTTTTCAAACTGCTCCAGCATCTTCAGGGCGACTTCGAGCGAGTGCTGCAGCAGGCCGAAGCGGTCGCTGTGGTGGTGGTCGGCGCTGGCCGGCAGGTCGCCGACCAGGTCGCGTAGCTTTGCTATGACACGCGCACCGCGTGTACGGCAGTCCATCTCTTCCGGCAGCCGAGACAGAATGCTCTCGGTCAGCTCATCGAGCAAGACTCGCTGCGATTCCGGGGGCGGTTCGAACATCCCCCGGACCGCCCCCGATTCTTGCCCCCGGGGAGGTTCCGGTACAGGAAGGGTAAGGGTTCTATCTTGGCGGAAAATCTGCCGAGAAATCTCTCGCCAGATTTTCCGCGACGCAGCCGCTGCTCTTTTCACCATGACGTGCCTCCTCTTTCGCCCGAAATGTTGGCATTCGTGTCGGTGCCGTTAGTGTGGCTGTCATGTTTGGTCTGCTGCTGCGTGCTCAGCCCTTGGTTGGCGAGCTTCCGGGCTCGCAGCTCGCGAAGCTGTTGCTTGTTTGTGATGAGGGGGCGGACGACGGGCACCGGCCTTCGGACGCGGTAGATGGTCACCATATCCCGGAGCGGCAGGTATATGCCTTGGGCCTCCAGGAGCCGCTGCAGCCTCGTGTAGTTGAGCTGGCGGCGAAACAGCTGCTCATGGCGCTCGGAGCCGACCACGACCATCAGCCTTAGACGATCTGGACCGAGGGCCGGGGCAAATCGTTTCAAGTGCCGGTACAACTGCCGATAGGGATGCCGACCGAAGTGGTCAACCATCGTGAGGACGAGTTCTCCCGAGGGACGCCGAAGAACGATGTCCTGCCAGAGATACGGCTTGTCGCCGCGTTGCGGCAGCAAGAAGGGCTCGTGAATGAGGTCACAGATTTTGGAGATCTTCTGCTTGTGGTCGAACACGAATTCAACCGGCCAGCGGGTCGCTTCCAGGTAGAAGTTCACCGTCAGCAGGCGGGTTTGAATGGTCTCAAGAGTGTGCTGGCGGCGGGCAGACAAGTCAGCTCCCAACAGCCGGGTCACTGACTTGGTCACTTGGTAGATCGTCGGGTAGGCGGCGGCGCGCTTGAGGAAGCCCCACGATTCCAAATCGCTCAACTGGCTGTGGACTCTGGTGGTCGAATTCCTGATCCCCAGTTCTTGCGCCTGCTCGGAGGTGACATACCGCCCGAGCCAAGCCACGGTCTTCAGGAAATGCTGCGACCGCTCGTCGAGAATGCTGACGCGATCCCGAAAACGAAAAATGTTCACAGCTTCACCTCACGACCGAAGATTGGAGTGGATTCGGCGAGGTGGGAAAAAAACCAGTTTGTGGAAGTTTGGAAGTGGACGGTCCGAAGACGTGTGGTTAAGACTCGTTGGTAGTGAGACGCTGGCCTGGTGCCAAGCGGTTGCCTGTCGGTCTCGAGCGGCGATCAGCCCACGCCGCAGAGCAACCCTCTACTATACTAATTGGCCAGCAACTCGGAAAAATTTGCGCGTCAAAACGCAAAATACAGCGTCTTCCCTGTGGAAAACGAGAGCTTCGCGTTCTGCGCGGCGCACTTGCGGGATACGGATATTGAGAATCTCACCGCCCGATGGCCGAAGCCAAAGTTCGAGATGTAGAGCGCGTTGTCCGGTCCAAAGGTCATGCCAGTGGAGAAGAAGAGGGGCTCGCCGGCGGTGCTGTCGATCAGGATCTGCTGCTGGCCATTGTTCTCAAGGTTGAGCTCAAAGACTGATAAGGATCGCTCAGAGGATCGTTCTTCGCTCAAAGGTAGTATCGGAACTGGCGAGTAGAGGGTGTTGCACCGACCATCTGAGCCGGCATGACTACTCGCCCATTCGGTGAACGTCGAGGCTACATATAGGAGAAGGTGACTTCTCGAGGTGGCGCCGTCAGATGTAGTGCGCCTTCCGCCACCAGCGCGGGATCAGCCAAACTTCTAAACAAAAACCGTGACGCCCACAGAGGCGCCATACGATGCCAAACGCCGCGCTGCAGGCAGATTGCTCAATGATTTGTATAGCGAGCACATAACGGCCCGGTTCCTGCGTGGGCTCACCGGAATTGTGCATGCGCTCGAAAATTGGCGCGCACCTGTCCGGTCGTCTTATAATCCCAACCAATTTCGTGAGATTAGCTGAGGGTCTAAGACTCGGGTCATATGAGGTCATGTCGCCGGTCGGTGCCGGCGGGATGGGCGAGGTGTATCGCGCCCGGGACACAAAGCTCGGGCGCGAAGTGGCGCTGAAGGTGCTGCCGGCCGGGTTCGCCGCCGATGCCGAACGCATGGAGCGGTTCGAGCGCGAAGCCAAAGTACTGGCCTCGCTGAATCATCCGAACATCGCTACGATTCACGGCCTGGAAGATTCCGGCGGCACGCGCGCGCTGGTGATGGAGCTGGTTGAAGGCCCAACACTGGCTGACCGCATCGCCAAGGGGCCCATCCCGCTGGAAGAAGCGCTGGGCATCGCCCGGCAAATCGCTGAGGCTCTGGAGTACGCGCACGAGCGCGGGATCGTGCATCGGGACTTGAAGCCGGCAAACATCAAAGTGACGCCCAATGAGGCAGTAAAGATTCTCGATTTCGGATTGGCCAAGGCCCTGGAAGGCGATCCGGGACAGGTAGACATTTCGAGTTCGCCGACGATCTCTCGGATGGCCACGCAGGCGGGAATCATCTTAGGGACGGCTGCGTACATGTCGCCGGAACAGGCCAAAGGCAAAACCGTGGACCGCCGGGCGGACATTTGGGCGTTTGGCTGCGTGCTGTACGAGATGCTGACCGGCAAGCAAGCCTTCAGCGGCGAGACGGTGACGGACACGCTGGCCGCCGTGATTCGCGCCGAGCCCGATTGGTCGCTGCTGCCAGCAAACACGCCGGCGGCGATTCGGAATTTGCTGCAACGATGCCTGAAAAAAGATCCGCGGCGGCGATTGCAGTCGATCGGGGACGCGCGCATCGTGCTCGAAGAAATTGTTTCCGGGACAGCGGCGCAATATGGTCCTTCGTCCACGGACGCTACCCTGGGCTTAGAGCTAGCAACTCGCGTGCCACGGTGGCGCAGGGCCTTGCCTTGGGCTTTGGGCGCACTCATGGGTGCGCTGCTGATGGCCGCGCTCGCCTCTCTATACTTCCTGGCCCGCTCGAACGGCGGCATCGGGGTTACAAAGCTAGACGTCTCTCCGCCATCCGGAGTAGCCATCGTATCGCGCGATTCTCCCAGTATCGCGATTTCGCGCGACGGAACAGAGCTTGTATTCACCGGCACGAAGGACCACGTGACGGAACTCTATATTCGCTCGCTGGATCAGCCGCAGGCGAGGCCGATCGCGGGAACGGAAAATGGCATCAGCCCTTTCTTTTCCCCAGACGGCAAATGGATCGGCTTTTTCGCCGAGGGCAAACTGAAGAAAATTCCGGTGGATGGCGGAACGGCGATCACGTTGTGCGCTGCTCCGAACCAGCGCGGAGGCACCTGGGAGTCCGACGGCTCCATCATTTTTTCTCCGGATTTTGCCGCGGGTCTGATGCAAATCTCGGAATCTGGGGGTCAACCGCAACAAATCATCGCGCCGGACGAGTCCAAAGGCGAACGCACGTATCGCTGGCCGGAAATCCTTCCCAACGGCAAAGATGTGATCTTCACGATTGGCCTGCTGAACAATGCGGCGAGCTACGATGACGCCGAAATTGGAGTCTACTCTTTTCGCGAAAAGAAGATCCGCGTTGTGGCGCACGGCGGCATGGGGCTCTATTCTCCTCCCGGATACCTGGTGGTCTCCCGCATGGGGAGAATTTCCGCCGTACGGTTCAATGAAGACTCGCTGGAAACATCAGGCCAGAGCGTGCTTATCCCCGAGCGTGTGAGCGGCGATCCTACTAGTGGCGCGGCTTATTTGTCCGTGGCTGCAAACGGAACGATGGCCTATTTGAGCGGCACATCCAATGCTGTGGATAGCGTGGTCGCGATCGAAAATCGCACCGGTCAGGCGCACATCGTGGCGTCACTTCCACCCGGTGCGTACGCGTTTCCGCGCTTTTCGCCGGACGGCAAGCACCTCGCATTGATCATGGGAGCCAATCGAACCGTGGGCCAGGGCGATATCTGGATCTACGATTTTGGAACAGGAAGTTTCAATCGCCTCACATTTGATGGCAGCGACGATTATGCGTTGTGGTCGCTGGACGGTTCGGAAATCTTGTTCAATTCATCGCGAGATGCAGGAGGTCTGTATCTGAAGCGGTCCGATGGAAGCGGAGACGAACAGTTTGTGCTGGCGAGTCACAACGGCAGCCTGAAACCCGACGCGTGGCTACCGCATAGCAAAGTCATCGCTTTCACGCGACCCACAGGAACGTCAGGCCTCCTCTCGACTCTGGCGCTGGGAGGAAACGCTGCGCCGAAGCTGTTCAAGACAAACGCTGGCGGCGCCGTGTTCTCGCCGGACGGCAAATTCATCGCGTATACATCGCAGCAATCGGGCGTGTATCAGGTATTCGTCAACACGTTTCCGGATACCGGCGGGCAATGGCAGGTTTCGCTGAATGGAGGAGCCTATCCGAAATGGTGCAAAGCAGGGCGCGAACTGATCTATTACGACTACCTACAAAACCGGATGATGGAGGCGGATGTTGATCTGAAGCCGTCCTTCCACGCCGCCGCGCCGCGGGTGCTTTTCAATCTTTCTGCGATTCAATACTCCGCGATGCAGACGAATCCGGCGGTGAACTACGACGTGTCTGCGGACGGGGAGAAATTCGTTTTTCTGCAACCGGCGGGCGTGTCGGCATCACCAGCAATCGCACTGACTTTGAATTTTCCGGCGGAAGTCCGCTCCCTTCTGGGGAGCCGCCAGTAATGCTGAATACAGGCGCAAAACTCGCGGTCTATGAGATTACCGGCTTGCTGGGGGCGGGCGGGATGGGCGAGGTGTATCGCGCGCGCGACACGCGGCTGGGCCGCGATGTTGCGATCAAGATTCTGCCCGCTTCGTTCGCCAGCGACCCCGAGCGATTGCGGCGCTTCGAGCAAGAGGCGCGCGCCGTCGCGGCGCTGAACCATCCGAATATTCTTGCGGTGTACGACATGGGAACGGAGGAGGGCGCACCGTTCCTGGTCACCGAACTGCTGGAAGGCGAGACGCTGCGCGACCGGGTGCGCAGCGGGGCGCTGGCGGTTCGCAAGGCGCTCGACATTGCGGTGCAGGCGGCGCGTGGCGTGGCTGCCGCGCACGAAAAAGGAATCGTCCACCGCGATTTGAAGCCCGCGAATATTTTCGTGACCAGCGACGGCCGCGTGAAGATTCTCGACTTCGGCCTGGCGAAACTGATTCAGCCCGGCCCGAGCGATCTCGGCGACACGCAATTGCCGACGCGAACGATGGAGCCGCCGGCGCAAACCACGGCAGGGGTAGTGCTCGGCACAGTGGGCTACATGTCGCCCGAGCAGGTGCGCGGGAAAGTCGCGGATGCGCGCTCGGACATCTTCGCGCTGGGCACGATTCTGTACGAGATGCTGTCGGGGCAGCGGGCGTTCGAAAAGGACTCTTCGGCCGACACCATGGCGGCGATTCTGAAGGAAGAACCGCCGGAACTGGCGGGCGAAGGGAAGAAGATTCCGCCGGGCGTCGACCGCATCGTGCGGCATTGCCTGGAGAAGAATCCCGCCGAGCGTTTTCAGTCCGCCCGCGACCTGGCCTTCAATCTTGAAGCTCTCTCCGGAACGACAAGCAGCGCAGTGAACGCAGTGCAGGCGGGTGGAGCGCCGCGGCGCACGCGGAAACTGGCGTTCGCGGCAGCCGGGACGGCAGGACTCATCCTCGTGGGCCTAGCCACCTATTTCCTGGGGCGAAACAGCGCAAGAATGGCCGAGCCGACCTACCATCAACTCACATTCGATCGTGGGCTGGTCTATGCGGCGCGATTTGTCCCCGGCAGTCAGACGATCCTGTACAGCGCGAGCTGGAACGAGCGGCCGCTACAGATTTACTCGACCACCCCGGACAGTCCCGAGTGGCGCCCGCTGGGGCTGACGAACTCCTCGTTGTTCGCTGTCTCGTCGTCACAGATGGCGATCTCCATCGGCTGCCGGGATATCTTTATTGGCGACTGCGAAGGCACGCTGGCAGTCACGCCACTTTCCGTTGGGGCGCCGCGCGCAATTGAGACGAATGTCGTATCGGCCGACTGGGCTCCCGACGGCACGGAGATGGCCGCTATCCGGGAAGTGGCAGGGCGATTCCAAGTGGAGTTCCCGCTGGGAAAGGTGATTTATCAAGCGGGAACCTGGATCAATTCGATCCGTGTTTCGCCGCGGGGAAACGCTATCGCTTTCGTCCAGTACGGCACAGGAGGCGACCGCGGGAACGCAGTCATCCTGGACCGGGACGGGAAGGAAATCGCCCGAACCTCGCGGGCGTTCCCTAGCGTCGAAGGACTGGCTTGGGCGCCGTCGGGGAACGAGGTGTGGTTCGGCGCGACAGTCAGCCATGCCTGGGCGAACGCGATCCACGCGCTGGCGCTCGACGGCAAAGAACGCATTGTGCTTCGGCTGCCGGGCATGCTGCGCCTCGACGATGTCTCACCGCAAGGCCAAGTCCTGCTGACCAAGGACGTTTGGTACTCGGGAATGCTGTTTGGCGGCGTGAACACAGGGCGGGAACGCGATGTGTCCTGGCTGGATGCCGCGGTACTCTCGGACATTTCGCCGGACGGTCAGTATCTGGCGTTCGGCGAATACGGTGAAGCCGCGGGCCACCAGTTGATTTCGTACGTCGAGAAAACAGGGGAAAGCGCACCGCCGGTAAACCTGGGAATCGGGTACACTCCAGTATTGTCTCCTGACCAAAATTGGGTGTTGGTTTCTCTGTATCAACCGCCGCCGCCTCCGCCTTCCCATCTTGCTTTGCTGCCAGTCGGGGCGGGAACCGCACGCGATCTGAAGCCGTTCGGCATCGAAGAATTCGCGATTCTCGGTTGGATGCCGGGTGGAAAGGAAATCTATTTCGCGGGAAATGACGGACGCGACTGGAGAATGTATGTGCAGGACATCTCTGGCGGAAAACCGCGTGCGTTTACTCCTGCGATTTCCGTCGCGCCGCTCTCCTCCGTCGGAGACGTGGTTTCGCCCGATGGAAAATTTTGCTTCGCCCGCGATGTGGACGGAAAAGGATGGCTCTATCCACTCGATGGGAAACCGCCGAGAAGCATTCCGGGCCTCGCTCCCGAGGATATCTGGGTCAATTGGTCGGCCGACGGGCACTCGGTGTACGTCTATCGGGACAAGCACACTCACGCGCCTATGTTCCGGCTGGATTTAGCGACGGGCAAGCGCCAACTCGTCACGACGCTGGCGCCCAAGGATCCGGTTGGCTTGGTCGGCATCGTGCCGGTGAGGATCACGCCAGACGGCAAGAACTACGCCTACTCGTATAACCGCTCGCTCTCCGATCTCTTCCTGGTGGATGGGCTGAAATGACGACGGTGGCGGCAGGAACCAAACTTGGGCCGTATGACATTGTCGGCGCGCTTGGCGTAGGCGGGATGGGCGAGGTGTATCGGGCGCGGGATACCAAGCTGGGGCGCGAAGTCGCGCTGAAGGTGCTGCCCGCCGCGTTTGCCGGCGATGCGGAGCGCATGGGAAGGTTCCAGCGCGAAGCCAAGGTGCTGGCCTCGCTCAATCATCCGAACATCGCGTCGATTTACGGTTTTGAGGATTCCGGCAGCAGGCATGCGCTGGTCATGGAGCTGGTCGAAGGACCGACGCTCGCGGATCGCATCAAGACCGGGGCGATTCCTCTGGATGAAGCGTTGCCGATTGCGAAACAGATTGCCGAAGGACTCGAATACGCGCATGAACGCGGTATCGTGCATCGCGATCTGAAGCCGGCGAACATCAAGCTCACCGCAAACGACGCGGTGAAGATTCTCGATTTTGGTCTGGCCAAGGCACTCGAAGGCGATCCGGGCCAGGTAGACATTTCGAGTTCCCCGACCATCAGCCGGATGGCCACGCAGGCGGGAATCATCCTGGGGACGGCGGCGTACATGTCGCCGGAACAGGCCAAGGGAAAAGCGGTGGACCGGCGAGCGGACATCTGGGCATTCGGGTGCGTGCTCTTCGAGATGCTGGCGGGCAGACGACCGTTCGACGGCGAGACGATTACGGACATCCTCGCCGCCGTAGTAATGAAGGAGCCAGACTGGACAACACTGCCGGCAACAACGCCTCCAGGCGTGGTGCGATTGCTGCGCCGTTGCATGACAAAGGACCCGCGAGCGCGATTGCAATCCGTTGGCGAAGCGCGAATTGCGATCCGGCACATAGAAGATGGCGGAGGGGAGCAGGAGCATAACGCCGCCGCGATTCTGGCTCCGTCTGCTGCGCCCATGTGGCGCCGCGTGAGGCCCTGGGCTGCGGGCGTCTTGCTTGCTTTCGCTGTTGGAGCGGCCACAGGGTACTTCCTTCACAGATCGTTCGTCGTACAGGGCCTTCACGTAGCCATTACGTTACCGCCAGGATTTCATCTGGACACCTATAACGCGTCGGTGGCATTTTCCCACGACGGGCAGAGACTGGCTTTGGCTGGCCAAGAACAGGCTGGGGTGCAACAGATCTGGATCCGGTCGCTCGATGGGGATCAACTTCAGCCCCTTGCGGGAACAGCAGGGGCTACGTATCCATTCTGGTCACCTGATAACAGGTATCTGGGCTTTTTCGCCGACCAGAAGTTGAAGAAGATCGAAATCGCGACGGGTTCCGTGCAGACACTGTGCGACGCCCCGAATGGCCGCGGCGGCACTTGGAACCAGTTCGGAGAAATCGTCTTCTCGCCCGATTACCAGGACGGATTATACGAGGTCTCCGATTCCGGCGGCACACCTACGCAGATAACTCGCGTCACGCGAGGCGGAGTCTCCCATCGTCTTCCGCATTTCTTGCCAGACGGCCATCGAGTGCTCTTCTTTTCCCAGGGAATCAGTGCACGGGGGGCAAGCAACAATCATGCCGCTGACGAAGAGGGAATCTATTGCCTCGATCTAGCCTCGCGGAGGGCTGAGAGAGTCACCCGTGAAGCGAGCGAGGGCCGGTATGCGCTCCCCGACCACCTTGTATTCTTCCGGGGCAGCACTTTGATGGCGCAAGGATTCGACGCGACGACCTGCCGCATTACAGGCCAGCCCAAACTCATCGCGGAAAATGTCAGTTTCAATCCTCTGCGGTTCACAGGCGAATTCGCCGTCTCGAAAAGCGGCATGCTCGTTTACCAGCGAGCCGGGGCAGCGGCGAAGAGTCAGTTGACGCTGTTTGATGCCGACGGCAACAAGCTCGGAACTGTCGGCGAGCCGGAGAAGTTCGGCGATGAAGTGATGCTCTCGCCGAACGACAGCGAGGTTGCGACCACGATTACGGATTCGGAGGGGCTCACTTCTCTGTGGATTTACGATCTTAGGAGCGGCGTGGGGAAGCGGCTCACGTTTGGCTCGAAGTACGCCGGTGCACAGGGGCCGGCATGGTCGCCCGACGGCAAACAATTGGTGTTCGACGTTGGCGGCGATGAAGACACGATGTTCCTTCAGCCCGCGGACGGATCATCCTCTCCTCGCTTTCTTTATAAGAGTGCGGTCGGGAAAGACCCCAATTCATGGTCTCCCGACGGAAAATTCCTCGCTTTCGACGCGCTTCTGAACAAAGGCGTAAGCATTTGGTTGCTGCCTCTCGGGGAACAAGATCCAAAGCCTCGCCCGTTTATCTCCGCGAACGGCTGGGCACTGGAAGGCGCGTTCTCTCCGGATGGCAAGTGGTTCGCTTACTGCTCCAACGAAACGGGACGGTACGAAATCTACGTTGTTTCGTTCCCTGGTCCGGGCGGGGAATTCCAGGTTTCATCCTCCGGCGGGCTATTTCCCGAATGGCTGAAGGGAGGAAGCGAGCTTGCTTTCGTGGACGCGACTGGCAGGCTGCAGGTTGTCAATGTTCATACGAGCGCGCAGCAGTTCGAGACCAGCCCTCCACGAACGCTGTTCGGCGGTCGCTCCTTGCCAGCTCGACCCGGAATGCCGAACGGCGAAGAGGGCGCCACACCGGTGTACATCACGAGAGACGGCAAGCGCATTCTGCTGCCTGTTCCCACAGATCTGAATTTTGAAACGCCGCTGGCGCTGGAGACAGACTGGATGAGTCAGCTGAGGCAAAAATGACGCTGCCGGCCGGGACAAAACTTGGGCCATATGAGATCGTCGAGCCGATCGGCGCGGGCGGCATGGGCGAGGTGTATCGCGCGCGCGACACGCGCCTCGGGCGAGATGTCGCGGCTAAGGTTTTACCGGCCGGGTTCGCCGGCGATTCCGAGCGGTTAAAGCGGTTCGAGCAGGAGGCCCGGGCTGCTGCCGCTCTGAATCATGCGAACATCTGTTCCATTTACGATGCCGGACAGCATGATGGCCACATTTTCCTCGTCATGGAATGGCTGCAGGGCCGCACGCTGCGAGAGCAGTTAGCCGAGGGGCGGATTCCGATCCACACGGTGATCGATCTGGCCATCGAGATTTCCGACGCTCTCGATGCAGCCCATAGCCGCGGCATCATCCATCGTGACATCAAGCCGGCCAATATCTTCATCACCGACCGCGGCCATGCGAAAGTGCTCGATTTCGGCCTGGCCAAGGTTGTTGGAGCGGGGCTCACGCAGGCGGAAACAGCGGTCACGTTGGGGAGGGCTGAGCTGACCAGTCCGGGCGCGACCGTCGGTACGGTCGCCTACATGTCGCCGGAGCAGGCTTTCGGCAAAGTAGTAGATACGCGCACCGATATCTTTTCTTTCGGCGCGGTGCTGTACGAAATGGCCACGGGCGAGCAGGCCTTTACCGGTTCGACCACGGCCGCCATCTTCGATGGCATCCTTCACTCTTCGCCGCCCCTGCTGGCTCACGCGGATCGCGGAGTGCCCGAGGGATTGAGGCACGTCATCGAGCGCGCTCTGGAAAAAGAACCTGATCTGCGTTTTCAACACGCGAGCGATTTGCGTTCCGAATTGAAGCGGCTGCGGCGAGATGTGGGCAGCACCGCCTCGCCATCATCAGCCACGAAGTTACCAGCATCGGCTGCGCCCGCCACAAGCAGCGGCAGCTCCGATTCGGAAGTCGTCGTCGCTGTACTCAAACGCCATCGAGCTAAAGTACTCGGCGGCGCATTGGTTCTGGCCATGCTGTTAGGCGCTGCGGGCTACGGAATCTATCGATACGTCGCGGGCGCCCCCTTGGCGTCAGCACCGCTGGAAACAATGCAAATATCGCGCCTCACATCCTCAGGAGACGTCCAAATGGCCGCGCTTTCGCCCGATGGGCGATACGTGGCCTACGTTTCTTCGAGCGAGGGCAAGCAGACGCTTTGGCTGAAGCAGGTGGGTACAGACAGTCAAGTGCAAATCGTCAAGCCGGATAGCGGCACGTATCGCGGCGTGGCATTCTCACCGGATGGAAGTTTCATCGAGTATTCGCATTACGACCGATCGGCTGACTACTGGATTCTGTACCGTATCCCCACTCTGGGCGGAACTCCGCAACGGCTCGTCGACGATGTGGATAGTCCGGTTACGTTTTCTCCCGACGGCAGCCATTTTGCGTTTGTGCGTCTCGCGCTTGGAAAAAACAAGGTGTTTAGCGCGGCAGCCGATGGATCGAACGTCCGCGAATTGGCGGGCGCAGATTTGCCGGAATACTTGAACAGGGATGGTCCCTCCTGGTCTCCCGATGGCCGGGCCGTTGCTGCGTCCGCGGAAGTGCTGGCTGGGCATTGGCACCCGCAATTACTGCAGGTGCCCACCGGTGGAGGCGCCCTGGCCCCCTTGAAGATTCCGCTCACTCCCAACTGGTTCAGCATCGGCCAGGTGGCATGGCTTCCTCGCGGGAACGGCCTGCTCGCGGTCGTCGCGGCCAGTTCCCTTTCCGCTCTGCAGCTCGGGCAAATCTGGCGTCTCTCGTACCCCGACGGGGCGGCGCAGCGAATCACGAACGATCTCAACGATTATTCGGGGATCAGTCTTTCGAAGGATGGGAAGGATTTCGTTACAGTCGAAAGCCAAAGCACCGCAAGTATTTGGGTGGGATCTGTGGCCCAAACAAGCGCGTTACGTCAGATCACGCCGTTGAACTCAAATCTCTACGGCGAAAATGGACTGACTTGGACACCGAATGGCCAAATCGTCTATTTCTCTGCGGAAGGCGGCACCTATGAGCTCTGGGGCATGGACAGCGACGGCTCAAATCCGCGGCAATTGACTTCCACTCCCCCCGACGATTCCCCTCGTGTGACGCCCGATGGGCGCGCGATTGTCTTCCGTTCCGGCCGAAGCGGATCGGTGGACATCTGGAAAATGAACGTGGACGGCAGCGGACTTACCCAGATGACTCACACCGAATCTGCGACGGAGTTCGACATTTCACCGGACGGCAAGTGGCTGGTGTACGCTTCGCTTTCCGGAAACAACGCCGTCATCTCCAAAATGCCGCTCCAAGGAGGCCATTCGATTCAAATCGCTGCCGGATCCTATCCGGCGGGGATCACTCCCGTGGCGATTTCTCCCGATGGGAAATGGCTAGCCTTCCCGAGTGTGTGGAGCGCCAACCTGAGATACTCCGCGTTGGCTTACGACCTGGTGCCGTTAGAGGGCGGCAAAGCCGTGAGCGTAAAAACCACGTTACCTTCTTCGATTGACGATGTTGGCCGCCGCTTCGGATGGTCTCCGGATGGCAAGGCACTGATTCTGATCCATACCGAGGCTGGGGCAGCGAATTTATGGCTTCAGCCTATCGATGGATCCGCCCCTCGGCAATTGACTCATTTCAGCAGCCAGATGATTTTCGATTTTGCGCTCTCGCGGGACGGCAAGCGCCTGGCAATATCCCGCGGAGCGCGCACAAGCGATGCCGTTCTGATTCGGAATTTCGAATGAGTACCTCTTCGGGAACCAAAATCGGTCCATATGAGATCGTGTCGCCGATTGGGGCGGGCGGGATGGGAGAGGTGTATCGCGCGCGCGACACGCGCTTGAACCGCGACGTGGCGCTGAAAGTCCTGCCCGAAGGTTTTGCGCGGGACGGGGAACCGCTGGCGCGCTTCCATCGTGAAGCGCAGGTGCTCGCGTCGCTGAATCATCCGAACATTGCGTCGATTTACGGCTTTGAGGATTCCGGCGGAGCGCATGCGCTGGTGATGGAATTGGTGGAAGGGCCGACGGTCGCCGATCGCATCGCGAAGGGACCAATTCCCATCGAGGAAGCGCTGCCCATTGCGCGCCAGATTGCGGAGGGTTTGGAATATGCGCACGAGCGCGGAATCGTACATCGCGATCTGAAGCCTTCCAATGTGAAGGTCACGCCGGATGGCACGGTGAAGATCCTCGATTTCGGCCTGGCCAAGGCACTCGAAGGCGATCCGGCCTCGATTGATATCACTTCATCGCCAACAATCTCTCGGATGGCCACGCAGGCGGGAATCATCCTGGGCACCGCCGCGTACATGTCGCCGGAGCAAGCCAAGGGAAAAGCGGTGGACCGCCGGGCGGACATTTGGTCGTTTGGGTGCGTGCTGTACGAAATGCTGACGGGCAAGCAAGCGTTCAGCGGCGAGACGGCTACCGACATCCTGGCCGCAGTGGTACGCGCGGAGCCAGACTGGTCGGTCTTGCCGGAAACCACGCCGCCTGCCATTCGGGACCTGCTCGCACGATGCCTCGCGAAGGATGCCAGGCAGCGGCTGCAAGCGATCGGCGAAGCGCGAATCACGATCGAAAGCCGCGGAGTGGAAGCAGCTATGCCCGCAGCTCCGGGAGCCGGCGCAGGACTGAGACCTGGGCCGGAACTCAGCGTCCTGGTGCGCGCTCTGCCTTGGGCCTTAGTGGTCCTTTTCGCTGGGATCGCCGCATTTTTGGCTCTCCATTATGGGACACGTCATTCCCCGCCAGCGCCTGTCATCGTTTCACAGATCAGCGCACCCCCAGGGCAGGCGTTCGCGGTCGGGGGACAAGAGGCTGGCCCTCCTGTGCTTTCGCCAGATGGGAGCAAGCTCGCATTCGCCGCCATCGGGCCGGACGGCAAACAGCAGCTTTGGGTACGTCCGCTCGCAGCCGCCACCGCCCAGGCGCTCGCTGGAACCGAGGGCGCCGCTTATCCTTTTTGGTCCCCGGACGGCCGCGACTTGGGCTTTTTTGCAGGCGGCAAACTGAATCGCATTGATGCCTCAGGAGGCCCGGCGTTGACTCTGTGCGACGCTCCAAACGGGCGCGGAGGGTCATGGGGACGGGACGGCACGATACTGTTCGCCCCGGACATACTCAGCCCAATTTATGAAGTGCCGAGCGCGGGCGGCACGCCGAAAGAGGTGGCGACCGTGGGACCCGCGGGCGGAGCTTCAGGAGGCCGGTGGCCGCAATTCCTTCCCGACGGGAAACACTTCCTATTCTTCCATGTGGAGAATGCCGGTACGTATGCCGGCTCAGTCGATGGAGGAGAGCCAAAATTGATTTTTGGGGGCCGTTCGAACGCTTTCAGCGGGCGCTCAAGCGTTTTGTATGCCCCGCCGGGCTACCTGCTGTTCATCCAGCAGGGGACGTTGATGGCGCAAAGATTCGATCCGGAGCGCCTGCGCCTGAGCGACGATGCCCTGCCGCTGGTGGAAGGAGTCGCGCAGAATTTCATCGTCTTCCGTGGCGTTTTCACCGTTTCGGACAACGGCATCCTTGCCTTCGCCGGGGGAGCGGCGAGCGGCGGCGGAGTCGACCTGGTGTGGTTCGACCGCACGGGCAATAAACTGGGACAGGTCGGGGCGAGGGCCGAGTACCATGCGCCGCGACTCTCCCACGACGGAACGAAGCTGGCGGTGACGGTCCGGGATCAGACGGGAAACAATCTGTGGATTCTGAACCTCAGGCGAGGCATGCAGTCCCCGCTTACTTTTTCGGGCAACAACATCAGCGCGGCGTGGTCGCCCGATGACAAGAGCGTTTTGTTCGAGTCTGGCCGCGGCTCTCTCTTCCACCTCTTTCAGAAGGCCGCGGACGGCACGGGCAATTCCGAGCCTGTCGTGGAAGATGATGCCAACGAGTACTACCCGGTCTGGTCGGCGGACGGGCGCTACGTTCTGTTCGAGCGAGCGGCGGCGGCGACGCCATCGCACATGGAGATTTGGGCTATGCCGATGTTTGGCAATCGCAAGCCGTTTCCGGCAATCCAGGCATCTTTCACTGTGGGGCAGCCGGCCTTATCGCCTGACGGCAAGTGGCTGGCCTACGTGTCGTTTGAATCGGCCAAGCCGGAGGTGTACCTGATGCCGTTCCGCGGCGGAAGCGGCCGGTCACAGGTTTCGACGAATGGCGGGAACTGGCCGGAGTGGCGTCAGGACGGCAAAGAACTCTACTACATGGCCCCCGACGATAAGCTCATGGCGGTGGATGTTTCCGAAAAGGGAGGGAGTCTCTCTCTGGGCAAAGCCCGCCCACTGTTTCAAACCAACTACAGCGCGGGGCCAGGTTGGGATTACGACGCCAGCGCAGATGGAAAGAAGTTTCTCGTAATCAGTCAAGGAGAGCAGCGAGCCAGCCAGCCTCTGACGCTGGCGGTGAACTGGCCCGCTCTGCTGAAGAGACGATAGAGCCGCGCACGAACGCGGCAAAAAAGGGCGGAGGAAGTCGGACGTGACGCTTGGAGCAGGAACAAAGCTTGGGCCGTATGAAATCGTGGCGCCGATTGGCGCGGGCGGGATGGGCGAGGTGTATCGCGCGCGAGACACACGTCTGGGCCGCGAAGTCGCGCTGAAGGTGCTGCCCGCCGCGTTCGCCGCCGATGCCGAACGCATGGGGCGGTTCCAGCGCGAAGCCAAGGTCCTGGCCTCGCTCAATCATCCGAACATCGCTTCCATTTATGGTTTTGAAGATTCGGGCAGCACGCATGCGCTGGTCATGGAGCTGGTCGAAGGACCGACGCTGGCGGATCGCATCAAGACCGGGACGATTCCTCTCGATGAGGCTCTGCCGATTGCGAAACAGATTGCGGAAGGACTCGAATACGCGCACGAGCGCGGAATCGTGCATCGCGATTTGAAGCCGGCGAACGTGAAAGTCAAGCCGGACGGCGCGGTGAAGATTCTCGATTTCGGATTGGCGAAGGCGCTCGAGGGCGATCCGGCTTCCATGGATATTTCCAGTTCGCCGACCATCAGCCGGATGGCCACGGAGGCGGGAATTATCCTGGGCACGGCCGCGTATATGTCGCCGGAGCAGGCCAAGGGAAAGCCGGTGGACCGGCGGGCGGACATTTGGGCGTTTGGCTGCGTGCTATACGAAATGCTGACGGGCAAGAAGCCGTTTGATGGCGAGACCGTCACCGACATCCTCGCCGCGGTGGTGCGCGCCGAGCCGGATTGGTCTGCGCTGCCCACGGCAACGCCGCAACGCATTCGTGAACTGTTGCAGCGCTGCTTGAAAAAAGATCCACGCCAAAGACTTCAATCGATCGGCGACGCCCGCGTCGCGATTGAAGAGGCAGTCGAGGGCTCCGCGCAAGAGGTGGCGGCCTCATCGGTTGACTTCTCGGTTTCCAAAGGCTCTGCACCTGCCTGGGCTCGTGTTCTGCCTTGGGCAATGGCGGCACTCATGGCTGCCGGCTTTTTTGTTGTCCTGGCAATCCTGTGGCATACGCCCCGTTCCGCGCCACCGGCGCCAATGGAATTGGGTCTTTCGATCCCACCAGCACAGCAACTATTTACAGGTGACGGTCCCGCGGTGGTGTTGTCGCCGGACGGTTCGCGAGTTGCTTACGTGGCTGAGACCGCGTCCCACGATCAGCAAATCTATGTGCGTTCGCTCGGCAGTTCCGAAGCAACACCGCTACAGGGCGCCATGGGCAGTTCACCTTTCTTTTCGGCCGGCGGGCAATGGGTGGGTTATTTCGGAACCGACGGCAATCTAGAAAAGGTCTCTGTATTTGGCGGCGTGCCGGTCACGATTTGTGTTGCCAATTCCCATCGAGGGGCATCCTGGGGCAAAGACGGCACAATTGTGTTTGCTCCGCTGGTGACTGCCCCTTTGTACCGCGTGTCCGCCAATGGCGGCACGCCCGTCGCGATGACCCACCTCGATCCCGGCAGGAAAGAAATAACCCAGCGCTGGCCGCAAGTGCTGCCGGACGGGAAATCCTTGATCTTTACGGCCTCGGCGGACAACAACAACTTCGAGCATGCAGAGGTCGAAGCCGCTTCGCTGGCCACAGGCAAGGTGACCGTGCTCGTCGAAAACGCTTATTTCGGCCGCTATCTTCCATCCGGCTACCTTACGTATGCTTCGGGCGGAACGTTGTTTGCCGCGCGGTTCGATGCGGCAAACCTGAAGCTTACCAGCCCTTCCAAGCCTATCCTCACGAACATCGAGGCGGATATCACTAACGGAAGCGCACAGCTGAGCATCTCGAACAACGGCACCGCCGTCTACTCCCTCGGGCAGGCCACCGGAGCACAAGTCAGGGTGAATCTTGTCGACATGACGGGCAAGGCTGCCCCGCTCCTTCAGCAGCCCGGCGACTATTATTCCCCTCTTTTCTCTCCGGACGGAAAGCGGCTCGCTCTCGATTTTCAGAGCAACGTTTGGATTTATGACATTGCGCGAGGCGCTCTCATGCCGATGACTTTGTCCCGGCCGGCTTGTGTGACGCCCATCTGGACGCCGGATGGCAAGCGAATCACCTGCTTCCGCCCTGATATCGCGACCGGTGCGGGTCTGAGCTGGCTTCCAGCGGACGGAAGCGGCGCAATGCAGCCACTAACCAACAACAGCCCCGTGCGGCAGATTCCGTTCAGTTGGTCGCCCGACGGCAAGACGCTTGCGTTTGCCCAATATTCCGGCGAGGGCAGAGCCTGCTGCGAGATCTGGACTCTGTCGATCAAAGCGGACGGGCAAGCGGGGAAAGCGAAGCCGTTCCTCCAGTACGACGCCACCGGAACCGGCACCGGAGGTGTGTACGCGCCCGCATTTTCGCCAGACGGCCGCTGGCTCGCCTACCAGTCACTGGGTGGATTGCGGCAAGTTTATGTTGTGCCGTACCCAGGGCCCGGAGGGCGATGGCAGGTCTCCTCTGTGGGAGGGGCGTTCCCAGTCTGGTCGAAGACCGGGCATAAATTGTTTTTTATCGAAGGCTCCAGGCAGGAAGACGGCGCCGTGGCTGAAGTCGATTACACGACAGCCGGGAATTCCTTTATTGCCAGTAAGCCCAAGATTCTCTTCCGCGGCGGTTTCATCTCGCGCGATCCGTACTCGTACTACGACCTCGCGCCTGACGGGAAGCATTTCGCCATGCTCGCAGCGGCGGGAGGCGGCGCGCCGGTTTCTGCGCAGCCTATCGTTGTGGTGAATTGGTTCGCGCGAGTGGAACGGATGGCTGGCCAGAAATGATACCCAGCTGTCGACCTTACTCGAAGGTCCCAGAACATCGGTCGTCGGACGATGCTGCGACTTCGAGCCACTCGCCGTGTAGCTAGAATGTGCGAGCATCAAACTCGCGTCATTTCAACCGCCTCGCGGTTCCACGACCGAGCCAACAACCCGCTCGATTTATGCATTCAAACCAATCAAGACTGCCTGTCAAAAAGTCAGTCTGTGCCTGCCGTCGAGTAACTGACCGGTGGTTGCTGGTTCATCTTTCCTCCACTCATGCGGAAGTGGCAGACGGAGTCTCCATTTGCTCGCTGTTGCCCTTCCCGACCGCGATTGCCAGCTCGCGGAGTAGAGAAGCACTGTTGCCTCGATAGGAACTCCCATGCTGGCAGGCCAGCATCGACGGGTTCAGGCCCGCCAAACGCTCCAGAATGGCGGCCGTATTCGTCGCGTGCGCGTAATAATCCATCATCCCGCGCATTCCTTCGCTGTTGCTTAGGATCTCCGATTCCGTAACAGGCGGCATGTCCGCGCCGGCCTGCGTGAACAGGTCGCCGCAAAATAGGGTCTTCGAAGACTGGTCGAATAGAACGCCGCAATCCCAACCGTGTGGAACGTGCGGGGTGTAGATCCACTTCATCCTGCGGCTGCCAAGGGAAAACTCCTCGTTATCCTTCAGCCCGCGAGGCTGGCGCACGGCAAAGTCGGCAATCGACGTCAGCACTCCCACTTCAGACCCAAACGGCGTTGCTGCAGGCGCCGCTTTCAGGATTTCGTTCATCGCCCCGAACTCATCCCCTTCGAAGTGCGAGCCTCCGATCCACCGCAGTCTTTCCGCCGGTATCACCTTCCCTATTGCCTCCACCGTGGCCGCAGATAGATTCCGGTATCCTGTGTGGAACAGGAGTGGTTCATCATCGGCGATCAGGAAGGAATTGACCGTGAATCCACCGGGAATCACGCCCAGTGGCGTGGAGATGCGATAGATTCCGGCGGCGACCTCGTCGATTCGCGTGCCTGTTTCTTTGTTGGTGATCAAGTTGAACTCTCCTTTTGTTTGTCGGCGGAACTGGCCCGTGTCCCGTTGTCCGCATGGAACACCCCGAAGTGTAACGGAACGCTTCTTCGTTACACATAAACTACATAAAATGTACGGATGCGCCCGGAACTGACCGACGCTGAGTTGGCGCGACACATTGGCTGGGGACACCATCCGGAGGAGGAAGCCGAATTGTTCCGTCGCATGGCTCCGCGCATCCGCCTCTACGGTTTGCGTCACTTAAGGGACGAACACGCTGCCGAGGACCTGACGCAGCACGTGCTGATCGCGACGATCGAGGCGCTGCGGGCCGGGCGCCTGCGTGACCCGGAGAGGCTCGCATCTTTCGTGCTGGGGACGTGCCGGATGACTGTGCTCGACTTGCGGCGCAGCGCGCAGCGGAAGGAGCGTTTACTTACACAGTTCGGGGCGGAACGGCCGCCGTCGGTCCAGCCGTCAATGCCACTAATGGACCGCGAACGGCTCGCTGGCTGTGTGCAAGATTTGAAGGAGCGCGAACGCACTGTCATCGTTATGACTTTCTTTGACGAGCAGACCAGCGCGGATGTGGCCGGGTTCCTCGGGATTTCTGAAGCGAATGTGCGCGTGATTCGCCATCGGGCGATTCACCAGCTGCGCGAATGCATGGGTGTTTCCGCATGACTGTGGGGAATGAAAACGATCCCGGGCCTTGCTCGCGTCGGATCGACGTGGGCGTTCTTGCCGACTATTGGCTCGCGACGCTGCAGCCTGCCGAAGAGGAAGCGGTCGAAGAGCATCTGCTCAGCTGCGATCGATGCGGCACCCGCCTGCGCGAGGTGATCGCACTTGCTGAAGGCGTCCGCGACTTGGCTCGCAAGGGATCTCTGCGGATGATTGTGAGTGATTCTTTTCTCAAGCGTGCCGCGCAAGAAGGGCTGCGAGTGCGGGAATACGAGCCTCCTCCCGGTGGTGACGTCCAATGCACAGTGACGGCGCAAGACGACATTTTGATCGGAAGGCTGGCGGCGAATCTGGTCGGAGCAAAACGAGTTGATCTCAGCATATGCGGTCCGCAAGGCGTGGAACAGTTCCGGTTGCCGGACATCCCCGTTCATCCTGGCGTCGACAGCGTGATCTACCAGGAGTCAATCACATTCGCGAAAGCGTCTCCCTCGACCAAATTCGTCATGCGCCTATTCGCACTCGATGAACGGGGTGGCGAGCGTCTGCTCGGAGAATATACGTTCAACCATACCCGCTCACTGCCTGGCCCGGGCGCTACCGCATAGATACAGCGTCGAGAACGTCGAAACAGTGCCTTCGTCGAGCGACCCGCGCCGCTTTGCGCGATTGTCGTGCGCGTGTAACGGGGATTCTCTAACGAGGCTAGTGACACGACCTGCGCCACAGCACTCGCATGCGGTCAGCTCGTCTGGGCGGAAGATGCGGCTCGCTCAAAGCATTGGGAACGACGAATCGAATGTGGTGTTCCGTCGCTTGTTCCAAGGTGTAGGTCGTGGTCTGGTCATTGTCTCTGCCACGTTTAGCGAGGTTCCGCGGTCCAGGGCCGCCACGAAGTCGTCGAGAAAAGTTCTAAAATCGTCCCTCGGGGCGCGCCAGCTTTTTTCGTTCCTGTTTGCAGTGCGGTCGTCCCCTCGAGCGCGCCACTTTTTCGGGGATTTCAGAACAAAGCCCCGCGCTCACAACGATCATAGGGCAGCCTCCACTTCTTCCGGCGGAATTTCGCTCACGCTATTACTGGCGCAAGCGTTCTTCGAGGTACACCCTCACGGTTTGATCCACTTTTTTCCCGATCAGCCGCAGAGTGGCGGCTTTCACTGGAAGTTTGTGCCGAGCGTCGCCCAAAGCCATGAATGAACTCCGGAAGGGATGGCCGTCGACTTTGCCGCGGACCTCGACCAGTCCCCTCGTACCGAAAAATCTCGCGGAGCCAGGCCAGATTACGTAGGTCCAGCCACCTTTGCGCGGGCTTTTCCGAAGCTTGGCGGAGAACGATTTGTTCAGTGCGTCTCCCATACTCAGGTTTTCCTCTGCGACCGCCTTTTATCCGAGGTTTTCACGATGCGTGCCCGCCCTGGAAAAAGCGGTTCAGCACGAAATCGCTGGTAATTTCTTCGCCGCTGAGCACCATGGCCAGCAATTCGCCTCCGAGTACTTCCGGCGCGATCACGATGTCCGGCTGAACCAGCTTGATGCGCTCCATATGTTTGCTGTCGTTGATGGCGACGACCGTTTTGGCTTTTCCCTGCAGTTCCTTTACCGCCAGCACGATGAAGGCGTTGTCGGAATCGTCGGCGCGCATGGCCAGCACTGCTTGGGCTTGAGCGGCGGCGGCTCGTCGCAACGTCTCCAGGTTATTGGCGTCGCCAATGATCAGGTCCTCCGAATCGATTTCGCCGGACGTGGGAGGCTGGGGCATGATCAGCGTCACCTGCTGGTTGCGTTTCTTGAATTCGCGATAGGTGTTGTAGGCCAGCGGCGTCGCCCCAATCACGATGAAATGGTTCGTGCGCTTCATCCGTTTCTCCTTCGGTTTGCTCAGGCGCGAAATCATGGGTCCGGCGATGGCGGTCACGGACGTGGCGAACACCGCCAGCCCCAGAATCATCACCGAGACGGCGAAGAGTCTGGCATTCACGCTCTTGGGCGTGATGTCTCCATATCCGACCGTGCTCATCGTCACCACCGAGTAATAAAGGCTGGTGGCCAGGTCTTGAATTGGCGGCGAGAACTGGCTGCCCAGATATAAGCCGCCAAACACGGCGTAAATCAGCAGCAGGAGCATGCTCGTCACCGCGAAAAGCGTGCCGGCGGCGAGGCTGGTACGGTTGAACCAGGTGTATGCAAGCAGCAACGCGAGCAGCAAGAACCCGTCGTAGGAAATCAGCCCCGAGCCGGGCCCGTGCCGGATGATCACCGTGCTCAGAACCATGGACGACGTCAGAACGACAGCGGCGATCCACGCGAAACGCGACCGGAACAGCAGGCCCACGGACATTACGATCATGGCCACGCCGATCAAGACGTACGGCATGGTCGTCGGCTTGAAATTGAAGATGTTGTGCGGAAAGTTCGACAGCAGCACATGTCGCTGCGGCGCATAGACGACGCTCAGCAACAGGTATCCCGCACCGGCCAGCGCCGCCGCGAGCGGAATATGAGGAAACCAATATTGCGCGTGCGCCAACTGCCCCGCACGGCGGGCAGCCACGACGAAACGGGCCAGGCGCCCGGGTCGCCATCGCCAGTGCGCAATTCTCTTCTCATGCATGGGAAAGTGCCCGTGAATGCATCCAGCCCGTTACTATAGCAGGGCCGAAGACCGCCATGTCATCATCGCTTTTCCCGTGCGCCGAGGCCTGCGCGATGAAGGTATCGATGAACAGGCGCTTCGTCGATTTTGTTGCGTGAAGGCTGATACCACGGCACGCGCATGTCATTCCGATGGCTTTTTCTCGAACCCGCGGTGAAGCAGGCCGAACGCGGCTAGAACGAAACGCGCGCGCCCAACTGCGCCGCAAAAGGAATGCCCACGGTGGTTCCCGGGCCAAAAAAATCGCCGAGCGCTCCAGCCGGCACGCGCAACTGGTTGAGGCTGGTGATCGGTTGCGTTTGCGTGCAGTCAGAGTTCAGGCAGAACGCCGTCGCATTGTACAGGTTATTTACGGGCGTAGGCAGCGCGGAAACGTCGGTGACATAAAACGCGCCGGGATTGTTGCGGTTCAACAGATTGAAAAATTCGGCGAACGGCATGATCGTCAGTCGCTCGCCGTATTTAAACGGGCGGCTGACGCGCAGATCGATTTGTTGGTACGGCGTGCCACGGAATTCGTCCATGGTCGTTTGGACTCCGTTGATCACGGCGCGATCGTTCGTTGGGTCACCCGTCCCATTCACATCCACGGGTGTGGTCATCGTAAACGGACGCGCGCTCTCGAACTGCGCGAGCGTGCTGAGTTCGATCCCGAATGGAGCGTGTACGACTCCCACGATCACGAGCCGGTGCCTCACGTCCTCGCCCGAGGGACCGTAGTCGCCTGGCCCGAACGCGTTCAGTGGATTGCAGACGCCGTTGACGTAATCGAAGAGTTCGCCCAGCACGCAGCCCCAGGTATTCGCCCGCGAGAACGTGTAATTCACGATCAAGTTGAGACGGTTTGAAGCATTTCCCTGGAGATGGACCAGCA
>Ga0208140_1000046_pt1 | contig 27020 bp, 32 predicted proteins | sample SF_Rice_5C_0N_40_FD_185616 | JGI IMG/M metagenome (GOLD analysis project Ga0208140, IMG submission 185616) | Rice paddy soil microbial communities from Twitchell Island, California, USA - SF_Rice_5C_0N_404 (SPAdes) (version 2) | ecosystem: Environmental > Terrestrial > Soil > Paddy field/soil ... | reverse complement strand
GCCATATACGACCGTGCTCGCTCAAGCACCGCGAACGCAGCGTGGCCTTCGTTCAGATGACATACCTCCGGTTGCAAGTCGAGAGCTTCCACGAGTCGCCAACCTCCAATTCCGAGGACCAACTCCTGTTTCAGGCGCAGCTCGGGGCCGCCCCCGTACAATTCGCCTGCGATGCCACGGTACGAGGGAATGTTCGCAGGGTCGTTTGTGTCGAGTAGATAGAGCTTCACCCTGCCAACCTTGACCTGCCAGACCCGGAGCCATAGCTTGGAACCCGCAAAGTCGATCGACAGGCGCAGCCATTCGTCGTTCTTTTGACGCAGGGGCTTGATCGGTAGCTGGCCAGGGTCGTTGAACGGGTAAAGCGCCAACTGCTGTCCGCGTGGATCGATTTCTTGACGAAAGTATCCCTGCTGATAGAGCAGCCCTATGCCCGTCACCGGAACGCTGAGATTGCTCGCTGCCTTGAGTTGATCACCAGCGACGTTCCCCAGCCCACCAGAGTAAATGGGCAGGGCCTCACTCAACATAAACTCCATCGAAAAGTACGCAATCCCGGTAAGACCGGAATGCGGATGCGCCTTTTGAAACCAGCCTTCGGACTGCTCGATCGTTTGTTTCTCACGATGGAGATCAGCGACTAGCGATTGAAAATCTAGATCCCTGGTTACACTCTGCAGTACTTCCCGCGATGCCGTCTGTAAGACCACCCAGGGGTTATGCGTTAGCTCCCACAGTTCGGGAGCCAGATGTTCCCAGAGCTTGTCTGCCGAATGATTGAAGGACCAGCGCAAATCAAGAGCTAGCTCTGTAAGAGCTTCGAGCGTTGTAGTTTCCGAGGAACGACTGGCCGCTGCCGGACTGCCCATGTTTGGATCCTTTCCGGGTGTCTGAGCACTGACGATCGGTCCTGCGCCGCGCCTTTCACGCCGCTGCAGAGTTCGGCCATGACATACGTCATTGACCATTCTGCTTTTACTTCCTCCAACCGATGCCACTCGCCTCACCCTCCTCGACTTGGCCGGCCTCCGCCGCAAGTTGGGCATAGACCACTCCCCTTACAACGGGGAGCGACTATCTCGGCGCGGAACTTGCCGAATGAGTTGTCCGGGGAGAACCTTCCTTCTTCCGTGACAGCGATTACAGATGCCGTCGCCGGGGAGGTCACTGTCGGGCACGTCGCGGCCACAAGCCACCCTCCGTTCTCAGCGAAGGAGTGGCGAGCCCGGCCGGGCCATTCGGTGGGGAGAACTGAGCTGATTATCCTCCGGCGGGTGGGTGATAGACAAGTCGGACACTGTTGGACACGTCGCGCCCGAGTGTGACTCCCGTCACTGACGGCCCTCGCTGTTAGCGCGAACGTTGTGTGGGGTTCCTCGAACGGGGCCGCAAGGAGGGAGAGATGGTCGCTGTAGCGAAACCGGCGAAAGAAACTATGCCCGCGACGAAAGGCGCCGAACCTGTGATCGAGGCCGAGCCGACCGTCGAGCAAATCCGTCAACGCGCTTACGAACTTTACCTCTTCCGTGGGGAAAAACCCGGCGGTGAGTTGGAGGACTGGCTCGAAGCCGAGCGCGAACTCCGCGCCAAGAACCTGTGATGCGTCTACTTCATTTTCACACTGGGTCTGCATGCGTCCCGGGGAGCGAATCTGATAGCCTTGCCGTAACGTATTAACTGTGACCAACATTGAGACTGTTCATGCCACCGCTTTTTCCGAAGCTGCACCTCCGGAACTATCATTGAGCGAAGAGGGCTCGACGGCGATTTGACCTTTTGGTGGAAGGGTGGGGTCGCACCTCAGCGTAAGCCCTGCTTATTCAGGGCGTTAGCCCCCGGAGTCTATGTCGACCAGCAGCGACTGAGCCTGGTAGGTCCGAGATCGAGCCCAAAGACGCGCTGCCGGCAAATCGATAGTTGTAAGGCGCGAAAGATACTGCTGACGCTGCTTTAGGCCACATTCTTGAACGTCAAAATGAATGACGCACCGCGGCCCGAATGATTCTCTACCTGAATCGTTCCCCCATGAGCCTCGGTGATTCGCTTGCAGATGCTCAATCCCAATCCGTAGCCGCCAGTCTTCTTTGACCGCGAGGGGTCAACGCGAAAGAAGGGTTCGAAAACAGCCGATCTTTGCGCTTCGGGTATGCCCACGCCATCATCACGCACCCGAACGATGACTGTATGATCGGACTGCTGCGCACTGAGGTCGACTGGACGGCTGTCAGGCAGAGAATACTTGAAGGCGTTTTCCAGGAGGTTGCGAAAAACCGTGCGGATCTTCTCGCCATCGATGTTGACCAGAATCGATTCGCAACTGCTTATGACATTGATTCCGGGAGGGCGTTCGTCAAAGGATCGCGCCACCTCCCGGAGGATTGGGATCAAATCTTGTTCCTCTCGGCTCAATCCGTTCGGAGTGCGCAGTCGCTCCAATTCAAGCAGTTCGGCGATCATTTCCTCCATTTCTTTGAGGTCCGAATCGATATCCGCCTTGTCACCGTCGTCCGGCAATAGAGCTAAGGCGACCTTCATACGCGTCAGCGGCGAACGAAGCTCGTGACTCACGTCGAGCAGGAGCTGGTCTCGGGCGAGAATCATTTGCTTCACTCTCGAAACCATGTCGTTAAACCCTGCCGTCAACATGGCGAATTCATCCTGTCCTGAAACAGACAAAGCCACATCCAGATCACCCCTGCTGATGCGCCCCATTCCGTCGCTGAGCAGTCGCACAGGACGTAAGTGCCACCTTTGAATCCAATAGGCGGCCAACACCACGAACACGATCAGCACGAGCAGCATCCATAATAGCTTTACGTGCGTGGCATGCATCTGGTCGGCGAGATTCCAGACAACCAGATACGTCCCACCTTGTGGCGCCTTTTCCAGGTAGAAGTGATGCCCGAAGGAACTGTTCACTTTACCCTCGCGGACCTGCTCGATCGATGGCAAGGCATCAGACGTCGTCCAGTCTCCGCCGGGCCCTTGGTAGCGGACTTGCACGTGTGCCACCTTGCTGATGTTTTTCGCGGCAGCGAGACTCGGCGAGCTCGCTGCTAGCAAGCGCGTGTACTCCTTTACTGCATTTTCCGAACTGAGCGACACGTTGGGAAAAACAACGAAGGCGAAGAAGCCAGCCACCATCAAAACCAAAATGGCGATCATTCCCAGCATGGTCGCCAGTAGTTTTGAAAAGATGGATGAGTGAAGCGACGGCACCCATTCAGCTTTATTCATCGTCGCCACCGACGAAAAGGTAACCCGATCCCCGAACCGTTCGAATAAACGTTGGGTGCTTCGGGTCGTCTCCTAGCTTCTGACGCAATCGGCTGATGTGAACGTCAACAGAACGATCGAACACATCCCAGTCAATACCACGAGTCTGGTCCATGATTCGGTTCCGGCTGACGATGCGACCGCGATTGTGCACGAGCAATGCAAGCAATTCAAATTCGGCCGAGGTCAGCGCAAGATCTCGTCCGTCGATGGCGGCGGACCGCTTTGCCGAGTTGACTTCCAAGTCTCCAATGCGAATCCGTTCGTTGCGCTCCGTTGGCCCGCCGCGGCGCAATACGGCCTGAATTCGAGCGAGCAGTTCCCGGGGCTCAAATGGCTTCGCGAGGTAGTCATCGGCTCCCAAATCAAGGCCGACAACTCTGTCAGTCACGTCGCCACGCGCGGTGAGCATAACAATCGGGACGGGGCTGAATTCGCGAATCTTGCGGCAGAGAGTAAAGCCGTCGATATCGGGGAGCATCACGTCAAGGATCACGATGTCGGGGGCGTCGTCAGTCAGTGCCTGGAAACCCTTTTCAGGATGAGAAAAGGAGCGGACCGAAACTCCAAAGCGTTGGAGATACGAAGTGACGAGCGCGTTCAGACGCTCGTCGTCATCGATAAGAATCGCTCTGGTCCGGGCCAATTCCCCGATCATGGGGCTCTTGGACAAACTTCACTCCATGCGCAATGCCGTAATCGGCGTCATTAAGGATGCCTTGCGGGCAGGATATGCGCCGAAGACGAGCCCGCTCCCGATCATAACCCCCAACGTCATAAGTAGCAGCTCAGGCGGAATCGTAGCGCTCCACGCCGTGACCCGCGCAATCATCAAGGCTCCCGCTGTTCCGAGGGCAGCTCCGGCAAGCCATCCCCCCGCGGATAGGCCAACAGACTCCAAAAGGAATTGGATCAGAATGTCTTTCGATCTTGCGCCCACTGCGATACGGAGTCCAATTTCTCCGGTCCGTTCTTTCACCGACATTAGCATCAGCGCCAAAACACCGATCCCTCCGACAACCAGCGAGGCCATTGCGAGACCAGTGGCGAGAAGACTCAACGTCTGGGCTAGATTCCTCTCGGTTGCCAGCACCTTCGTCTTGTCTTGAATCGCGAAGTCGTCAGCCTCGCTCTCTTCGTTCAAACCGTGGCGCTCTCGTAGCAGTTCTGTAATCTGTGTTTGGGCTTCATCCATTTTGGCAGCGTTTCTCACACTCACGAAAATTGGATTCAGCCAAGTGTCGTTGAATACGCGCCGCAGGGCCGTGCGGATAGGAATCACGACGCGGTCGTCCTCGTCGGAACCGTCGGCGAGGACTCCTTTGGCGTTCAGCACGCCGATCACTTCAAACGGAATATCGCGAACAAGGATTCGTTGGCCGACGCTGTTCCGTCCGCCGAAGAGCATCTCATTGATCCGAGCGCCCAGCACAGCTACCCGAAGCGAAGCAGCATCATCGTCGTCCGTCACGAAGCGGCCGAATCGCAGGCTGAAGCGGCAAACGTTCAGGTAGGGCGGCGTCGTCCCCAGAATCATCGCAGAAACGGCCGTGTCGCCGGCTTTCACCGTCTCCGAATTCTCAAAGCCGGGCGCAGCCTCCGCGACTGACGTAAGCTGTGCAATCGCGTGGTTGTCGGCGAGCGTTAGGGTCGTCACTACGCCGCGAAACTCGCTGTGGACCGGGGATGTTTGAACCTCGGCCGGCCGTACAACCAACAGATTGTTTCCGATCTGCTCAGTCTCGCGCATCACCCGCGCTTTGACGCCGGTTCCGATCGCTCCAGTAATGATAACGGCTGCCACGCCGCCGGCGATGCTGGCAAGGGCGAGAGCCGCCTTCACCTTGTGGGCGAAGATCCCGCGGATCGAGATCCGCAAGGTCCGAATCGTTTTCATCGCAAAGCTTCTGCCGGTTGCAAACGCGCGGCGCGAAGCGCGGGCAGAATGCCGGCCAAAAGTCCAACCAGGCCCGATGCAAGCAGGCCGAGCGCCGCGGCAAGCCACGGATTCGCCGAGCCCAAATGCATCCGGCCGGCAGCCACGTCCGCCACAACCCAGCCGAAGATGACGCCACCAAGGCCGCCAAGAACGATGGTGGTTGCAGTCTCCAGCAGGAATTGAAGCCGGATATCGCCAGCGCCAGCGCCGACGGCTCGCCTTAACCCGATCTCGCCGACGCGTTCATTGATCGACGCAAGCATCAAACTTGCCGACACGATTCCGCCCACGATGAGTGAAACCAGAGCTACCAATGGAACGTAGAGAAAAATGACCCTTTGAATCTCGCCGACGACGCGATGAACTTCAGTGGCCGTTAGGATATTGAAATCGTCCGGCTGGCCCGGAGAGAGCGCATGACGTCGGCGCAGCACTTCCCGAATTTGCGTCTTTATCTGCTCCGCCCGGCTAGGGTCGTTTATGAGCAATTTTGCCATTCCGATCTTGTCGACGTTTTCAATCCTGTGCATCAGCGTCGAAATGGGAACCACGACGACATTGTCCTCGTCTCCTCCATGAGGATCAGTGCCCCAAGATTCAAGAATTCCGATCACCTTGAACGGCACCGAACCGATCTGAATCTCTGCTCCAATCGGATCATCGTTGCCGAATAATTCCTTTGTCATTGTCGTGCCGATTATCGCGACTCGGGCCGAGCTGATCACAGCGGCTTTATCGAAAAAGTCGCCTTCTGAAGCGGTTCGCTTCCACACGCGCGGCCAACGTTCGGACTCGCCCAGAATTTGCGCAGTGTCGGTCGCGTCGCCGCGTCGCACGGGCTTAGTTACGCCCTGTTGTGCGGCCCAATCCGTCACGCCAGGCACCTCCTTGGCTACCGCTTGGATATCGGCAGCAGTCAACCGTGTAGCGCCGCTGCGCGGTCCCATAATCATCCCGCCGCCCGCGTGAATGACAATCGTCGAGTCGCTGAACATGAGGCCGACCATCTTGAGAATCTTCCGCTGAGCCAGTTGGCCGACTGAAATCACGAAGGTCAATGCCGCAACGCCGATGAGACTGCCCAGCATCATAAAGGCCGTACGGAGTTTGTAACGGCCCATCATCAGAAAGCTGTGCCGGATCAGACGAGTTTTCACAGTGGCTTCTCCTCCGCAATTGCGATTTTCGATTCGTCAACGCTCTCGTCTGCGACGATCCGGCCGCGTTCCAGCTTGACAACGCGGCTTGTGTATTGCGCGACCTCCAGATCGTGCGTAACGAGAACGATAGTGCGGCTATCACGGTTCAACGCCTGGAAGATCGAGATAATCTCCAAGGCTGAACGGCGATCGAGGTTGCCGGTTGGCTCGTCAGCCAAGAGAAGCTCCGGTTCGTTCACCAGCGCTCGCGCGATTGCGACCCGTTGCTGTTGCCCTCCGGAGAGTTCAGATGACCGGTGGTGAACACGGTCACCGAGCTGAACCGCTTTTAGAGCCTTACGAGCCAGACCAGCGATAGACCTGCGATCTGAATAGAGAAGGGGCAGTTCAACATTTTCGAGTGCGCTCGTTCGTGGCAGAAGATGGAAAGCCTGGAAAACAAAGCCGATCTTTTGGTTGCGCAAATATGCCTGATCGCTGGTATGGCAATCGGTGACATCGACTCCATCCAGTTGATACCTGCCCCGCGTCGGCACGTCGAGCAATCCAATGATATTCATCAGCGTGGATTTGCCGGAGCCCGATGTGCCGACAACGGCCACAAACTCCCCTCGGCTGATGTGCAGCGATACATCAATGAGTGCCGCAACCTCGTCGTTGGCTGATCGCCGGTACGTTTTCGACACGCCTCGTAGTTCGATCATTGGCTCTACCCTCAGTTCTTGTTCATGTTGCCGGTCAAGACCTGTTCGCCCTCGCGAACGCCGCTCTTGATTTCCCAATAGTCGTCATCCCTCAACCCAGTTGTGATCCAACTGCGCTTCGTGGAGGCGCCGTTCTGAACGATCACGTAATGACGATCTCCTTCGCGATGAATGGCGTTGATTGGAAGCGAGAGCACATTCTTGTGTTGCTCCTGCGCGATCGTGACGGTCGTGGTCATCTCAGGGCGCAGAACGTAGCTGCGTGGAGGCTTGAAACGCACGACCGCAATGTAGTCCACAACGTTGTCGCGAATTTGAGCCTGTGGGTATATAGCCGTGATCCGGCCCGGAAACTCATGGTCGTCGTAGGTGTCGACGGTAAACGCCGCCTTCTGTCCGACCCGAATTCTGCCGATATCCGTTTCATCCACGTAGGCCCAGACCTCCAGGCGCGAAAGATCAAGAAGGGTCACGAAAGTAGGCGCGGCGAAGCTCGAAGCAACTGTCTCGCCTTGCTGAGTCGTCACGGACTCAACTGTCCCTGCAATCGGCGCGATGATTTTGGTATAGCTGAGCTGCGTGAGAGCATCCGTCAGGTTTGCTTGAGCTTGCTTATATTGTTGTTCTGCGACTGCAAAAGCGTCTTGTGCAAGGTCGCGTTCCGACCGGGCGATCAACTCGCCGGCAAAAAGCTCATTCTTTCGTTGCAGGTCGGCCCGCGCATAGTCGAGGTTTGCCTTGGCGAGGCGTACCGCCGCTTCGGCTGCATCGCGACGTGCGTCCAGTCCGCGCGAATCCACGTCCGCAAGGGGCGCGCCCTTGCTCACACTGTCCCCGACCCGTACATACAAATGAGTGACGATCCCGGACACGCTGGAGCCGACGCGCACTTCGGCGCCGACCATGGGCTTAATCACACCTGTGGCCGTGACCACCGGACCAACGTCACGGCGTTCAACCTGCACGAAGCCAGCGGCTGGTAGATTGCTGCTGGAGCGATTGTCCAAAACGCCCCTGACACCCGCGGCCACAACAGCTATAGCGATCACGAATGTCACAGCCAATACAGTCTTCTTCATCTGTAACGGTTCACCGTCGCGGGGATCCGCGTGCGCTTCGAAGCGGCACAAATTGCTTCAAAGCGGAAACAAATTCAGGGTGGCTGGTCTAGGTGTCAGAATTATGTCGGAATTGTAACGAAGTGTAACGGCGGGAATCTGGGAATCTTGAATCTTCGACCAAGACGGATTCTAAACACCTAGGATTCGTGAGCTAGCCGGGTTACCAAATCAGCGTGCTGCCGTCATCATGATGGACACAACGATGCCTATCGCGAACAGCGCCAGGCTGAAGGCAGCCATCCAGGCGACGGTGCGGGGGGAAGGTTTGTCAGCGTGTGCCGCTGTTACAGCGGCATGGGACATTTTCTCCATGTCGCTTCCACCGGCAGTGGCGACTTCGCGGTGCTCTACTTCGGGCCTCTCGACGGTCATCATCCCGTGTTTCAGATGGCGTACGACGAGCCACCAGTTCATCGGGTACGCGATGATCCCACCGGCGAAGAGCGCAACTGACATGACGAACCAAAAACTTGCGTGCCGTGGAGATTCGCTTCCGGGCACGCTCGCCATGAACAAGGTCATCACCGGAACCATACCCGCCATCAAAGCATTCATCGATAGGAATTCGGGAATAAACGTCATACGGAGCGAGCGGCTGAACGAACCGCCGGCCATGTCGCGCATGAAAAGCGCTTGGAAGATAGTCCAGCCAAACCCAAACCCGAGTATGTATTCGAGAGCAAGATGATGCGACGCGGATAGGTGAAGCGCGCTGCCGATTGCCGCTCCGACAAGGATGCCCACGCCGTCGCCCGCAACGCAGTGCATGGTCGAGCCGAGTACCTGACGCCAGCGAGTCGCTACATAGCGGGCGTGCAAGTCTGGCAGGGGTTCGCGACAGCCCAGAACGTACACGAACGCACCGAAGGGACCCGTGTAGGCAGTGATCAGAACGAAGGCCCATTTGAGCACAGGTGACTCGGGCGTTCTTCGGATGTCTACGGCGACAAACCCGACAGCGAGAGCCGTCAGAACGAACCACAAAAGAATGATGCCACTCAACACGACCAATACTTTGACAGAGGATCGTGCCACGCTCGGTGACGGCCATCACCGTTCTCCGGCATCCTGAGCAAGTAGCATCAAACTCGGCAGAGCTCAAATCGGCGGGACGGACGCGTTCTAGCTCTTAACGTTCTCGAACATGCGGCGACACCGCACGGCTCCCGACTTCCTGAGAGATCGCCTTGGCGCGTTGGCCGAGCATGTTGAGCTTGTAATCGCGAATCATTTGAGGCGGTATCCGTTGCCTGTCCAGGCCCACAAACACCAAACGATCCTGAACTGAGTAGCGGCAACTTTTTGTTCCAAGTCTCGAACCGTGCTAGTGATGGTTTGCGTTAGGGCGTACGTCACCGCCGCCAGAGGAATTCCCCCTAGGTTTTGGATTGCGCGCCGCGCGAATGTCGCCGCCCGGACTTCATCCGCGATTACTAGCTGGCCTCCCGGACGCAGAAGAAGATGGCACTGATGGAGCGTTTCTGTCTGCTCGCTCACACTCAGTTCGCTAAACAACAAAAAACTGACAATCGTGTCGAAGGTTCGCGGCGGGGAATGATCAATCAACTCACTTATCCTCATATTCTAAACAGAGGGTCGCGGGACGTTTGGACCTAAATTCTGCTCGACAGATTGTGCCGTAAATCACCTTCACGTGTGATCTGCCTCACCGTCCCCATTTGCTCCCCTTGCGAGAGTCAAAAGTGTATTCCGGCACTGCAGGGACGCGGGGGAGCCAATGGAGAAACTAAGAATCGCGGCGGTCATTCCTGTGATCGCTGCGATGATCGGGTGCGGAGGCGGGAGCGGAAACTCGCCCATAAACAATAATCCCGCTCCACAGCAGCAAGTCGCTCCAGCCAGCCTTTCAATCCACGATACGCCTCCGGCAGGTGTGACGGTGCTGTCGTTTCAGGCGACGATTACCGGAATCGCGATGCAGCCGGGCAACGTGTCTCTCCTGAACACGCCGGTGACTTTGGAGATGACTCAGCTCCAAGGGATGTCAGCCTACCTGGGCACAATTTCGGTGCCGGTCGGGAATTACACCAGTATGATCATCACGCTGGCGAATCCTCAAATGACCTTCCTGAATGATACCGGCGCATGGAACAGAGTGTGCAGAGTTCGGACGTGTTCGATCAAATGGACGATATGGTTGGACAAATCGCTTCGGTCGACGTGCCCGACAATCAATTTAAGGTCGCGTTCGTTCAAGGAATGCCATCGATGACCGTTACAACGGACTCGAACACGACATTTGAGAATTTCGACAGCGCGGGTAAGTCGAACAGTATGTCGGGACTCAGCCAAGGAGAGATCGCTCTGGTCAACATGCAACTGGTCGCAGGCGGTTCGCTGAAGGCGGCGACGGTTCGCTTGGAAAGCACGAATCCACAGGTACTCGGTGGTATGGTCGTGGCGATGGACAGCTCCACCCAATTCGACATGGTGGTAACGAATGAAGCCCCGGCCTTTCAGGGAGTCAACATCGGCGACGTGGTTCGCATGAACCTGCAAGCGGGATCGAATTTCAACATCGATGACATGGATTTGCCCGTGAGCGGGATGAGTTTCGGCGGTTCTTCCGACATGATGATCGGCCAAATGGTTCAGATCGATCCGACATCCGCCCTCGTTTCCGGCACGCCGCCACAGCTCGCTACGAATGTCCTTCGATTGATGAACACCTGGGTAACGGCTACGGTCGCTTCAAAGATCGACGCGAACACGTTCACTTTGCAAACCCTGCCAGGAATGTTCGGGGCCGCCGGCTTCAGCACAATGCAGGTCAACACGTCAGGGCAAACGGAATTCGCCAATGTCACCAGTGTGGCGGCTCTGAACGTCGACGATACGGTTTCCGTACGCGGCCCGCTCTTTACGATCTCTGGCATGCCAATCCTGGCCGCGAGCAAGGTGCAGAAACACTGATCGGATCATGCGCGATCGATTCGTCCGTCGCAATCTGAGGCACGCGACATGCGCGCCCGGACGATTCCTCGCAAATCCCCTTTCACCAGAGTTACGCCGGCGCTCTCCATGGCGACGTCGGTGCCCGTGCCCGGCCACGAAGCGGCCTTCGCTCTGAAGCTGTTTTACCACGCTGGCCTTGTCCTGCGGCAGGACCTCTGCGATTACTCGGTCAATGTTGAGCTTTCTCGTCACAGCCTCGGCTGTAGTATGCGCCGACAGAAATGCTGGGGTGTCCTTTGGAAATAGCTGCTTTGGGGAGAAGGGATTTGATTCACGGAGTGTGACCGTCGTCACAGGCGAACTGTGCGCTGCGCCACCGCCTAACGTGCCGTGTGCACACATTATCGTGACTGCCGATGTTCTGGCGACAGAGCGCTCAGGAGAAGACAGGGAGGGGTATCGAGTTCGACCAGCGCCTCCTCGAAGCGGGGTGGCGAGCAAGTGAAGATATTTCTAACCAGCTCGGTGCGACAAAAACGTTGGCGCGGGTCGCCGGCATGACGCGAGTGCCAATCAAGCGGGAGGAATGATGGGATCAGAGCGGAGAACGTTCGTGGGCGTATCCTTTGCAGCTGCGACCCTGCTGGTCATTCTGTTCGTTGCGTACATAAGAGTACCGAGTGCGCGCGCAGTGCCGAGCTTCTCGCGTCAGACCGGTTTCCCCTGCAGTTCGTGCCATACCACCCCGCCGGAACTGACCCCCCTCGGGCGAATCTTCAAGCTGAATGGCTACACGATGGTAGGTGCAAAAACCATCACGTCCAAGGCATCGGACAAGCGGAGCAGCCTGAATCTCCTCGAATCCTTACCGCTTTCAGTCATCTTCGAGACGTCATTCACGTCGCTAAACAAGCCGCAGCCGGGCACACAAAACGGCAGCTTCGAATTTCCACAGGACGTCGGACTGTACTTGGCCGGCGCTTGGTCCACTCACGTGGGCAGCTTCGTGCAGACCAGCTACGATGCGCAGGATGATCGCTTCAGCTGGGATATGACAGACGTCCGCTATGCCAATTCCACCAAGGCATTGGGCAAAGACTTGATGTGGGGCATCGATCTCAACATGGCGCCCACGATGGAGGACCTCTGGAATTCAACCCCCATGTTCGGCTATCCGTTTTTTGGAAGCGATTTCGCGCCCACGCCGATGGCCATGCCTCTCGTCGACATGTCCCTGGCGAGCGACGTGGCTGGCATCGGCGCGTACGGGATGTGGGACAATCATCTGTACTTCGACGGTACCGTCTACAGGTCCGACCATTTGGGAGCCGCACAGCCTTTTGACGGCGTGGGTTACCCAATAAATATATCGGGCGTTGCGCCTTACTGGCGGGTCGCGTTGCAGGAAACAAAGGGGAACAATTACCTTGAGGTTGGTTCCTACGGGCTGTACCTGAAGTCAACCCCGAATGCGGCCACGGCGTCGTTGAGCGGAGGCTACGACAGCTACACGGATTGGGCGGCGGATTTTCAGTACGATCGCACTATTCCTCAGTTTCAGAACGATGTGCTTTCGCTCCGCGGCACCTTTATTCACGAAAACTCCGCGCTCAACGGCACTTTCAGCCAGGCAGGTTCCGATTTCGTCTACCATCATCTCAACACCTTCAATGTCAACGCCGAGTACCACTGGGGCAATCGCTACTCGGCAGCTTTCGGATGGTTCGGCACTACCGGAACGGACGATCCGCTGCTCTATGGGATGGGTGATGCTGCAGGCAGCCCAAGAAATGACGGGTATGTGGCGAATCTCTCCTGGTGGCCGGCACAGAATATTGACTTATCGTTTCAATACACAGACTACTTGAAGTTCAACGGCCGCTCCAAGGATTACGACGGAATGGGCCGCGACGCCTCGGATAACAACACGACCTATCTCTTGGCGCGCTTTTTGTTTTGAGTTAAGCGTCATCTGAGGAATACCGAACCCCGCGCTTGAGGCGAGGCTTGGGAAGTGCCGCCGTTTCACGGGACGGCCTAATTGGGAAATGGCGGAAAATGGAGAGCACCCGCACCAAGCAGGCGCTTAACCTGAACCAAAGCGTCGCACCACTTGCCCTTTGTAGACAGCGAAACGGCGCTTGAGTCGTGCATCTGCGAGATGTCGCGCTCCCCTGGGTAACAGCTACGGTCGCTTCAAAGATCGACGCGAACACCTTCACTTTGCAATACCTGCCAGGAATGTTCGGGGGCGCCGGCTTCAGCACAATGCAGGTCAACACGTCAGCGCAAACGGAATTCGCCAATATTCTCCAGCGCGACAGCTCTGAATGTTGGCGATACCGTTTCCATTCGGGGCCGGCCCACTCTTACGATGTCTGGCACGCCAATCCTGGTCGCGAGCAAGGTGCAGAAACACTGATCGGATCACGCACGATCGATTCGTCCGTCGCAATCTGAGGCACGCGAGGAATCCTCGCGCGGCATAGATTTTCTGTCGGATTACAACTTCGCGCTCCGTAAGCGCAATGCGTTCCCGACGACCGAAACTGAACTGAAGCTCATTGCGGCAGCTGCAATCACCGGACTCAGGAGCAGACCGAAAAAGGGATAGAGCACGCCAGCTGCGACGGGGACTCCGATACTGTTGTAGATGAAGGCGAAGAAAAGATTCTGTTTGATGTTCCGCATTGTCGCGCGGCTCAAAATTCGCGCCCGGACGATTCCTCGCAAATCGCCTTTCACGAGAGTGACGCCAGCGCTCTCCATGGCCACATCGGTTCCAGTGCCCATCGCAATTCCGACCTGTGCTTGAGCCAAAGCAGGCGCGTCGTTGATACCGTCCCCGGCCATAGCCACGAAGCGGCCTTCGCCCTGAAGCTGCCTTACCACACTGGCTTTGTCCTGCGGCAGAACCTCTGCGATTACGCGGTCAATCTTAAGCTTTCTCGCCACAGCATCGGCGGTAGTGCGACTGTCGCCGGTCAGCATCACTACACGCATGCCGTCCGCGTGTAACTGGCGAATGGCTTCTGGAGTGGTTTCCTTCACTGGATCGGCAACGCCGATCAGTCCAGCCGCCTTTCCATTCACCACCACAAACATCACGGTTTGCCCTTCGGCTCGCAGCGCTTCGGCCTGTTCGAGAAGTGCGCCTGGGTTTAGGTTCAATTCGTCGAGGAGCTTGTGATTCCCAAGAGCGACGACCGCTCCATCGACGCGCCCCTTGACGCCCCTGCCGGTCAGCGAATCAAAATCCTCGACTGGAAGGAACTGAATGCCTTCCTCATCTGCGCCCAGCACGATGGCCGCAGCCAGGGGGTGCTCGCTGCCGCGCTCAAGGCTGGCCGCGAGCCGCACGAGGCCCGCACGGTCGAATCCATCCGCCGTCACCACACTGACCAGCTTGGGCTTGCCTTCAGTCAGCGTTCCTGTTTTGTCGACTACGAGGGTGTCCACCTTCCGCATGTGCTCGATCGCCTCCGCATTCTTGAAGAGCACTCCCAGCGTTGCCCCTTTGCCCGTGGCCACCATGATTGAAACCGGGGTGGCGAGGCCAAGCGCACACGGGCAGGCGATGATCAGCACCGCGACGGCGTTGATTATGGCGTGCGCCATGCGAGGTGGCGGTCCCCAAATGGCCCAACCGATGAATGACAGCACAGAAATACCAACGATAATGGGCACAAAATACCCTGCCACGACGTCCGCTAGCTTCTGGATCGGCGCGCGGCTGCGCTGGGCTTCGCCCACCATGTGAACGATTTGCGCAAGCAGAGTTTCCGACCCAACGCGCTCGGCCCGCATCACCAACGACCCGGTGCCGTTGACCGTCGCGCCCGTCACTCGTGCGCCGGTCTGTTTCTCCACCGGTATCGGCTCACCTGTAATCATGGACTCGTCCACCGTGCTGCGGCCTTCCAGCACGACACCGTCAACGGGAACCTTTTCTCCAGGGCGGACGCGTAGCCGGTCGCCAGGTTTTACACGATCGAGCGGCACGTCTTCTTCGGATCCATCCTCTTGAATCAACCGCGCGGTCTTGGGTGCCAACCCGAGCAGAGCCCGAATAGCTGCTCCCGTTTGGCCGCGAGCACGGAGTTCGAGTACCTGTCCCAGCAGAACCAGCGTGGTGATTACCGCTGCAGCCTCGAAATAGACATCGATGCCGCCTGTCGGATTTCGAAATGAAGGCGGAAAAATCCACGGGAAGATGGCTGCGATTAAGCTGTACAAATACGCAACCGACACGCCAAGACCGATTAACGTGAACATATTCAGGCTGCGGTTGACGAGCGACCGCCAGCCACGGACCAAGAACGGCCAGCCGCCCCATAGGACGATGGGGGTGCTCAGCGCAAACTCGAACCAGGTCCAAAAACGCGGCGACGCCATATGGTCCAGTGGCTGCCCCGGAATGTATTTCCCCATGGCCGAAGCCAAAACGGGAATCGTCAGAATCGTGCTGACCCAGAAACGGCGCTTCATGTCGCGTAATTCGGGGTTTTCTTCCTCTTCGGCGGCGACCGTCCTCGGCTCAAGTGCCATGCCGCAGATGGGACAGCTTCCGGGTTCGTTTCGGACGATTTCTGGGTGCATCGGACAGGTGTATTCAGTTGTGGTGAGTTGAGCCGGAGGTGTAACTGGCTCCAACGCCATCCCGCACTTCGGGCACGGCCCTGGCCCCGCCTGACGCACTTCAGGGTGCATTGGGCAGGTGTAGCTGTCCGGTGCAGCAGGTTCGACCTGAGGAGCCGGCTTCGTGCGTTGCTCGTTCCCAGGGTACCGCTCGGGTTCTGCCCGGAATTTCTCGGCGCAGTGCGCGGAGCAGAAGTAGTAAGTTTTCCCGCCTTGTTCGCGGGAGGCCACAGCGTGTTGGGGGTCGACGCTCATCCCGCACACCGGGTCCTTAGCCATTACCGCGGTCGCGTCAGATGAATACTGGTTATGTTCTTTAGGTTCGTTCATCTGATCCATGTTCAGTCTCCGAAAAACCAACCCTGTCTTTCAGACTTTCGACCAATTTCATTTCCCATTTTGTCTTGACTCTTCAGGAGTTGCAGTCCCTCCGCGAGCGTAAGATTGGCTGGCATCCAGCGAAAAGTGTCTGCTGTGAGTACCGAATCGATGCGAAGAGTCTTGAGGCAACAGTTTGCCGGTGAAATCCAAAGAGACCTTTGTGACAGCCCATTTGCCATTGCCGATGGGCTCTTGCTCAAGCACGAAGGAACCACCTGGATTGAGGCGCGCTAGAATGCCCCAGCCAAAATTAACAGGTCGGAACAGAGTCGCATACACGCTAACGAGACGCATCGTCGTGGTGTCCACCAGCGCTGTGCCTTTCATTCCCGTTAGAACCATCAGTTCCTGCGTAGCCGGGTGAAACGTCGTGCTCGGCACAAACGTCAGCAGCTCCATTCGATCTCAGATGAACTGATGTTAGAGCCATCGCTTGTGTAGGAGAAAGCACTCGGAAGTACTTCGAGGAAATCGCGAACCCTCCGTTCATCTCCGCGTTCGTCAGACTCCTCCTTGAGCAACGCCGTCCTATTGTCGAGCAAATGTGCCAGCCGGTTGTCTTCCTGTCTGCGTTGCTGGGAAGTCAGCGGCTTGCCCTTCACACGGATCACCCGCCCAACCAAACAGTTTCTCGTTTGAATCATGGCCCTCGTCTCAGAACCCCGCTTAGTTTCTTTATGTAGCAGATACATGTAGTGGCCTGGCGCGTTCGCCGCTGCAAGTTCGCGAGCAGCCACTTCTCTGACTAATTCCTGCGGCGTTCTAGCCAATTCGCCGGCTCGGGCCGAAATAGCGAGAATGAGAAACACTAAACAAATCCTGGACAGCCTCTCTAAACATTCGAGGGTCTTTCGCGATCTGCCGGCGACCGGTCCGTTCGGGTGTCGCTGTTTTCGCTTCGAAGCGGCCTTTCGCCATCGAGTAGATCGGGCCACCATCTGTTCCTCTCTCCTACTGCCAGATAAGCGATCCCGCCGTAGAGATCAGTCATCGACATACTGTCGAAATGCGCCCTTAGCGCGTCCCAAGGATGGCGTGTTCCGAGATCAAGGGATACTGCGAATGGACGCATAGTGAGGACTATTAGGGGAGCCAGGCGCCCAAGCCAATTCTCCGGCAGCTTGAAATCGAGGATGACGAACCGTCCGCCTGGAACTAGAGCCTCTGAGCCAGCACGGATCACGCTCTCGTACTCTGGAACCAGCGTCAACGCGAAAGTCGAAATGATGCCATTCACTGCGGGTGGAAAACGAAAGGCCGCGGCGTCGGAATGAACGAGCTCAACGTTGGACCATCCATTTCGCTCGATTCGTTCGCGCGCGACCGATAGCATGGAATCAGTAAGATCTACACCGATGATCCGGCCCTCCGGTCCCACAGCGCTCTGGAGCAACGCAAAATTCAGGCCAGTACCGCAGCCAATTTCTACGACGGTCTGTCCTCGCCTGAGCCCGAGAGCATTGACCGCCTTGGTCCGATAGGCCCACTCCCGGAAACCAACCAGGTAATAGAATTGGGCGGTGACGTCGTAGTGCTTTGCCCTCGAACGATAAACGTCGACAATTTCTGGTTTACTCAGAGCCATAAGCCGCACCTTCCTTGAGCGCTGTTGTTTCTTGCGTGGCTTTTGGCAATCCATGCTGGCAACGACACCACGTGCAATCGCAACCTTCCATCACACAGGCCGCTGCCTTGCGGTTCGTCCGCACAGCACGATGGGCAAACGGATAGGACAGACCCTTCCAAAAGGTCATTCCGTAATGAATCCGCAGCCAATCCCGAACGTTATGACTGCGATCGATTACGGCCAAAAGCTTGCCGTAGCCGACATTGCCCAATTTCTCGAACGTGTAACGGTTGACGATACCCGCCCGGAGTGTCTCTCCAAACAAATCACGCCAGAGTCGGTCGTATTCTTCCTCCCTGCCGTCGAGAATTGCCCGCGCCGCAAGATGGCCAGAGAGCATCGCGTAGCGCATACCGAAGCCCCACAGGGCATCCTGAAAGCCGGCCGCTTCGCCAACGAACAGAACTTTGCCGTTCCGGGCTGTCCGCGGCACGAGGAAGTTTCCGGTACCGCCGAAGTGGCGCGCGTTCACCATCTTGACGCCAGTCTTCTGGCGAAAGAATGCAACAGTCGCGTCCAGGTACTTCTTTTCATTGTGATAATCTTCAAAAATCCCTGACGCGATCGTTCCGATACCTTTGTGGACGAGCAAGTAGGAATAGCCCTTCGGCGCAAGTTGATCGGAAACAGCGCCAAACGCGCCATCTGCCATATCCGTTTCAAACGTGTATCCGACAGCGATCGCATCCGAGCCGCGAGGACCTTGGGCGACGATTCCTCCATGAGGTAGATGACTGCACGCTTGCCGGAAACGGATCTCGACGCCACACTTCAGCGCCTGATCTCTTAGCCCTGCATCTAGCATTCCTCGGGTGGGGCCGCGCCTTACGAGATAGAAAAACGGCTCCAGCGAGCAGTAACGGTGTTCGCGTCCTCGCGGATCGTAAATCACCATTTCTCGAAACGGTGTGTGCTCGAAACCGTCTTCAATGCCGACGTCATGCAGCACTTCCAGAACGTCCTTCTTCGTAGTCCAGTTCTCCAGTCCCTGGAAATCCCCGTGGAAGCGCATCCCGACGTCGGAGCTGTGTTCATGCACGATGGCTCGACCGCCAGATTTGGCAATTGTGATCGCTGCGGACAGCCCCGAGGGACCAGCACCGGAAATCTCGATCGCGCTGTTTAGTTTTTCTGGCGAATTCATGACTCGATTCATCCCTTCAATGCGCGTGCGCAACAAGGCTTCTCCAACGGGGAACAAACTCGGGCGTCCTGGCCGCATAGCGCGCGTATCTGTCTCCGAACTCCGCCACAACCTCGCTTTCTTCTCGCCTCGCCAGCTTCACGTACATGGCGACAAGGATTGGAAACATTACGAGTGTAATGAACGTCGGCCACTGCAGGAGAAAGCCCACCATGATGAGAATGAAGCCGCCGTACTGCGGGTGGCGGACGTAAGCGTACGCTCCCATCGTCGCAAGATCGTGATCGCGCTGCGCCTTGTAGAGAACGCGCCAGGCGGAAGCCAACAGGATGAATCCAGCTGCAATCACCAGTTCGCTCAAGATGTGGATGGGGTCAAACATAGCGTCGCCCTTTAGCCCCAGCAGCAAGTGCCACAAATGCCCGTTGCTGTGCGAGTAGATGTTCGCGCGCGGGTAGTGCGTGGTGAGCCAGCCGGACATCAGATAGATCGTCAGCGGAAAGCCGTACATCTCAGTAAACAGAGCGACGAGGAAGGCCGAGAAGGCGCCGAACGAACGCCAATCGCGCTTTGTCCGGGGATGCGTGAAACTGAAAGCGAAAATGATGAAGATCGCCGAGTTGATGACTACCAAGCTCCAGAGTCCGTAGTCCCATGTTCCGTGATTCATCGCAGTTCCTCAATTTCTTCGTTCTCGCGAGTTCTTGCAACCTTCGCTGCAGGGTTTGGCCGCGTGCCCATCCACCGACCCGCGGCACAACAATAACCGCCTAAGAACAATTCACATCCGAGTGGTGCGCACGGCCACTTCGTCTTTGTCGCCAGAGCGGTACCTCTCCGCCCCGTACTGTCCCCACGCCAAAAAGAAGAGGGCAAAGAGGCCGGTTGAGACAGCATCATAGAATAAATACTCAGGGGCTGCTCCCCACAGCTTCCAACCAAACCACAACTCACCCCAGGCTGACAGGTAGGCGAGAAGCCCGCACGCGGCGAAAATCCAGGCCAAGACCTTCCAAAGAGTTTTCATCTTCTATCTCCTTCGCTCAAACGTTACAGCGACACCGCCTGTCCTGACCCCTACAGTTCGGCCTGCCAATGATGCGCCGTCGTTCAGCAACAGCCGTGATGACTGCGTTGATGCTTTTGATTGGGTTGCATACCGTCGTTCGCGTTTGCGCCACGGACATTCGACTGCAAGGTGCGATAGCCGCGATCGAGAGTAAGCGGCGCTTGGCGGCGTTTTGACGAATGAATCCACGTCCAACCAACCACAACGGCAGCGATGATCAGCCCCCAAAGCAGCCAGTTCGTAGATGCGAAATTCATGTCCCTTCTCCTTTCTTCGGATTTCGTCCCCCATTATGCTGAAGGAATTTTTCAGTTTCAGCCCACGCGCAGCGTTCCTTGTGGGACTAAGACATGTAGCGCTGAGGCTCAGCGTCGAACTTGTCCAAGCAATTCTTGGAGCAAAAGCGATACTCGCGTCCTTGGTGAATCTCGGAATAACCCTGAGCAGGATCGACTGCCATCCCGCAAACAGGGTCGTTGGCCGACCCGCTTTGCATCGCGTGCCAGCCTTGCGCGCCGTGCCCGTCGCTCCCATGGCCGCCGTGCGCCATGTGAGCGCCGCAGCCGAAGCGCATCATGAAGTAAAAGAGACCTGCGAAAACCAAGATCCAGAGCCAACCTTGCATGATGACAACTCCTCTCCGCCTTGCGGCTCTTTCGGCTTTCTGACCTTCACTCACTACTCGAGAGGCAAGAGCCTTGCCATATGTGCCGATCCTCCCGCTCGTAGCCCCAACGCCCAGAGAATCCGAGAATTAGCTCTTTCCCCCGATTCTCACGAGTTGATTTATTGGTGACGACTGCTGCCCTATTTGCGGCAGCATTGGCCGTTGTGAGGCGGATCGAATGGCGTGTTTGGCAGTGCCGTCTTCATCGTGAGCGGGTTTCCATCACCGGACGACCAGCGTGCGGCTTAGGACTGCTCTCAGAAAGATTCGTTTAGTCTCGCTTGACAGTGGTCATCGAGGGCCTGACAAGATGAAGGGGATTGCGACATCGAGTGCAAAGACCGCGACACTCATCGTTGTCAGGACGGTCCGGAAGGTGTGGAGTGATGGACTGTGGTGATGGATTTGCGCTGTCCTGCCATTTTCTCCGGGAAGAGGTCGTGTGATGACCGATTCGGGTCGGTCTCCGTTCACTTGTAGCTTTTCATCCGCTTTTACAAGTTTTGTTCTCCCCTTGCGCCATCACGTATGCGAACAGCTCCGGAAACGTCCGAGACAAAAATCATCCCGTCGCCCTTTTCGCCTGTAGCGCAGGTTTTCCGGATCGCCTCTATGAGGCGGTCCAGATCGCGATCGGCACAGACAATTTCAAGCTTCACAATTCTGAGGCAATTGTATCGCTTGAACACATCGTCGAAACGTGGCTCGAAATAGTTCGGCTCATAGCCGTAGCCCACAGGGTGAATTTCGACGATCGTGATCCCAGGGGCGCCCGCATTCTGAAGTTCATTCACAGCGCGGTTCACATACTCACGCTGGACATAAGCCTTGATCTCTTTCATGGGTAGCTCCTCCGCCGTGCTGTGGCTCGCTCGTTCCGGCGCTTCTGGGCTTCTTTTTATCGGCTGCGTCGCGTACTGCGCTCCTGCTATTTTCAAAGGACCGCCGTCATTTGTTCGGGGGATGGACCGGAGTTGTCCCGCTCAGGGCGTCGCCCGGCGGATCGTTCCGTCCCTTCTTGGGCCCGGCGACCCGCGTTCGAACTCTGTATGAGGGACCCCAACGAATTCCAGGACGTCGAATGGCGTACGTCCCGGTTTGCAGCGCTCCAACGTTCAGGTCTTCCCATTCGGCTCCTTCCCGTTCGAGACGGAATTCCTGCCGATCGTTCAGTTCCTGTTTCATCCGTCCGGCGATTCTGGATTCGCGTTCCCTGCGGCTCATAGTTGCCTCCCAAGCTTCGTTTCGACATCTGTTGATTTGTACAGCGAGCGTTCTGTTCTTGCTCACCGTCTGCCGTTCTGTTGTGTGCTCGGCGAGGACATTCCACTCATCATGCCCATGTGGTTCATCAGCTGCGATGCTTCTTGCTGCGCCTCGTCCAGCAGCGTCTTGAGTTTTGCGGGATCGGTCGTGGCCTTCGCTGTTTCGAGCGTGACGAGCAATCGCTGCAGGGTCGCGTGCATCCCGGACCGCCAATTCATCCTCTCGCCCATCATTCCGTACCCGTTCATCATCCCGGTCATCATCGAATTGCCTCGCATCCCCGACATCCCGGCGTGAGCGCCGTAACAATTCGCGATTTCGCTTGATTGTTGATATGGGTGAGCCGGTGGCGTTTGCGTTGTCTCCTGTTGTGCGAATGCGATAGACGCTCCCAGCAACAAAGCTGTCCCAGCCGTGATTCCCAATGCCGTTCGAATTCTCATGTCCCTTGCCCTCCTGTGGTCGTTGCGACATTCCGTCCTCACTCGGTGGCAGAACTGATGCCTCCAATAGCCGCCTGTTGTGACGTTCTGTCCGAACATTGAAGCGGCAAGAGCCATGCCAATCGAGGCGAATCCTTGGGACCTCGCACAAGTCACTGAAACCTGGGACGTTGTCTCAGATTACGGCCTACACGGCGAAAGATACCGCGCAGGATCCTGCCCGATTTGCGGCATCTGCTGGCTGCTATCCGACAGGAAGCAGTCGCGCTGTTCCTGGAGTCGAGGAGTGAAATAGAGAATGCCTCGTCCTCGTCCGCCGCAAGCAACGATGCGCATTGGCACCCTCCCGTTCTCGCCGGATTGCCTTGATCACCCGCCGTTTCTTCGGGTCTTCTACTGTCTGAGGTCCTAGTCGCACCATTAGCGGTCGATAACGCCGCTGACAGCCGCAGGCCAGTGAACTTTGTGACTTAGAAGTGAGGACCCGATTCCAGCTTTCGAATTAGAAGGGCGAGGCTAAGCAAAACAAGCAAAGTAATTCCCAGGGAAATGAAAAGACCCTTGCGGCGATAAGATGCCTGAGCAAGGGCGGCCTGGCCAGCCTTATATGTCGCTCTGGTAACTTTCAGGCCTGCTTCGATGTTTTGGTCCACGACTTTGAGATCAGCGCTGTGAATGGAAACGCGCGCCTTGGTCAGATCGTCACGCGCTTGATCGAGGTCCATCTGGATTTGACCGACCTCGACGCCAGCTTGTTCGGCGCGGCTCAAGATGTCCCTGGAATGCGTGACAGACGCATCGAGGTTCGTCAGTTCAGTGTGAATCTTCGCGGCGGCGTCGTAGCCAGGTTCACCAGCGGAATGGCATTTGAGACAAACGGCACCCTTCCGAACGCCAATGAAAGCGTCGCTGGGAGCTTGAATTCCATGATTGGAATGGCACGTCACGCAGCCTGGGAGTCCAAGAGAGCTGAACGCGTCATGGTGAGGACTAGCATCAAAAAGCTGGGCTTGAAACACATGGCATGTGGCGCAGACATTGACCACGGACTTCACTCCCGGCGGCGCCGCGCCATGGCTGCCGTGGCACGTTGAGCAGGTGGGCGCGCTCAGGTCACCTTTGCCTACCAATTCCGCGTGGTGCACACTCGTGTTGTAGAGCGTCAACTGGTTCGTCGGAATCTTATACACCTTCATATATGCGGCGTTGGCATGGCATTTGCCGCAGGTTTCGGCCACATTGGTTGGATAAACGCTCGACCGCGGATCGTCGGGCGGCAGAATGTCGTGGATGCCGTGACAATCGACGCAGACGGCCACATGCGTGTCGCCTTTGGCAAGCAAATGGCCATGCACACTCGTGAGGTATTGGGAATATTGGTCGGTGCGCAACGAGGGATTGAAATTGCGCATGTAAGCTGCGTTCGCATGGCAACTGGCGCAAAAAGTGGGAACTTGCTTGCGCTGGGGCGCGCCCTTGAATCCTGCAGCGGCACTCATAGCCTCAGTGGGATCGTCGCTGGAAGAATTGCCGCCGTGGCAGGTGACGCAGGTGATGCCTTTCTGTGCGTGGATGCTCTCCGCAAACGTTTGCGTATCCACATGGAGAGGAGCGTCGAGCTGCGAATGGCAGGTCAGGCAACTGTTCTTCTGCTGAGCTTCTGTCTGCGCGGGAAGCCTCGCGGGAACAAGGAAGAAGAAACTGCAGAACAAAAGAGCGAACCAGAATGCACCGGCCTTGCTCATCCACTCCCTATTGTGCGCGGCCAAACGCACCTCGGCCCGGCTCTTCATCCATTCACGATGTCTCTTCGTGTTCATCTCGCCACCAGATAGGCGTACGCAGTCGCGCCCACGAAGTAAGTCAGCGCGAAAACGCCCGCCCCAGCAATCCAACGCTTCCCCCGCCCGCGCTTGTCGTTATCGAAGAAGGGCAGACAAGTCCATACGAGTGCAGCGGCGCCAAAGCCCAGCACGCCAACCAAGTCTCCCGCAAAGGGGCCAACCTTTGCGGGAAGAAAGCGCAGCGTCTGGAACATGAACATGAAATACCATTCCGGCCGGATACCGGCCGGCGCGGACGCAAATAGGTCCGCCTTTTGTCCTAGTTCCCAGGGCCGGAATGCCGCCAGCGCACCGAGCGCAGCGAGCGCGATGTACCAGGCCATTAGCTCGCGAAGAAAGAAGTTCGGGAAGAAACGCAGTTCCTGGACCTTTGAAGGATCCACTTTCCATTCTGCCTCTACCGTGGGAGGTACACTCATCCCGAAGCGTTGCACTAGAAGCAAATGCAGGCCGATGAGCAGAGTAGCGAGACCGGGAAGAACAGCTACGTGGAATCCAAAGAAACGAGTGAGCGTCGCCCCCGTCACGTCCGGCCCTCCGCGCAGGAACACGAGAATCCAATGACCTAAGAGAGGGACTTGCGCAGCCATGTTCGTGCCGACTTTTGTGGCAAATAGCGAGAGCATGTTCCACGGCAGCAGGTAACCGCTAAAGCCGAACGCGAGAACAAGAAACAGCAAAATCATGCCGCTGAGCCAGGTCAGCTCGCGCGGCTTACGGTACGACTTCAGGAAAAACACGCTGAACATGTGGGCGATCGCGGTCAGAATCATCGCGTTCGCGCCCCAGGAATGGATCGAGCGAATCAGCCAACCAAACGGCACCTGGGTCATGATGTACTGTACACTCTCGAAAGCACCATCTGGGGTTGGCCGGTAGTACATGAGCAGGAGAATCCCCGTGACGACTTGAAGCCCGAAGAGAAAGAGAGTCATACCGCCCAGAAAATAGAAATAGGAGAAGCGGTGCGTTGGAACGGTCTTATGACGGACAAACGCCATCAGTTGGTCCCATCCAAAGCGCTCGTCGAGCCAATTTCGAATCTTGGCGGGCGCACTCATTAGCTGTTTTGAGACCTCTGGGCGTAGATGTCGTTGCCTTTCAGAATGACCTCGAATTCCTGCAGGGGTCGCGGCGGCGGACCGCTAATATTTGCCCCGTCCACAGAATATTTGCCGTTATGGCACGGACACCAAACCAAATGGAGGTCCGGTCGATATTGAACGGTGCATCCAAGATGGGTGCACACCGCGGAAAGAGCGTGGTATTTGCCGTCGGCAGTGAGAACGAGCAGGGCTGGCCGACTGCCGAAGCGGAATATTTTCCCGGAGTTCGGCTTCAATTCACCAACGTGACCAGCTAACACCAGATTGGCACCGAGTTCGGCTTGCTTCGGCGGAATTATGTACCGCAGAACGGGATAAATGAAGGAGATAAGGGAAGCAACAATGCCTGTCCCGAGAAACAGTTCAAGAAAGCTGCGGCGGTTCGGTGAACGATCGCTGGCGCGCGTGTTCATTCCTAACACCATACTGTACGGAGTCGGCTAGCTCTTCTTGAGAGAGTGAATGAACAGCGCGAGGCTTTTGATTTGCTCCTGAGTCAATTTGCCCTTATAAGGTGGCATTGGCTTCTTACCGTTTTCGATTGTGTGCATCAACTGCGCATTTGTCTGTTTTTGGACAGCGGTCGAGGTGAGATCGGGAATTTTCAGAACTTTGCCCATTGGAGTGTTTCCCCTGCCATCGGGTCCGTGGCATACCGCACACTTCGTCTTAAACAGAGCCTTGCCGGTTTGGGCATGCGCCGGAACCGTTGTGATAAGCAGAACCGTCGCTATGACGAACAACGTCCCACCAATTCGGATGAAAACGCTTTTCATTATTGCCCCCTAACGACATTTGCTGAAGAACCTTCCATCGCGAGATATTTCAATCCTTCAGGAAAACCCCATCCTTGCTGCGACTTACTGTTTCTCCCGAGACCGTAATCTGTTCCTTTTGCAAGTTCGGAGTGCAAAACGCGACAGCAACCAAGTAATTAGACCTTGCTCGCTCCGCCGTGAATCTTCACGGCGGTTTGACAGAAGGTCTTGTAAGTCACCGTCTTCGGTCTGTATGTGATGTACGTCACATGCTTCAGCCGAAAAATGCGTCCCTGGCAGAAGCGCGGAATGCAGCGGCTTCGAGTCCGCAACTCGGTCAGTGGGCTGGCCCCTTGAGCGTCATCAAGAAGTCGACCAACTCCCTGATCTGCACGTCTGGTGTGTCCGGAGAGACAGGGAGCATAGCCGTTCCAGAACGTCCCTGTCGCAACGTCTTCGTCATTTCTTCCGGCGAGACCTTCGCGCCGACGTTATCTAAGGCCGGCCCCGCAGTCCCGCCTTTGCCCCCGATGCTGTGGCAGGCGTCACAGCTCTTCGAGTAGTAGAGCGCTCGACCAACGCTCACCGGATCCGATGAGGATGCCGGAGGAATCGCTTGCGTCGGCGGCTTACGATGCTCTTGATTGTAGTTGAGGAACGCTATGATCTGTTCGGCTTGCGCGCTATTAAATTGCGAACTAGCCATGGCGTGCATTCGACGGACCTCGAGGCTCCACGCAGACTGGGAGAAACTCATCTTTAGGCTCCTATCAAGGCCGTGGCATTCGTTGCACTTCGCCTGAAACAGGTGATAGCCCTTTTGAATCTGGGGAGGGAATTTGAAGGAATCGATCTTTATGGTCGCGCTTTTGTTCTGGGTGAATTGTGCGTGCGCAAGTCGCGAGCCAGCGAGCCCAACCAATCCGACGACTAACACGCTGAAAACCAAGCGAAGAATATG
>Ga0208140_1000045_pt1 | contig 27111 bp, 21 predicted proteins | sample SF_Rice_5C_0N_40_FD_185616 | JGI IMG/M metagenome (GOLD analysis project Ga0208140, IMG submission 185616) | Rice paddy soil microbial communities from Twitchell Island, California, USA - SF_Rice_5C_0N_404 (SPAdes) (version 2) | ecosystem: Environmental > Terrestrial > Soil > Paddy field/soil ... | reverse complement strand
CGTCACTCTGTTCGCGCTGATCTTTTCCATCGGCATCCTGGTCGACGACGCGATCGTCGTGGTCGAAAACATCGTTCGCCATTTCCGCCTGCCCGAAAACCGCGGGCGCTCTTTGGCTACTGTTGCGGTCGAAGCGGTCGACGAGGTTGGCAATCCAACCATTCTCGCCACCTTCACCGTCATCGCCGCCATTCTGCCTATGGCGCTGGTGCGCGGCTTGATGGGACCGTACATGCGCCCGATTCCCGTCGGCGCGTCGGCGGCCATGCTCTTTTCCTTGCTGGTGGCGTTCGTGGTTTCGCCCTGGGCTGCTTTGCGCCTGCTGCGCCATTACGCAACGCGCCCCGAGACAGGCCACGAGGCCGGCGGCTGGGCCACGCGGCTCTATCGCCGCCTGATGCCTCGACTCCTGCAAAGCCGCCGCATGACCTGGGGCCTGCTCGCCGGGCTGGTTGTGCTGCTGTTCGCCGCGATGGCTTTGATTCCGCTCGAATGGGTCAAGGTGAAGATGCTGCCGTTCGACAACAAGAGCGAATTCCAGGTGATCATCGACATGCCGGACGGCACGCCGCTGGAGCAAACCGCGCGCGTGGCGCAAGCCCTGGGCAATTACATCGGGCAGCAGGCGGAAGTGGTCAACTACCAGATCTACGCGGGCACTTCCGGCCCCTACAATTTCAACGGCCTCGTCCGCCACTATTTCTTGCGCCGCCAGCCCAATCAGGCGGACATTCAGGTCAACCTGCTTGACCGCCACCAGCGCTCGTTGCAGAGCCACGACATCGCGCGCGCTATGCGGCCCGCGCTGGACAAAATCGGCACTCCCTTCGGCGCGCGCATCAAGGTGGCGGAAGTTCCGCCCGGCCCGCCCGTCCTCGAAACGCTGGTGGCTGAAGTCTACGGCCCCGATTACAAGGGCCAGATCGCGCTGGCTGCCAAAATCAAGAAGATCTTCCAGCAGACCGATGGCGTGGTTGACGTCGATTGGTACGTCGAGGACCCGCAAACGAAATACAACGTCGCGGTGGACCTCGACAAGGCTGCGCTCAACGGCGTCTCCGCCGCCGAAGTCACCCAGACGCTGCAAATCGCCTTGCACGGAGCTTCGGCCGGGCTCCTCCACGATCCGTCGTCCCGCGAAGACATTCCTATCGAAGTGCGCCTGGGCCGGCCGGACCGCTCCAGCATCGAAGGCCTCGAATCCCTGAAACTCCCGGGGCCTTCCGGCCAGGAAGTTTCGTTGCGCGAAGTCACGGACGTGCAGAAGACCACCATCGATACCAGCGTCTACCGCAAGAATCTGCTTCCCGTCGTCTACGTCACCGGCGACGTCGCGGGCGATATCGAAAGCCCCGTGTACGCCATCCTCCAGATGCGCGATGCCGTCGGCAAAATCGAACTGCCCGGCGGCTATCACGTGAAGCAGTACTTCGGCACCACGCTGCCGACACGCACGGACCGCTACTCGATGAAGTGGGACGGCGAATGGCACATCACCGTGGAAGTGTTTCGCGACCTGGGGCTCGCCTTCGCCGCCGTGCTGGTGCTGATGTACGTGCTGGTGGTGGGCTGGTTCAAGTCGTTCAAGACGCCTTTGGTCATCATGGCGCCGATTCCGCTCACTCTGATGGGCATTCTTCCGGCTCACGCGCTCATGCACGCGTTCTTCACCGCCACTTCCATGATCGGTTTCATTGCCGGCGCGGGCATCATCGTGCGCAATTCGATCATCCTTGTCGATTTCATCGAGTTGCGCCGCTCGCATGGAATGACGCTCGAGGAGGCCGTGGTGGATGCCGGCGCTATCCGTTTCCGCCCCATCCTGCTGACCGCGGCGGCGGTCGTGGTGGGCGCCAGCGTCATTCTGTTCGATCCCATTTTCCAGGGGCTGGCCATCTCGCTCATGGCGGGAGAAATTGCCGGGACGCTTCTTTCGCCCGTCGTGATTCCGCTTCTCTATTACCTGATTCAGCGCGGCAGTTTGTCCGAACCGTCTTTGGAACCCGATCTGGTTGGCGTCTCTACTTCGAAGGAGTAAAGGAAATGACTTTGGAACGTTCTCTGCGTATGATCGCCGGGTTTTTTGTGATTCTCTCGCTCGGCTTGGGCTATTTGGTGAGCCCGTATTGGTACCTGTTCACCGCCTTCGTCGGCCTGAACTTGTTCCAGTCGGCCTTCACCAACTGGTGCCCGATGATGACCTTCCTGCGCAAAGCGGGCTTGAAAAGCTGATCGCGCGCCGCGCTTCGATTCCCACGGCTCCGGCAACCACAGGCGCGCCGCACGTCGCGGACAGGGTGTGGGATTGGGGGAGATCCCTACCGTATTCCCGAGGGACAACCGAATGAGCTTGGCTAATCGAGGCTGATGGGCGGGATTTCCCGCAGAATCTCGCGCACGGATTCCGCCTGCTTCCGCAGTTCCTGCGCTTTTTGAATCAATTCGTCGCGCTTCGAGTTTCCGGTCTGGCCCGCGGCCATCTCCGCAATGTCCGCGCCTTCTTCCAGCGCCACGATCGCTTCGTACAGCTTCCGTTCTCGCGTGGAAGCATTTCCGTCCACGAGCATCCGGGTGGAAAATGTGTGCCCGACGCGACAGCGGAATTCGACCGGGTCGCGCCGCGTCTCCGAAAGCGGGCCGCGGCAATCCGGGCAGGTGAAGCCCATGTAGCCCAGGCCTTCGCGCCGTTCCAGCCGTTGACGCGCGTGATCGTCCATTTCCTTACCTTCGGTTAAACGCAGCAGCAATTCCGGCATTTCCGAAACGCCCACGCTGAAATCGACGGGAACCTGCTGAATCGCGTTCTGCGGCATGGAAGGAAACAACGCATCGTTGGGATCCTGTACCACGGCCAAGCCGCGGCGCGCCTTGATTTCCCAGAGGCCCGCGGTGCCGTCATCCAGCGCGCCCGAAAGAACCACTCCCACCACGCGCGCGCCGCAACACAGAGCCGCGGATCGAAACGTCACGTTGATCGAGGGGCGGTGGTGCCCTTCCTTTGGGCTGCGCGTCAGATGCACGTGATCGTCGGCGATCAGCAAATGATAATCGGGCCGCGCGACGTAGATGTGCCCGCGCTCGATGGGATCCCTATCGGCTGGTTCCACCGCCGGCAGTGGGCCCGCTTGACTCAAAAGCTCGGGCAAAAAGCTGTGCCCCGTCGGAGGCAGATGCAAGATCGCGAATATGGAAGCGGGCAGGTCCTTGGGCAATCCAGCGGCGAGTTTCTTCAGCGCGTCCACACCCCCCGCCGACGCTCCGACCACGATCGTGTCCCGCTCTGGCATTTCTCGCCATCCTTCCGCTTGCGCTCTTGGCCCGAGGGTTCGGCCGGCGCCCTTCCGGCATCCGCATATCCGCGCTTGGGGAGCGCGGCGGCGAGACTACCGCCTCTATCCACTATGGCCCCGCCCGCCTGAAATCAAGGCCGGGGAGATGCTGTAAAACTTCCAGGGCATTCCCTTGAGGGAACTCCCCGGCAGCCTTCCCCGCCTGCGCGGCCGGCCTTCGCGAGCAACGACCTATTGACATTCGATAGGGACACGCGTAGACTCGCATCGGGTGTCTATAGGAGATACCCGCTTGCCCGAAGAATCCACCAGCCTGCTGCAAGGCACCCTCGGTTTGATGATCCTCAAGGCGCTGGCCCTCGACGAACTGCACGGCCTCGGCGTTTCCCGCCGCATCGAGCAGATCACACGCGGCACGTTCCAGGTCAAGCCCGGCTCGCTCTTTCCCGCGCTGCACCGCATGGAAGAGGCGGGCTGGCTGGCCTCCTCCTGGGGCGAGTCCGAAAACAACCGGAAAGCCAAATATTACCGGCTGACCAAGGCCGGGCGCCGGCGGCTGGAGACCGAGACGCAGCGGTGGGGCCGGATTTCGCTGGCGATTGCGCGGGCGCTCGAAGCGTCCTGAAAAGGGGTAGACGGGAAGCACGTTAGCGCCGGCGTCCCGCCGGCGGTTTTTGCCAGCAATTGAGTAACGAGAGGAGCACCACAGGGGAGGGATCGTGTTCGGGCTACCGCCTATCCTGCGCTTTCTGCGGTCGTCGCGGCGCTTGCTTTTCCGCCGCGACGAAATCGACGCGGACCTCGACGCCGAGATTCGTTCCGCCGTCGAACTTCTCGCCGACCAGAAAATCAAAGAAGGAATGCCTGCGGACGCGGCGCGCCGCGCGGCCCGCATGGAGCTGGGCGGTGTCGAGCAGGTCAAGGAAGCGGTGCGCTCCGGCCGCGCCGCCGCGTGGCTTGACGCGCTCCTGCAAGACGTGCGCTTCGCCGTCCGCATGCTGCGAAAATCACGCGGCTTCACCATCGTTGCGGTCCTCACGCTGGCCCTCGGCATCGGCGCCAACACCGCCATCTTCTCGATTGTCGAGGCGATTGTGCTGAGGCCGCTGCCGTTCAAGGATTCGCAGCGGGTGGCCGCCATCTGGTGGGGCATTCTCTCGCGTGATTTTCCCAACGGCACGGGGACGCTCGAGGCCGCGGCCGATTACGAGCAGGGCGCCCTGAATGTGGAAGGCGCGGGCGCACCCCAACGAATCCCCGCTGCGGAGGTTTCCGCGAGCTTCTTTCGCGTATTCGCGCTCGAACCCCTGCTGGGGCGCACGTTTTCCGCCACGGACGAGCAGGCGGGCCACGCTCCCGTCGTGATCCTGAGCCAACGGCTGTGGCAAACGCGGTACCACGCCGATCCAAACATTCTCCGGAGGACGATCTACCTCAACGGAAAAGGTTTTGCGCCCATCGGCGTGCTCCCGCCCCGCTTTGACTTTCCTGCTAAAGCCGAGCTCTGGTTGCCCTCGCCGCAAAGCATTCAACAAGACTTGTTCGGCGGAAATGCCTACTACAGAGCCCAGATCGGACGCCTTCGCCTTGGAGCGACCCTCGCGCAGGCCCGCGCCGAAATGGCGGTGATTCAGAAGCGGGAGGGCGACCCGAAACAATCCCTGGGACCTCCGAAGGTCGAGACCCTCCACGACTCGTTGGTGGGGGATACCAGCGAGGCGGCCTTGCTGCTGTTCGGCGCCGTCGGTTTCATCCTGCTCATCGCCTGCGCCGACGTAGCGAATCTCCTGCTCGCTCGCGGCGCCGGCCGCGTTCAGGAAATTGCGGTGCGGCGCGCCTTGGGGGCGGCGCGCCCGCGCTTGATTCGCCAATTCCTCAGCGAAAGCATTTTGCTGTCGGCGTTCGGCGGCGCCATGGGGGTGCTGTTTGGCTGGTGGGCCATTCAAGCGGCCGCCACGCTGATACCCGCGCGCACGGCCTTTGCCGCCCCGGTGTCGTTGGATGGGCGGGTGCTGGGGTTTGCGTGCGCTCTGGCGATTGCGAGCGGGATCGTTGCGGGAATTCTGCCCGCGCTGCAGTCGAGCGGCTCGGATTTGTCTGCGGCGCTCAAAGAAGGCGCAAGGAGCTCCGCGGAAGGCTTTCGCCCGGGCTCGCATCGCGGGATGCGCAACCTGTTCGGCATCGTGGAGATTGCCTTCGCGCTGATTCTGGTGATCGGCGCGACGCTCTTCCTCCGCAGCCTCAACCGGCTGCTGGAAGTGCGGCCCGGATTCCGCACGGACCACGTGTTGGTTGCGCACCTTTCTCTTCTTGGTCCCAAATACCGCCAAGGCTACACGCGGGCGGAATTCCTGCGCGAGGCGCGCATGCGCGTGCGCGCTTTGCCGGGTGTGCGCGCGGCCGGATTTACCAACGTGCTGCCGCTCGATACCAACAGCATGATGTTGATGAACATCACGGTCGCCGGCCCCAACCCGGCGCCGCAGACGCCCTTCGCTCAATACACCACGGTAAGCCCGGGATATTTTCGCGCGATGGGGATTCGCCTGTTGGCGGGCAGAGACTTCGCTGCGACCGATGTGGGAGCGTGCGCTCCAGGGAATGCGAAGCCGGCTGGAAATTCCGGCAGAGCAGAGCGGATCGGGAAAGCGGGCGGCGGACCGAACTCGCCTGGACCTCATGAAAATGCAGCAGGCCGCAATCGACCGAGCATGCTCTGTTCCAGCGCGGCGCGAGAGGTCGCGATCGTGAGTGAGAGCCTGGCCCGGGCTGCCTGGCCGGGCCACAGCGCGCTGGGCCAGCATTTCTGGCTGGGCTCAACGTCCGCTCCGCCGATTGAGGTCGTCGGGATCGCCGATGATATTCGAAGCTTCGGCCCTTCCGTGAATGCAATCCCGATCATGTATTTTCCGGTGGCGCAAGAACGGCCGGACGAAGTTTCGCTCGTCGTGTACACGGCCGGCAATCCACTGGCGTTGACCAGCGCAATTCGGAAGGTGATTGAGGAGGTCGATCCCGACGAGCCTGTCTCTTCCTTCAGCACCATGGACGACTTGCTTGCGCGATCCGTAGCGCGGCCGCGGTTTCGCTCGATCCTGCTGGGCATTTTCGGCGCTCTCGCGCTTTTGCTGGCGTGGGTCGGTGTGTACGGCGTGATTTCCTACACCGTGGCGCAGCGCACGCACGAGATTGGCGTGCGCGTTGCCCTGGGCGCAAGCCGCGGTCACGTTCTCAGGATCATTGCGGCGTACGGTCTGCGCCTGGCAGCGATCGGCATCGCCGCCGGTCTGTTTGGCGCTTTCTTGCTGGCGCGCTTGGCGGCCGCGTCGCTGTACGGGATCCGGGGCACCGACCCGCTCTCGTTCACGCTGGGCTCGCTGGCGATCGTCGCTGCCGTCCTGCTGGCCAGTTATCTTCCCGCGCGGCGCGCCATGCGCGTCGATCCCATGACGGCTCTGCGCCACGAGTAATTCTCCGGCATCTTCTTCCGCGTTTCGCGTCGCGAGCCGCTAGGAGCCCCCGACGATGCTGCTCCTCCATCCCTCCACCCTGCCGCCACTTGTATTCCGTGCGCGTTTTTGCGAGGGTGGAGAGCCGGAGCGATATGCCCAACCACCGCAAACACGAAGACCGCCTCGCCGAACTTCGCCGCCTGAATGCGGAAGCGGAATCAGGAGGAGGGCCCGAGCGCCGAGAGCGCGAGCACCAACAGGGAAAACTCAGCGCGCGCGAGCGCATCGATTTGCTGCTAGACGAGAATTCTTTCGAAGAGCTGGACAAATTCGTGCGTCACCGCTGCACCAATTTCGGCATGGCGGAACAGCGCCCGCCCGGCGACGGCTTCATCACCGGCTACGGCCGCATCCACGGCCGCTTGGTCTACGTCTTCGCCCAGGATTTCACCGTGTTTGGCGGGTCGCTCTCCGAAGCGAACGCCTCCAAAATCACCAAAATTATGGACCTGGCCATGCGCCAGGGCGCTCCGCTGATCGGCCTGAACGATTCCGGCGGCGCGCGCATCCAGGAAGGCGTGATGTCGCTCGCGGGCTACGCGGACATCTTTCTGCGCAACGTCCTCGCCAGCGGCGTGATTCCGCAGATCAGCGCGATCCTGGGGCCCTGCGCGGGCGGCGCCGTCTACTCCCCGGCCATCACTGATTTTGTGTTCATGACCCGCAGCGCCTCCTACATGTTCGTCACCGGCCCGGATGTCATCAAAACGGTGACCCACGAGGAAGTCAGCAAGCAGGAATTGGGCGGCGCCATGACCCACAACCAGAAGAGCGGCGTTGCGCACTTTGCCGCAGCCGATGACCGCGAATGCCTGGCCATGATCCGGGAATTGCTCACCTATTTGCCCTCAAACAACGTCGACGATCCGCCGCGCCGCCCCACCAACGATCCCTGGGACCGCACGGATCTTTCGCTCAATTCGCTGGTTCCCGAAGATCCGCAGCAGCCCTACGACATCAAGGACGTGATTCATGCGGTCGCTGATGAAGGCGAATTCTTCGAAGTGCATGCGCACTTCGCGAAAAATATCGCCGTTGGTTTCGCCCGCCTCGCCGGACAGCCGGTCGGCATCGTCGCCAATCAGCCCGCATTCCTCGCCGGCGTTCTCGATATCGACGCTTCCATGAAGGCTGCGCGCTTCGTCCGCTTCTGCGACGCCTTCCACATTCCCCTGATCACCTTCGAAGATGTTCCCGGTTTCCTGCCGGGAACGAATCAGGAATGGGGAGGGATCATCAAGCACGGCGCGAAACTGCTGTACGCTTTCGCCGAGGCGACGGTGCCGAAAATCACGGTCATCACACGCAAGGCCTATGGCGGGGCCTACTGCGTCATGGCCTCCAAGCACATTCGCACGGACATCAATTACGCCTGGCCGGCCGCGGAAATCGCGGTGATGGGCCCGGAAGGCGCGGTGAACATCGTGTACCGGCGCGAACTGGAGCGCGCGGCGGAAGCGGAACGGGACGCGCTGCGCCGCGATAAAATCGAGGAATTTCGCGAGCGCTTCGCGAATCCCTACGTGGCCGCCGAGCGCGGCTACATCGACGCGGTGATCGAGCCGGCGCAGACGCGCGCGAAATTGATTGCCGCGCTGCGCTCGCTGGAGAACAAGCGCGACGTCAACCCGCGCAAGAAGCACGGCAACATACCGCTGTAATCCGGCGCAACGTCACACGGCGCCGTTCATAGCGCACACGAAGAAACGGCGAAAATGAAGTGCGCCCGCAAGAGCAGGGTTCCTGCTCTTGAAACGCGCTTAAACTGCCTTAAAACGCCCTTTTTGGCGCTTTCCGGCGCGAGACTTCCGCACGGGGCCGCCGGCCGGGTACCAGCGAACCAGAGCATTCCTCAGCGCGTCTGAGGCGCTAAGCTGTTGTCTTCTGAAGGGTTTGCAGGCCGTCGCGGCCGGCGATGAGGGCCTCGGTGGCGAAGCCGAGGAACAGGCCGTGCTCGACCACTCCCACGGTGCGGTCCAGCCGGTCGGCGGTCTCCTGCGGATTTTGCATGGGGCCGAAGGAGCAATTCAAGATGTAGTGGCCGCCGTCGGTCAGGTAGGGTTTGCCGTCGGCGCCGGTGCGCAGGGACGCGTTGGCGCCGAGCGCGTCGAGTTTGCGCTTGGTTGCTTCCCAGCCAAACGGCACGATTTCCACCGGCACGGAAACGAGCGAGCCCAGGCGCTCGACGATCTTGGTCTCGTCGGCGACCACGGCCATGCGCTTGCTGCAGGAGGCCACGATCTTTTCGCGCAGCAGCGCCCCGCCATGTCCCTTGATCAGGGAAAGGCTTCCGGGCAGGACTTCGTCCGCGCCATCGACGGTCAGATCGATTTCGGGCTGCTCGGCCAGCGTGGCGAGGGGGATATTCAGGCTGCGGGCCTGCTGCTCGGTTTGCAGGGAGGTGGGGACGCCGACGATGCGCAAGCGGCTCTCGGAGATGCGGCGAGCCAGGGCGCTGACGAAGAGGGCGGCGGTCGAACCGGAACCCAGGCCCACCACCATGCCGTCTTCGACGAGCTTGGTAGCTGCGTCAGCGACGGCTTTCTTCCATTGATCTTGAGTCGAGGTCATGGGAGTCGCCATTGGGCGCAGGCGGGATGATAGCGAAAAGCGGGCGGGTTCGCAAAAATCAAGCAGCAACGGGTTTCGCTAGGAATCCTGTAATCGGCGCGCGGGACGACGTGAATCTGCGGACTTCAGGGCTCATGGAACTGGAGGCTGACAATATCTTGCGTGCCCGTGTCCTTGAGCTGCAGCGGGGAGTCATCCGGCGCAAGGCCGAGCCAGCCACCCCAGTAACCGGTTGTTCGGAGAGTCTTTAGATTCACGACTTGTTCGAATCTCTGGTCGTGAAGTGAAAAGCGCTCGATCGCGGAACTCTCGCGCATCGTCCACGTGTAGATGGAGTCGCCACTGCGCGACCAGCACGGATAGGAGTAGGCGACCGCAGTAGCCAGAACCGACCAACTTCGTTTCTTGAAATCGTAGAGCATCAGAGCCCGGGAATCCGTGGGCATAGCCACGATGTAGCGCCCGTTCGGGGACCAGCGCGGAGAAAACAACCCTTGCGAGCCGGGTATCGCGGTGACCTTCCCCGTTTTCAAACTGAAAATGCGTATGGTGAAATCATCACCCTGACTGCCGAATACCAACTCGGTACCGTCCGGAGACCAGCCCGGATCCGTCTGCGAAGTATGGTCACCGGCTATGACTTCCTGAACCGTGCCTCCAGTAGACGCTACGACGTACGCACGATGGCCATGGGAACCGCTTTTAGACGCGTGGAACACGATTTGTTTGCCATCCGGCGACCAGCGCGGCAGCATCGCGTACAATGGCGGAAAACTGAGCTGGAGCTTGTCGCTCCCGTCGAGCCTACTGCGCCACAACGTCCCCTCTGGGAAAATGACGTAAGCGACCCACCGGCCGTCTTTCGAGAATCCCACGTCCTGCGCTGAGACCCCGCCGAGATAGGGCACAAAATTCCTGATTTTACCGTCGTAGCGTTCGAGTTCTCCTCGCGCAAACCCCGCCACAGCAAAGATTTCCTTTCCGTGTTTGCCGGGCAAAGGCGATACATGTGACATCAAGCCAGCCGTCAATTGCACCGGTTCGTCACTGGTCTTTCGGAGAAAACCTGGTGTTTCGCGGCGCGCCCAGATCTGTCCCTGCGACTGAAAAACGAAGTACCTGCCATCCGGCATCCAATCACCACAGCACTCGCCTTCAGAGACGTGCCAGTCTGGGAAAAGCGGTGTGGCATTCGAGCCGTCTGCTGAAACCTGCCAGATCGAGCCAATCTGGTTTGTTTCATCGCTTACCGTGAACCGCAGATGGCGGCCATCAGGCGACCATGCAATGGACGCGACGGCGGCACTGCCTAGCCCCGGAGGAAGCGCAGCAAACGATCCGCTAACGACTTTGAAACCCGGTCGAGAAAATATCTTCTTGGGTGCAGTCCCATCGGAATTCGCAATGTAAAGATCGCTTCCCCGGGCATAAGCGAGTTGACTCCCGTCGGGAGACCACTGGCCGGCGTGCCCGATCGCGTCCCCGAGCCTACGCACAGATCCTCCCAATGTTTCGGAAGCCCACAGGGGCCCGTCCACGCCGTTGGCCGATATATCGCCCATGAGCAGCGTCGACGCGTTGGATGAAAAGCTCAGCAGACCCATGTTGGGCCAAGGCATCTTGATTGGTGCCACTTCTCCGCCTTCCACCGAGACCTGCCCAAGCGGGTAACCAACCCCTGACACTTCCATGCTCAGGTAAAGCCTTGAACCGTCGGTTCCCGCCAGCCACTTCGCGCGCCCGTCGTGAGTGAGCTGCTTATATCCAGAAATTGTCGGCGGAGGAAGGGGAGCGGCGAGCCAGTAGCCGGCCGTGATGATGGCGAGAAAGCCCGCGAGACTCAGCAGCAACGCGCTCTTGTGCCGTGCTGCAAGTCCATTGGCGGCGGAGATAGGCAAGCTTGAGTTGCCCAGATGTGGGGTCGTTCCCGGATCCGGTCCTGCCCCCGGCACCGCTGACCGCGAAGATAACCGGCCAGGGTCAGTGTCGCGCTTGAGACGTTTCAGGTCGGCGCGGATATCGGCGGCGACTTGATAGCGAAGGTCCCGGTCTTTTTCGAGGCATTTACTGACAATTTCTTCGAGCTTGACTGGCAGGTTCGGATTCACCGCTCGTGGCGAAGCTGGCTCTTCTTTGAGAATCTGTGCGAAAACCAAACCCGTAGCTTCGCCGCCGAAGGCCCGCTGCCCGGTCGCCACTTCGTAGAGCACCGCGCCGAAACTGAACAAATCCGAGCGCGCGTCGACTTCTTCCCCGCGCGCCTGCTCCGGGCTCATGTAGGCCACCGTACCCAAGGCAACGCCGGGGCTGGTCAAATGGTCGGGCTCAGCCGTCGGCAGTTTGCCTCGCGGCTGCAACAGGGGCGACACAGCAATGGCACTGCCCTCGTCTGCAGCAGCGGAAGAGGCAATGTCTGGGACAGCAGCGGGGGAAGTTAGTTTGGCCAGCCCGAAGTCTAGAATCTTGGCTTGTCCATGCGTGGTGATGAAAATATTGGCAGGCTTGATGTCGCGATGGACGATCCCATGCGCATGGGCTGTATCGAGGGCGTCTGCGATTTGGATTCCCAGATCAAGAATTTGATCGAGGTGTAGCGGCGACTTCCGGTCTCGCAGCCGGTCCTTCAGCGTTTCGCCTGTCAGTCGCTCCATCACGATGAAAGGCTGGCCTTCAAATTCGTCCACATCGTGAGTCACGCAGATGTTGGGATGATCCAGTGCCGAAGCAGCGCGCGCCTCACGCTTAAAGCGGTCCAGCGCGGCGCGGTCTTGCACAAGATGCTGGGGCAGGAATTTGAGCGCTACGTGGCGCGCGAGCTTCAGGTCCTCCGCCTCATAGACCACGCCCATGCCGCCCGCGCCGAGCTTGCTGACGATTAGATAGTGCGAAATTGTTGTACCAAGCCCCAGAGCAGCTGTAGGACTCGAGGGAAATTCACCTGCTTCCGCCCAGCCCTCACGCGCTGCGACTGCGATGGCCGGCTCTTCCAGGAAATTCTCGGTTTTGCCATCTTGCGCGAGCAGGGATTCCACCTCACGCCGTAATTCCCGGTCTCCTGCGCAGGCTCCCTCAAGGTACTGTTCCCTTTGAATCTCTTCGCGCTCCAGGGCGCCGCGATACAGCTCAGAGACGACCGCCCAGCGCTCACGTTTCATTACAGGCTTCATGACTCAACTCCCGCAGCAGCCAGGCCTTGGCAAGTTTCCAGTCGCGCATGACCGTCTCCGGAGAAACCTTCAGAACCTCGGCGGTCTCCTCGATTGTCAGACCGCCGAAGAACCTGAGCTCGACGGCCTGGCTTTTCCTGGGGTCGATCTCCGCCAGCGCTTTTAGTGCATCATCGAGGGCCAGCAGGTCGGCACCTGGCTTGCCTTGAACTACCAACGATTCGTTGAGCGAAAGCGGCTTGGCGCCCGCCCCTCGTTTCAGATAACGGTGAGCGCGCGCAGAATCGATCAGAATGCGGCGCATGGTGCGCGCGGCGATAGCGAGAAAATGGGCGCGATCGCGCCAGTCGACATCTTTCGCATTGACCAGGCGCAGGTAGGCTTCGTTGACGAGAGCGGTGGCTTGCAGCGTATGGTCGGGCCGCTCGTGGGCCATGTGACGGGCCGCGATGCGGTGGAGTTCCTGGTAAACGAGAGACGTGAGATGCCCGAAGGCCTGCTCGTCGCCTCGGCACCAGGCGTGCAGCAAGTCGGTCACCTCGACGCGTGCAGGTGCCGCCTGCATAGATAACCTCTGTGGGTTAGCTTGGCCCTACTTTACCACTTCGATCATTAGATTTCCAGCTTGTACCGCAGGAGCGACATTACGCGGCGATGCCGAACAGGCACCTCGCGCGCGGGCAGTCTGCAAACGATTCAATTCCCGGTAATTAGCCCTCCAAACGATCCGGTTTCTAGGCGTTACAGTTTCGGCGGCCAATTCCCGCTATTGAGAGTGGAGGAAGAGAGCGGGCCGGCGGATAGCGCAAGCCGCCAGTCCATGGAAAAGGAGAAAAGCGATGACGAGAAAGATCAGCTACCTTCTGGCGTTCGTGCTGCTGTCTGCGTTCGCGGCTTCCGCCCAGAGCGCGGACAAAATGCGGTTGACGGTGCCTTTCTCTTTCACGGCAGCCTCGAGCCACTGCCCAGCCGGTGACTACACGATTCAGCTCGACAGGAAAACCGGGCTGGTGACGGTGAGTACATGGATGCATTCTGCGGCTGTCTTGACCGATAACCTGCGACCCGATCAACAGGACCGTGCTTCGTACCTTCGCTTCCGCCGCTACGGCGGGCGCTGGTTCTTGAACGAGGTGGTCGTGCACGGAACGGTGAAGCAGGTCATTCCGAGCAAGATCGAACGCGAACTCGCCAAGAGCAAACCCGCCGAGGAGAAGATCCTCGCAGCCAACATTGAGCGGTAACGACGATGCGCGCAAGTTCAGCGGCTGGCTCGGGCGGAGGGCGGTTCTGTCCGGGCCAGCGAGTTCGCGGCGCACCCGCACGATAGCAAAGGAGTGGAGGAGGCAAAGGAAGCAAAGGAGAACCACGGTGGTGACGCGGTTATCTGTGAGCGAGCGGCGGAAAAGACGTGACGGCTCGAATACTACCGGGCTGCCGAGGCGCTACTCCGACCAGCGGCTAAGGCGCTTGCCATAACCGGCAGCAGAGTCTCCGGTCCATTCAGCTTCACGTTGTGATCGGCACCAACGAGGTTGGGAATCGCCGGGGGATTCAGTGCGATTATGCGAACATCGGGATAATTCGTCTTTAGCCAATCAACCATTTTGCCCCGAGTTTCCTCAGGAGCCGCATGTCCGACGACAAACAGATCGCAGTCCCGAGGCTCGCTCAGCACGACCATGGCCGCGCCGTTACCGCAAGCGGTAAGCACCTCGTAGCCCTGGAGCCTGAGAAATTCGGAGCGCGACTGAGCCAATTGCGGTTCGTACGTGATCTGGAAAACGAAGGGCTTCCTGCCGGCTGCAGAGCGAACGTTCACCCGAGCGACGACTTCTTTGGTTAGGCCACGGCGACACCAGCATTCGTCTTCCAGCCGATCAGCACGGATCCGAAGATGGCCACCGCAAAATACCCCAGGTACACCACACCCAGCACGCGCGCAAACGATCGCGGCTCTGTTGGCGTCATCGTGCCGGCTCCCTCGGCGGTCGAGCCGGAGCCCAGGCCAACCACCATGCCGTCTTCAACAAGCCTGGTGGCTGCTTCATAGCAAAGGGAGGTAGAGGAGGCAAAGGAAGCAGAGGAAGCAAAGGAGAGGACCACGCTGGTGACGCGGTTAGTGATCCGCAGGCCAGGCGCGTTCCGGGGACACGCGACGCGGCACTTTCGTCAAGGTTCATATACGCAAGCTGCTGGACCAGGCTTTACCTCGGCATTCTTAATTGTTACCGGGGGCCTGCGCGACAGCACGCGAAGCAATTTCTTGATCTCATAGTAGGTTGCAATCCCGCCCGGAAGTTCGTCTGTTTCCATTCGGCCGTGCTCCCGTTTCAGGGTTCCCCAGTCACCGATAAAGAGTTCCGGTTTACCGTTTTCCTTGTCGAGATACACACGGTACAGCACCGCGGTCCGTTCTTTCGGCGCGTATGCCACAAGCTGGAGCTCATCTGCTTCCTCGTCACCGGGCGTAAGTGTTCCGTAAAAGTACCGCACCCGATACAAGCCGGAGCTGTACTTGGGAGGGGCGTCGTCCGGGGCTAGCTTCGTTTGGAGGCAGCTCAAAACCTCGCCAATCTTTCGGTTGGAGAGAGGCGCTGGCTGGTTATTCTGAGCGCGCGCCGGAAAGGCAATGCACAGCGAGAGCAGACACAGGACTGTCCCTATCGATGCAGGTCCATGCAGGCGAATTTTTCTCACGAGCATACCAAGGGCATCGTAGCGGTTTTGACAACGAGCATGCAAGGAACCGAGAGGAAGCGAGTTTGGCAAGGGCCGATGGCAACGGAAACCGCTGTACGCCCCCTCTTTCGTGGCGAGAACAGCCGGAGTGAAATAGAATCGGGCGGGGAGTGGAACGGATGTTTCGAAAAATCCTGATTGCGAATCGGGGCGAGATTGCGGTGCGCATTTTGCGCGCGTGCAGGGAAATGAACATTCGCGCGGCGGCGGTGTTCAGCGACGTGGACCGCGCGGCGCTGCACGTGCGTCTGGCCGATGAAGCGTATCCCATCGGGCCGGCGGCATCGCGCGAGAGTTATTTGTCCATCGAGAAAATTATCGCGGCGGCTCGCCAGGCGGGCTGCGACGCGGTGCATCCCGGCTACGGGTTTCTGGCGGAAAACCACGAGTTCGCGCGCGCCTGCGCCGCGGCGGGAATCACATTCATCGGGCCGACGGCGGAAGCGATGGAAATGCTGGGTTCGAAAACAGCGGCGCGGCACGTAGCGAAAAAAGTGGGCGTGCCGACCGTTCCGGGAACGCTCGACGCGCTCGGCAGCTTTGACGAGGCTTTGCGCGCGGCGCAGCAAATCGGCTTTCCGGTGGTGCTGAAAGCGGTCGCGGGAGGCGGCGGAAAGGGCATGCGGCGGATCGAGCAGGAGCGCGAGCTCGAAAGCGGCTGGCGCGACGCCGCCTCGGAAGCGAAGAACGCGTTTGGGGACGGCCGATTGTATCTGGAAAAATATTTACGGCGCCCGCGACACGTGGAAATTCAGATTGTGGGTGATCAGCACGGCGGGATGGTTTATTTGGGCGAGCGCGAATGTTCGGTGCAGCGGCGCTACCAGAAAGTGATTGAGGAAGCGCCGTCTCCGATTCTGACGCCGGAGTTGCGTCGCGGGATGGGCGAGGCCGCCATGCGGCTGGCGCGCGCGGGCGGATACACGAACGCGGGGACGGTGGAATATCTGGTGGATGCGGAGCGCCATTTTTATTTTCTGGAGGTGAACACGCGCCTGCAGGTGGAGCATCCGGTGACGGAGATGGTGACGTCGGTGGACATCGTCAAGCTGCAAATCCGCATTGCGGCGGGGGAGCGGCTGCCGTTCGCGCAGGAAGACGTGAAATTGCGCGGGCATGCCATCGAGTGCCGCGTTTACGCCGAGGATCCCGAAAACAATTTCTTTCCGTCGCCGGGGAAGATTCTGGAGAGGCGCGTGCCCACGGGGCCGGGAGTGCGTCTGGACGAGGGGATCTATGCAGGCTGGACCGTGCCGAATGAATACGATCCGCTGCTGGGAAAACTGATTGCGTGGGGCGCGGACCGTGCGGAAGCGATTGCGCGGCTTCAGCGCGCGTTCGACGAATACTACGCGACGGGCATTCGCACGAATGTGGGGCTGTTCCGGCGCATCCTGGCGTCGCCGGATTTTCAGAAGGCGGAAATCCACACGCGCTGGCTCGACGAGTTTCTCGAGCGAATGCGCGCGGAGAAAGGCAAGCCGGACGAGGAGCACCACGCGCCGCGCGAAGATGCCGCCGCGATTGCCGCGGCGATGTGGCGCCGGATGCAGCGCGCGGCGCAGCAGAACGGAGCGGACGGCGCAAGGATGGAAGGCTCGCAATGGAGATCGGAAGGGCGCACCGAAGAAATGAACCGGGAGACGTCGCGGTGAGGGAACGGGCGGAGCGGAAGTGAAAATCACACTGGAAACAGGCGGGACACAGAGGACGGTCGAATTCGGTCCCGAGGGGAACGTTGTGCTGGACGGGCAGCCGCGCCGCGCGGACTGCGCGAGCATCGCCGCAGACCTGTTCTCGATATTACTCGATGGGCATTCGTTCGAAGCGCATGTGCGCGAAGACGGTGGAAAAGTCGTGGTGGCCATCGGCGGGCGCGAATTTGCGTTCCGGATCGAGGACCCGCGCGCCTGGCGGCAACGGGGCGCCTCAGTCGAGGCGGAAGGCCGGCAGCAGGTGGTCGCGTCGATGCCCGGGAAGATCGTGCGCGTGCTGGCGGCGGCGGGGCAGGCGGTGACGGCGGGGCAGGGGCTGGTGGTGGTGGAAGCGATGAAAATGCAGAACGAGCTGCGCTCGCCCAAATCGGGGAAATTGGAGCGGCTGCTGGTGAGCGAAGGACAAGCGGTGAATGCCGGCGACGTGCTGGCGGTGGTCAGCTAAGGAGGGCGGGCTGTTTCGCCCCGGTAGTGGCGGAAGGAGCGAAGCGCGGTCTAATCCGCAGGAAGCTTGCCGGCGGATTCCAGGATTTCGCGCGCGAGATAATTGGTGACGTGGGATTCGTCGCGCGCCTCCGCCAGATACGCGGCGCGCAGGAGCTGCTCATCGCGATTGCGCAGCATCTGGCGGATGCCTTCCTGCACCTGAGGATCGGACAACTCGCGCTGGCCCGCCGGTTCTTTTCCCAGCAATTTGAGGATGACGTAGCGGCCGTCTTTCAAATGCAGCGGCTGGCTGAAGCTCCCCACCTTCATGGAGAGCATCGTCTGGCGCAGAAGAGGATCGGAGCGGTTGAAGGACGACTGCGGATTGAAGCCGAGGTCTCCGCCGGTGGAAGAGCTGGCGTCTTCCGAGTAGTCCATGGCCAGTTGCGCGAAATCCGCGCCGGCCTTGAGTTTCTGCCAGAGCATGTTGGCCTTTTGCAGCGCGGTAGCCTGGTTGATGGCCTTGTCGTTCCGCAGATTGTGAATCGCGGGATTGGGCCGGGGCGTGATCACGATTTCCGCGACGTGATATTGCGGTTCGGCCAGATCGAACTGCGCGTGGTTCTGTTTGTAGAAATTGGCGACCTCCTGATCGGTGATGGACACTTTGGCCGCCACCTCGCGATTCAGGAGTTTCTGGATGGAGATTTGCCGGCGGAGATCGCTCTTGAAATCGTCGACGGTCAGGCCGGCCTGCTGCAGTTTCTGCTGGAATTCCTCGCCGGTGAGGGGGCTCTTGGCCTGCTCGAACCTGTTTTCCACTTCCGCATCGGTGGCTAGCAGGTTCAGCTTTGCGGCGCGCTGCAGCAGCACCTGGCTGTTGATCAGCTCGTCGAGGATGCGCAGCTTCATGGACAAAGCCTCGACGCGCGAGAGCGGCGGCGAGTCCGGCGCCACGCTCGAGCGGTAGGTCTTTTCCACTTCCGCGCGGGTGATTTGCGTGCGGTTGACCACGGCCCAAACGTCCGGGCCGGGCGCTACTTCCCGGTTGCAGGAAGCCAGCGCGCCCCCCAGCGCAAGCACGAGCAGCAGAGGGCTGAGCTTCAAGCGGCGCTCCTTCGGCGGGAACGTGTTAAGCAGCTTTTTTGACGCGGCCGGAACGAATGCAAGCGGTGCAGACGCGCACGCGCTTCTGGACTCCGCCCACCACGGCCTTGACCCGGCGCAGGTTCGGATTCCACCGGCGCCGCCGCAGATTGTTGGCGTGGCTCACCACGTTGCCGTAGGACGGCTTCTTACCGCAAATTTCACAGGCTAATGCCATGTTCGGATTGCTCCCATGCGAAAATCTCGCCGCAGCGGAACATCAATGCTAGCAGAGAAATGCGGGCGCGAAAAGCGAATTGCCCCGGGGAAGTGCGCTCCCTGCGTTCGGGCCGAAGAGCCGGGAAGTAAGTTGCCACATCAAGGCCCGCCGAGCCGAAACCACGAAGCGGCGAAGGCTGGTGGACGTGGCCGGGATCGAACCGGCGACCCCCTGCTTGCAAAGCAGGTGCTCTCCCAGCTGAGCTACACGCCCACAGCTAACTCTGTGATTCTAAACGATTGTAATAGATTGGAGTGCCAAATGACCACCGGCTCTTGAAGCAGCTTGAAGCAGGTGCTCTCCAGCAGAGCTACGCGCGCACTTCTTCGGCACTACTAACATTCTACGGCGCTTACGCTGCGCCTTCTGCTCCGTTTCCTTGCTGCGATCTCGGGACAATCGGTACAACAAAGACATCTTTACACGTCGGACCACTTCGAGCGAGAGGTGCTCGGACGGATGCCGGAATACTAATCGATTGTGCGGACGGCGCGATGCGAAGCGGCGAGCAGAGTGATCAGAATTACCATGGCCGCTGTACAGAGGATGGTTCCCGCTTACTGGCCTTCAGCGCAACGCTTGCGATTGCGAGCGCAAATGGCAGGATCCCGACGGCCACAAACATCAGGACACTCATCACGCGGGGCCGTGTGCCGTAAGGATCAGGCTGGCGAGGCGTGTGGTCGTACAGCGACATTTCCGGTGTTGCTTCCTGTTGGAACGCGGTTCTAGAATGGCTGCTGCGCTAGTCTCCAGAAGACGTCATCGATCACTCGCAAGAGCGTGTGTTGTGGCATCGGTTTCTTCGGGCACACCTCGCGGAAGGGACCATTGAAGCTTTGGACGCATTCTCCATGGCCGTCCTGGCTGGATCGTGTGCCACTGCAAACCTGTTGTAAACCCACTGTCGATAGCCACGGTTGACGACTCCAGAGCCTTGTCGATGCAGAGCTGGCTGGGCAGCGCGCGATTTGCCTTTGGCTGTTGATGGCTGCTACCGAAGAGCGTAATGGGCATGCCGAGATTCAAGGTGCGACTGCTGTGCCTGTGCCTGCTGGTTTGCGCAGGCTCGACATCGTCGTTCGCCCGGACGAGCGATCGCACCATCGGCCAGTTCGTTCATACCGCGTGGACGGCGAAAGATGGTGCCCCGGGTAATGTTTTTGCTCTCGCGCAGACGACCGACGGATTTCTGTGGCTCGGAACGATGCAGGGCCTCTACAGGTTTGATGGCATCACTTTCGAACGGTATAAGCCGCAATCCGGACCAGCATTTCCTTCCCCCTTCGTCACGTCGCTGCTGGCGCTTCCCAATGGAGACCTGTGGATTGGCTTTCGCGATGGCGGCGTGAGCCGGTTACGGGACGGGAGGAACGCCAACTACACGAATTCGGACGGATTACCTTCGGGAAGGGTGGCGAAGCTGGCGCAGGATCGGGACGGAACGATCTGGGCCGGGACCGACGGAGGTCTCGCTCGTTTCGATCATGGTCAATGGCAACGAGTCGGGAACGATTGGAATTATCCACCCGGCAAGGCTGCGGCGCTTTTCGTTGACCGTCGTGGAACTCTGTGGGTTGCTTCCGACCACGAGGTGCTCTTCTTGCCTCGCGGATCCAGGAAGTTCCAAACGACCGGAATCACGATCGGGCAAACGTACCAGATCGTTGAGTCACCGGGTGGCAAGTTATGGATGGCGGAAACGACGAGATCGGTTCGTCCTATCCTGCTTCCTGCAAACAACCACCGTGTCGAGCCCGAGATTCAAGTGGGATCGGTCGGGATCCTCTTCGATGACGATGGCAGCCTATGGATCACTACCATCGGCGACGGAATGCGGCGCGTTCCTTATCCAGACCGCCTCAAGGGGCAGAAGATTGGCGAGTTTAATAGGGCCATCGAGAGCTTCACCAGCAAAGATGGCCTGACAAGTGACTATGTAACATCCATTCTGAAGGATCGGGAAGGCAGCATCTGGGTGGGTACATCAGCGGGCCTCGACCGATTCCGCAGGGGTGCTTTGGTTCCAATCCTCCTGCCAGCGAAATTCGCTCTGAAGGCATTGATACCTGGAAACGATGGCAACATCTGGGTCGGCTCTGTTAGCGATGGCATTGGCCGAATTGAGGGAGATTCGTGGAAGGGCATTTCAGCGAATGGGACCATTGTGTCCGGTTTGCGAGATTCGCATGGCACAATTTGGCTGTTGGAGAGTGACAGAAGTCCCAACGGCATCCCTGTTCTTCCCGTATTGCGGCTTGAACACGGAAAATTAAGTTTATTTCCGACGACATCAACCGATATTCACAATTTATGGCTAGGCACGGTATTAGCGGCGGATCGCTTCGGAACGCTCTGGCTAGGAAATGGACCGCGTAGCCTTTTCTTTTTGAAGAATGGACACTGGGAGAGATTTGAGACGCCGCCCGCTGTGGCTGGAAAACCTGCGCGGGTTACATTCACGGACGCAAACGGCAGGATTTGGATCGGATTTACGAACGACACCGTTTTGGTTATCGACGGCACAGATGTCCGGACTTTCTCGGCGAAAAACGGCTTAGACGTCGGGTCTGTCATGGCAATCACAGGCCGTGAAGGTCATATATGGATCGGTGGAGACAATGGATTGGCTGTTTGGGAAGGAGCCCGTTTTCGATCCGTACTTCCGGCGGACCGTGAGGCGTTCCAGGGCGTCTCAGGCGTTCAGGAGGACTCACGCGGCGACCTATTTCTGAGTGAACAGCGAGGTGTGGCGTTTATTCCTGCAACGGAGGTTTCGGAGATCCTCAAAGATCCTTCCGCCCGGGTTCAGTATCAGGTGTTCGATGAACATGATGGGTTACCCGGCGCAATTCAACAGACACCGCCGTACCCAACCGCGGTCCGGGGAACGGATGGGCGCATCTGGTTTTCAACGTCTGCAGGCGTGGCCTGGATCGATCCGGCCCACATGTCGCGAAACCTGCTTCCGCCGCCGGTTGTCATTCGATCGATTACAGCAAACGGGACCCGGTATGCGTCTCAGTCCGGTTTGCAGTTGCCTCGCGGGACGCGAGACCTAACGGTCGATTACACAGCCCTGAGTCTCGCAACTCCAGAGCGCGATCGGTTTCGATACAAGCTGGAAGGTTCGGATGCGCACTGGGTGGACGCCGGGGTCCGTCGCCAGGCGTATTACACGAACCTTTCGCCAGGCCGTTACGTATTTCGCGTCACGGCGAGCAACAACGACGGAGTCTGGAATGAAAAAGGAGCGCATTTAGAATTCAACATCGTGCCCGCCTGGTACCAAACGTTTTGGTTTCGAGGGCTATGCATTCTGACCTTCATCGCGCTGTTGTGGGCCGTTTATCGAATCCGTGTTCACCAGTTGCAGGAGCAGGAGAAGAGGTTCCGGGATGCAGTAGAAACCATGCCGGCCCTCGCTTTCGTTGCCGACCTCAACGGCAATCGCACTTTTATGAACAGCGGTTGGCTCGAATACACGGGATTGAGCCCCGAAGAAGCGTCAGCGTCAGGATGGGAGAAGACGGTTCACCCTGATGACCTCGGCCGCGTCACCGAGGAATGGCGCGCGGCGCAGAGTGCAGGTCAACCGTTGGCGTATGAAGCCAGAATTCGGTGCGGCCGCGATGGGTTTTATCGCTGGTTTCAGACGCGGCGTGATGCGCGAGGCAAGATTGTGAAGTGGTGTGCCGTGGCGACTGATATAGAGGATCGTAAGCGCGTCGAACAACTACAGTCAGAGTTGGCGCGCATGAACCGCGTGAGCTCCATGGAGGAACTGACCGCATCGCTGGCGCATGAAATCAAACAGCCGATTGGCGCGGCGGTGACGAATGCTGAAGCGTGCACGCGATTACTTGATTGTGGCCAGCCGGATGTCTTGGAGGCCCGCGCGGCTGCCTTGGAAATGGCTAAAGACGCCAGGCGTGCAGCTGACATCATCGACCACATCCGCACGCTGTACCGGAAGGGCTCCTCACAGATGGAAATGGTTGATGTCCCACAAGTCTTCGATGAGATGTTGATAATTCTGCGCAACGAGGCAAACAGTCGTTCCGTGACGATCCACATCGAGGTCGCCGATGAGCTCCCCGCCGTTATGGCAGATCGTGTCCAACTACAGCAGGTGCTCATGAACCTTATGCTCAACGGCATTCAGGCGATGGAGAAGACAGGCGGAGTACTTACGATTAAGGCACAACTTCCTGAGGACTGCCGAGTGCTGATTTCAGTCTCCGATACAGGTATTGGGTTGCCCACCGACAAAACTGAGCAGATTTTTGATCCATTCTTCACCACTAAGACAGAAGGCACTGGCATGGGACTGGCGATCAGCCGCTCGATTATTGAGTCACACGGAGGGCGTATTTGGGCAACCGCCAATTCAGGCGGCGGAGCGACATTTCATTTCACGTTGCCAACCTCGGAAGCACAACTAATCGTTTCCGGTAAGCACGCCCCCTAGCAGCATCTTCCCGCCGAGACGTAATTTAACTGGCTCTCTGAATATTGTCGTTTATTTTTCTAACGGCGGTTATCAGCTCGCGCCTAATGTCAACCACAGTCAGAACTGGCCGAACAACAGCACCAACACGATCGGGATTACGCTGAACCGGCCGATCCCTCCCAACGAAATCAGCGGTCTCAGACTAATTCACATTCCGGACGGTGGCTTCAATCTGAGTATCAGCCCAGAGCTGGCCACGCTGGCCGCTCCCTTTGTGATCGCTGAAGCCTTTCAGTCACCAGACAACTGGAATATGGGCGATATCGAAATTGCGGCCATTGGGAATGGCATCGGCGCGGAGATTGGCCATCACGGCTTCCATCGCTTTACTGGCAGCGATCCAGCGCTTTCAATTCCAATCCAAGCACCTGCAGATATCTGCGCTTCGGGCAGCGGCGATGTCGGAAGTGGAAGCCTGGGACACATGAATCCCGCGCTGAACCCGGGTGGCTCCGGGTTGCGACCGGTAACGGGCGGCTCACGATTTGGCGAGCTTACCAACCAGGACGTGCTGCGGATGATTAAAACCCGCGTGCCGGAATCAGAAATTATCGCCTCAATTCGGAGGAGTCCCGCGAAGTTTGACCTCTCGACCAATGCGCGAATGGCACTCAGACGCGCAGGAGCGAGTCAGAAGATCCAAGACGCGATGCTCGTACGGATGAATACGAATGGAGGAAAGAACGAGGACGATCTGAATCCGCAGCCCTATCCGCCAAAAGGACAACTTCTTAAGCCGGGCGGGCAGCAGGCCATGCTCGGCCCACAAGCAAACGCGCCAGCGGGCACAGACGCGGCCTTAGTTCCCGCCATGCAGCGTTCAGCCATCACAGATGGGACCAGAGTGAACGGCAGCGCGCCGACATTAGTATCGGGCAAAGCTGCTATTACCGACGACAGGTTTCCTGGCGGCATTCGACCTGCTGGCGCACCCCAGATTGGAACGAGCCAAACCATGAGCGCGCAGGGCAATGTCGGCTCGGCCCTTGGTCAACGCGCCGGAACAATCACCATGGCGCCGAATTCGGCGGCCTCTGGAATGGCGCGGCCCCCGATCGCCGCTCAGGAAAATCCGGCCATATACACAGCCGCCGCCTGCACGAAGGACCCTGCTTTCCGGATCGTGGCGCTGATCGACAAATCCACCGGATCGGTACAGTACGAAACGTCCAGCGTCGATCCTACTGTGAACGGCGGCACTACCGGAAACCCTGGCGGCTCTGCAGGCACTCTCGATTTCCGGCTGTCTGAGTTGAACGGCCTGGTGACACCCGGCCGCGAGTTCACGATTCTCGGTTGCTCCTTCGGCAATTTACCGGGCCGGGGTATGTCGCGGCGATCCGCAATGCATGCCGGCACATCGACGGGGCTTCCCGCCGGATACGCGAGCGGAGGGAACCAGGTATATGTCCAGGACCGGACCGGTAATCAGATCTCAAACTTCATCATAAAATCTTGGAACGATAAGTCCATAAGTGTCCTGGTTCCACCCGGGGTGAACCCCGAGACGTTCTCCCCGTTTAACCTCGTCGTCCAACGCACTGACGGATCTCTTATAGTTTACTACCTCACCTTTTTTACTAATCGGTAAGCGCCGAAAGGAGTTGTCATGCTGGGCAAGAAAAATGGGTGGATGGCGGTCTTGGTGGCGATTGTCAGTGTCGCGTTCTCGCTCAGCGCTCAACAGGCGCAGAAGGCGCCGCTTACGAATGGCGACATCGTGAAGATGGTTCAGGCGGGGCTCTCTGAATCTGTCGTGGTGGCAACGATTCAGGCGAATCCAGCTGATTACGACACCTCGCCCAACGGACTGATCGCGCTGCAGAAAGCTGGCGTCACGCAGAACGAAGTGAACGCGATGGTGGCGGCGCAACAGGGCGCAAACGGCAGCGGTGCACCGGGTTCACCGGCGGCCAATGCCGGCGCGACTCCGCCCGCTGCTCCTGGACCGAGATGGACGATGCCGTCTGTAGCGCTCGTTCAAAACGGCGGCTCGCAGGCGCTGCCGATGGAAAAAACGCAATTGGCGGAGACAAAAACAAAGCCGCAATCCCTGGGCAGCCTTGCAGACGACTCCGCAGTCACGCAGGGCATGCAGGCAGGCGTCAGCGATGTGGCGTGGGGCGCGGCGTCGCATATGAACTCCGGGATTGGCGGCTCGGCCGTGGAACAAGCGGGAGGAATTTTCGGCGGCATGCTAGGCCGGCGTCAGCCGATGGTGACGTACGTGTGGGGTGTCCCTGGGCCTGCATCTGCCAACGTCCTGCAGACGACGCTGCCTCAATTTTCCGTGAGCTTCGCCAATGCTCCGGGCGTCAATCCCGACGAATTCGCGCCGGAAATCGTGAGACTGACGCCTGCACAAAACACCTGCCGGTTAGCAGGTGCAACGCAGGGCAAACAGGACGCCGCTTCGCACGAAGCTGCGGACTGGGAGATTTACTCTTCGTTCGTCGAGGATCGCGTTCCCGTAAAACTGCAGAAGGCCGCAGCAGGCGAATACACGATCTCGCCGCAGTCGCCGCTGTATCCCGGCGAATATGCGGTTGTGCTGCGACCGGTTTCGAAGCACGAAAAAGTTTCCGGCGGCGATGTGGCGCGGGCGCAGGGCCCCGGCCTGATGTTTGATGTGCTCTGGTCATTTCAAGTGGCTGATAACGCGCAATAAAGAAGAACGTCGGCCGCTCCCACGCGGCGAACTTACAGCGGTGAGCGAAATGTTGACGAAGAACGGAGTTCTCGACGTTTTCGCACTTGCGGCCGCGCTGGCCGGCGTCTCGAGCGCGCTTGCGGCAACGCCGAACCTGCGGCTGGCACCGGGGAAATACATTGTGACGATCACGTACGAGGTGCAGGACCAACGGCAGAACGAATTGCACACTACTACGCGATGCATCACACGAGGCGATTTAAATGATCCAGAAAAGATATTCAACGACCAGACCGGTACGCCCGCCGAAAGCGTCAAGGCATGTTCGGTAAGAAACGTGAGGAGCAGCAATGAACAGGTGTCGTACGACGTGGATTGTTCGAATCGAACGGTGCATGTTGACGGAAACGTGAGCGGCAATGGGTTTTCCGTTGTACGCGCTGTCACACCGAAAGGGAACAAGGCAGTCTCGCTCAGGTTCACGGTGCGCGGCAGGCGGACAGGCGATTGCTCGACGAGCGAACCATGATGATTCACGGAGGCAAGGATGAGACGAGGCGCTAAGAAAAGACATCAGCGGCTGGAGCCTTTCCGCTACGTTGCTGTTGCAATCCTGGTGCTGTTCAACACGCAGGTAGCTTCGTCTGCCCGTGGGCAGGAGGCTGCGCCACCGATCGAGCTGAGCTTTCAGTCCCTCGTCGGCGGCGACTACGAAACCGGGACTGTGACATTGGCCCAGCCCGCCCCCACGGCCAGCAGCAGCGCCAAGTGCAGCGGGCTAACCGTAGAGGTCACGAGTAGCTCCAAGGACGCGAAAATAGCCCCGCTGACTCCAGCGAGTTTGTGCATCGGTGCGGGGCAGACCAGCGTTGCCTTTCAGATCGTCACCTCGCCTGTACAAAGTGCGGAAACGGTGGTGATCACCGCCTGCGCGCCTTCTCCTTCGCCTTATCCCTGCCCGGCGGCTCCCACTTCTGAAATGCTCGAAATCTCGGCCAATCTCGCCCTCCTCGCGAACGGCCCCGCCTCGGTGTCCATCAATCCCGCAACCGTCAATGCGGGGAGCGCGGCAACCGGCACAGTGACACTGAAGTATCCCGCGCCCAAAGACGTTCTGTATTACACGAACATCGCGCCTTTCCCACAGCCCAAACAACAC
>Ga0208140_1000044_pt1 | contig 27277 bp, 19 predicted proteins | sample SF_Rice_5C_0N_40_FD_185616 | JGI IMG/M metagenome (GOLD analysis project Ga0208140, IMG submission 185616) | Rice paddy soil microbial communities from Twitchell Island, California, USA - SF_Rice_5C_0N_404 (SPAdes) (version 2) | ecosystem: Environmental > Terrestrial > Soil > Paddy field/soil ... | reverse complement strand
CCAGCACCGCCCACTGGGCGTCGGTGAGGTCCATGCACTGGATTTACGCCGTTTCGCATAACTCACAACCCCAGAATCGCTTGAATGTGTTTATGAGATAACTTCTAGTGGCGAGTGGCTAGAAAAACCCGCCAGAAGCCATGTTCTGACGCGTGTAGCGCCGGCGTGGCGCCGGCGGTTTTGGGCGGGTTCTCCTTGGGGTGAACCCGCCTTTTTTATTCGCCGCCGTCCGCATTGTCCCGACGCGCGCCGTTCGCGCGCTGTCATTCTGAGCTTGTCCGCAGTGGTGGACGAAGCGAAGCCTGCCTGCCGTAGAGAGGAATCTCTCTTCGCTTTCTCCGAAGCTGTTCGCCCTAGACTTAAATGGAGCGCCGGCTTACCCTGAGCGTTCTTGCGAAGGGGGCTTCAACCCGGCACAAAAGGGCGGCCTCACCAGCCGCCCTTTTTCTCTTTTTATGGCAACAACATAGGCGGGCAGAAAGGAGGGATAAGGTCAATGTCGCTGGTCGTGTATGCGGACGAGAGTACCGATGAAAGACAGCAGCGGGTATTTGCGGTCGGTGGCGTTATGGCGACCGAGGCGGAATGGGACCAATTCATACCAAAATGGCTTGCCATCACTGATGGAATTCCCTTCCACTCCGCAGACTGTGAGTCAGGGCACGGAGCATATGAGGGCTGGCCGCTGAAACGCAGGAGGAAGCTTTACAGCGACTTGGTTAAACTGGTCGCTGGCGCGAATCCGTTGCTAGGCATAGGTAGTGTTGTAAATCTTCAAGAGTTCTGGGCGGTTTTTCCCAGAGTGGCCCCCGACTCGCCATTTTTTTTGTGCTTCCAGGACGCGGTGGTGAATTTCGGTTTGGCCGCGCGCTTGGTGATCCCGATAGACCACTTGAATGTTGTGTTCGACAGGAGCGAACGGCATCAGTCCCGAGCAACAGCCCTTTTTGAGAAATTCAAGAAGCCTGGCTCGTATGATGAACTGCCCCTGAATGCAATCCGCTTCGACTCGAGGGACAGGGCGCCGGGTCTTCAGGTGGCCGACCTGATCGCGAGAGAAAGCTTCAAACATCTAGACAACCAGTTGTCACCGAAATTGCGAAGCCGCCTGTCCATGCGCGCCCTTGGAAGCTCACAAAAATTCCGGTTTCGGTTCTGGATTAAGGAAGACTTCGAGAAAATGCGTACCGACATTTCCAGGTTCGGCTGGGATGAGAACGAACTGCCGTCCTACGCTAGCCGAGGGCTCTTACGAGAGCTCGGACTATAGCGGGGGTGCAGTGTCGAACTCAGCGTGTCGGCACCGCTTCACTGAAGTCCGCTTACGGAAACGGTGAACAGCTGTATCACCTTCACGATCACCTCGTAGAATTTGTCGCGCGTGAACGGGAGAAACTCATAATCCCCTTGGATTCCGCCAATACTTTCCACATCCGCTTCTTTCAATAGTATCAGCTTGCGGCCTTTGCCATATGCGTATGCCTTTTCATCAAGAACCCAGGCGCTCGTCGTCCACGCGTCCCTCGCCTCAAGTTTATCCCGCCTAGTGAATATCCCGAGGAACATGTGTTGCTCGTCAATCAGCCGCTTCACCTTCTCAGAAATCCGATCGGCTTTTGGTTTTTCCCCGGTCACCACCTGAAGACCAATCGACTGCAGAGTCTCGATTACAGAGTCGACAAATGGGAGGTCATCCTCTGCGAACGAATGCCCAACAAAAATGGTGGGGCTAAACGGCTCTTGGGCTGTTCGCGGTGATGCGGCCATTGCAGCGCCGGCGTGGCCGGATGCCTGCATTAAGGAAACCACGAGGTCCGACGTGTACCTTTTGAGGACAGCACCGATTTCATCGTCGTACCGCTTCCTGACCGTAGCTTTCTCGGCCGCGACCAGAATCCTTTGAAAATGGACGTTCAGGTCGCCGAGACATTCGGGTGACACGCTAGCCGTGACTTCGGGGCGCCGCGACAGACTGGCGAGCCATGTCTCGGCCAACGTCGATGCCTTGGTTCTCAGCGCACGGGACGTGACCTGACTGCCGGATTTAGGGTAGGATCTCCTGAGCGAGGTCTTCAGGTCGCGCAGATCGCCGCCGAGCCTTCGCGCTGCAAGGATGAGATTAGGGTCGGCCATCGAGGCTAGCCGGCTTTCGTTCGGCCCTTGGCGCCGGGCTTTCGGACTGACTTCTTCTTAGACTGGGCACTTCTTGTGTGTCGCGACGGCTTCTCGCCGGCTTCGGCAAAGCTGGATTCGACTACCTCCAATCCCTTTGTAGTAATGTAGGAATTGTCCCCGTCCTCATGAATCCAGCCCCGTTTTACCGCCTCCACGAAATCTCGGTCGAAATTCTTGGGCGGCGTTTCCCTGCTGGTCGTGTAATACCCCGCCAGGTCCGACCGAGAGAACGTGGGCAGGTTTTGGTGCTTTTCGCGATAATACGCAAACAGCGTTATGAACTGCGGATGAGTCCGGGGCCTTTTCTCTTGGATCAACTCCCGAATTGCGACTGGGCGCGCTGCCGTGGACGTTTGCGGCCTTAGTTGGTTTGTCGATGAACTACTTCCCGCCCCGATCAGCGGGCTTGAGGGACCGGCCACGCCCGCGACTTCTAGCAAGGCGTGGACGGAGGCCAAGACGCGCTGCCTCTCGGCTGGATCAAGCGGCTTCAGAGCGGCGTGAACAGCCTCCAAGGCGGATATCGTCGCGTCCTTCTTTTCGGATGACATTTGTCCTCACACTGGATGAAGAATCTTTGTTAATTGGTCCGTTACGTGCGCGAGCATAACAGACTTCTTCATAGCCCACAAGCCGATGACATACGCCCTTTTTGGTAGTAGGCCCTTGCGTCTCGGCAGCGTCTTTGCGTCGGCGAAGGGAAAGAAAACGGCGTGTCGGGGGCAGCATGCTATACACGCTACGGTTCACGCGGGTTCGACGGTGAGTTTGAGGCCGACGGCTTTGGCCACGGCGAACAGGGTGGAGAGGCGGGGATTGCCGTTGGCGGAGAGCGCGCGATAGAGGCTTTCGCGCTGCACGCCGGCGGCTTTGGCAATCTGTGCGATGCCGCGGGCCTGCGCGACATGTCGCAAGGCAATCAGCAGCACACGGGGTTCGTTCGCGTCTTCCAGCGCGGCCTTCAGGTACTCGGCGGCAAAATGCGGGTCTTTGCGAACGCGGCGAATCATCGCCTCATCGTGCGAAACGCTGGTCCTTCGTCTCATTGGATTCCCGCCCTTCGGTTGTAATCTTGGAGATACGCCGCCGCCCTCTGGATGTCGGACGCCTGTTTTCGTTTGTCCCCTGCGCACAGGAGAAGAACCCCGTTGCGTCCAATCATGGCGTAATAGGCGCGGTATCCCGGGCCCCAATCGATTCGCAACTCGTGCAAGCCCCGCCCCAGAGATTTGCAATCGCCGAAATTGCCCGCAGCCAAGCGGTTGATGCGGGCCGCGATTGTGGCCTGCGCGCGAAGATCGCGCAGGGCGGTCAACCAGGCGTCGAAGAGGTCCCGTCCGGCGCGGGTGACATTAATGGCGAATCTCGACGGTCCCGATCATTGTAACTTATAGATCACAGCGGCGCAAGATGCGAGCGGCGGACGGCCGCCCGTGAGCGCGGGTAAGTTTACTACAAAACAACTTGCTTTCAGATCGAAGAAGGGGCCAAAATGCGGGGCGAAAAGCGGCGGCGGAACTGCGCTAATGACATCAAGAACCTTGATGCCAAATGGCGCTTAAAAGGGCTTAAAAGCGCCTTAAATGGGCCATTTTGACGCCACGAACGACCGCGGCCGCTGCCGGCGAGGCGGCGGAGAGCCAGGGGAGGCAGATGAGCGCAGTCCGCGAGGGGGTGTGGACGGGGCAAGGGAGTACCAGAACCATGAGCAAGCAAGGGAAGGTCGAGCCAAGCAAAGGGCCAAAGAGGCGGCGAGGGCGGAGGAAGCCGACCCAGAAAGAGAAGACGCTGCGGGCGTTCGGGGCGTACGTGGAGGTGCTGGACACGGCGGCCTATTTGAAGAGCTGGATGCACGGGCCGCTGGCGATGTTTGATTTGACGATGCAGGGATTCCGGTTGCTGATGCTGCTGTATCGCGAAGGCCCGACACCGATGATGAAGGCCGCGGAGGAGATGCGGTACTCGCGGCAGAATCTGGAGGGCGTGTTCCGGCGCCTGGAGCAGCGCGGCTGGGTCAGCCAGGAAACCGTGCGCGTGGACCGGGCCGCGGAGAGCGCGCGGACGGGGCGCCAGGCGTCGGTGATCCGGCGGCGCCCGTCGTGGCGAAGGGCAATCATCCGGTTGACGCCGCTCGGTGAAAAGTTTGTGGCGCAGGTGTTTCCGCGGCAGGCGAAAGTGGTCAAAGCATTGATGCGTGCGCTGAACGGGCGGGAGCAGAAAAGCTTGCAGGAGATCTGCCGGAAACTGCGCGCGGGCCACATATTGAAATTCCTGTCGGAGATCAGGTACGTCGACGAGTGGGATGAGGGGATGTACGCAGAGGAGGAAGGGGCCGAGAAAGGCGGCGAGTACAGCGACCTGCTCGTGCGGCGGACAGAGGAGCAACCCGGGAGCGAAGCCGGTCCATTTCAGCAGGAAGCTGCGGCGCTGGCGGAAAACGAATCGGGCCGGGCGGAAATGGCAGAGCCGGCCATCGATTCTCCGCGGCGGCGGGGCAAGGGCAAGGCGGTTGAGCCAAAGCGGGAGTCGCAGCCCTGGCGGCAGCCGGGAGTGAAGCAGCAGCCGATCATGACCTACGAGATCGAGGAATGGCTACGGTGGGAGGCGGAGCAGGACAAGATCCGCGAGGCAGAATACAGGCGGGAACACCCGGAATATCGTGATTAGAGCCTGTGCCTGTGCGAGAAGACAAAGGCTCCTTTCTCTTCGAGGCTCTTTGCGCGGGCTTGAAGAGCCGCGCTTCCATCTGAGAGCAAAACGGCAGCCCTGCTGCGCTCGGGATGAGCGGCTACAAACAGTGGGGCGAGGCAGAGATCACTGACGTTTGTCCTGACGAAAAAATGGCGGAAGCCCCCGACTTCACTCGGGGGAGCAGGGCCGCACTTTTCTTTTGCGGCGCTCGCGCCTGCTTTCCGTAGACAGGTTTCCTTTACACGGAGCGGAGCGAGTGTGCCGTCGGGATTTAAACGACGGCTCACGCATTCAGCGGTGGAGACGAGGAGAACGGGAGAGTTTCTCTCTCCCGCCCGTGGACGAACTTGTGCCTATTTCACTCCGAAACCGTTCGCAACGATATGTGTTTGTGAGTCGCCCGTTGCGGTGAACGTGAAACCGTACGTCCCGCTGGCCAGCCCTTTCGTCTGCAAGTTGAAGATGTAGCCGCCGGACGGGCCGAGCGTCGGATCAAACCGGAAGTTGCTGTCCGGGTTGGAATTGCCGGAATCTTCGGGCGCACCGGAAAAGCTGGATGCCATGAAGATTTGTGTGGCGGTCACGACGATCGCGGAGGACGAGACGTCGTTGTTTGCGGCATCACAGAGATACAGTTTCAGGGGATACGTCGCTCCGCTCTTCACGGACCGCGTTGGATCGTACAGCAAGCACACCCCATACTCCACGGTCAGGGATCTGCTCGTGTCGCTGGCCGCATTGAAGTTCGCGTCCCCAGGAAAACTGTAGCTGATCGTGTACGGCGTCGCCGATACCGGAATCGCCGACGTGTTCAGCGTGGCCGAGAATCCCCCGCCGCTCAGCGCAACCGTCTGCGAAACCGACGTGCCGTTGATCGAAATCGTCACGCTGTCCGCATCCGGCGGTGTCGCCGTGGGCGCCGCCAGCTTCCCCGACACCATGATCGTCGCCGTCCCCACGGTAATCGTCTGCGAAGTTAGGCCGCTGAACACCGGCGTGGCCTTCAGCACGTTGATGTGCGCGGTTCCGGTGGTGGAGTTGTAGTCGGTCGTATCGGTTGGCGTGAAGCTTACCGATAGGGTTTGAGCACTCCCGGCGCTGAGCACGGCTCCTGCTGCTGGCGTGTATGCGGGCGTGCCCACCACGGCCACTGGCGACCCGTTCACCGTCCAGGTGAACGTGGCATCCAGTTGTGTGCCACTCAGAGCTGTCCCGTAGGTGATGTCAGCTGGATTCGCCCACGTCACGGTCGGCGTGGCCTTCAGCACGTTAATCTGCGCTGAGCCGTTCGCGCTGTTGTAGTCCGTCGTATCGGTTGGCGTGAAGCTTACCGATAGGGTTTGAGCGCTCCCGGCGCCGAGCACGGCTCCTGCTGCTGGCGTGTATATGGCCGTTCCGCCCACGGCCACGGGCGACCCGTTCACCGTCCAGGTGAACGTGGCATCCAGTTGTGTGCCACTCAGAGCTGTCCCGTAGGTGATGTCAGCTGGATTCGCCCACGTCACGGTCGGCGTGGCCTTAACCACCGTCAATGTAGCGGTGTTGCTGGTCGTTCCCGTCCCACTCTCGTTGGAGCTTATCGTGCCTGTCGTGTTATTTTGCTGGCCGACCGCAGTGCCGGTGACATTGAGTGAGATCGTGCATGAACCGGACGCAGCGACCGTGCCGCCGCTCAGACTGATGCTTCCTGATCCCGCGACAGCGGTGGTGCTTCCGTCACACGTGCTACTCAGGCTGTTCGGGTTTGCAACCGCCAACCCGGACGGCAAGCTGTCGGTGAAAGCCACTCCGGATAGGCCGATCGTGTTCGGGTTCGAGATTGTGAAAGACAAGCTCGTCACGCCGCCGAATGGAATACTGTTCGTTCCGAATGCCTTGCTGATAGTGGGTGCGCTAGCGACCGTGAGGCTAGCCGAGGCCGTCGTGCCCAGTCCGCCATTGGCCGACGTCACAGTACCGGTAGTGTTGTTTGCTACACCTGACGTTGTGTCCGTTACGTTTAATGAAACGGAGCATGATCCGCTTGCGGCGACAGAACCGCCGGTAAGGCTGATTGAGGCCGTGCCCGCTGCCGCCGAAAGCGTGCCGCCGCAGGTATTCGTCGCGCCAGGCGTGCTGGCCACCTTCATGCCGGCAGGAAATGAATCGCTGACTCCCACACCGGTGAGCGCCAGCGCGTTGCTTGTCGGATTCGTGAGAGTGAGAGTCAGCGTCGATGTCCCGTTCAGCGCTATGGTCGTGGGCGAAAATGCTTTAGCAATGGTAGGTGGCGCAAGGTAAGTGAACTCGTCCGCTGCCGATTTTGCACTCGTTCCGGCCGGTGTTGTCACAGTCACGTCGACCGTTCCCACGGCTTCTTCCGGCGAGGTCGCGGTGATCTGGGTGCCCGAACCGTTGATCGTAACCGAACTTCCGGCAATAGCCCCAAAATTGACAGCTGTTGCGCCGGCGAAATTCGTGCCAGTAATCGTGACGCTTGTTCCACCCGCGGTGGGTCCTTGGTTTGGCGTGACTGTTGTCACGGTCGGCGCAGCAGGCGACAGCGTAATGTCTTTTCCGCTTAGCGTATCTCCATTGTTGACGATGAAGCTGGTCGAATTCGAAGTGAACCCTGGGGCAGAAGCTGTGAGTGTGATCGTGACAGGACCATTCGTATTGAAGGTAAGCTTCGTAGTCGTCTTGTCAAACACGTATGCTCCCGTCGCCACTGTCGTCGTGCTAGGTGCGGGAGTGGTGTTGCAACCAGCACTGCAAGTAACCGTTGCGCCCGTGATACCTACACCTGCGGTATTCTTGACCGTGCCGCTCACAGATGTGGCATTGCCATCCGTGAACGTGTTTTGGGCCATGAAGCCAGAGGTGGCGCCGGCGGCCGTCAGGTAGAAGCGCACGTTCACGTCGTAGGCGTCGGGCACGAACTGCGTATTGGCGAAATTCCCGTTGGAGTCGGCGACCGCGGTGAATGGGCCCGGCGTGTCGATGAGCGGCGATTCAACGAGCTGCAGGTTGACCGTTTCGCCGGGCTGGAAACCGCTGCCGGTGATGGTCACAGTCGTTCCGGGGGCATAGTCGCTCTGATCGGTCTGGACCGTGGGGTAGCCGTAGGCTTCCGTCGTATCCAGCGCATTGCCGTTCGCGTCATTTCCGCCGGCGACCGCGACGATGCCGTTGCGCTGCATTGTGGTGCTGGGCGCATTCACCTGATTCGACGAAGCGGCCATGGCGCTGCGCGCCGCGGTCATCGTTCCAGCAGTTGCAAACGAATAGGTCCAGGCGCCTGACGCCGACACTTGTGGCGCAAACAATTCCGCGGACGCCACCTCGGCGCCTGCGGACGTTCCACCCAATATCAGGATGCTGTTGTTATTGGGCAGCTCAAGGGCCAGATGTCCCTCGCGCGGCGTGGCCAGCGTTGCCGAAATGGTCGCGAATGCGGGAGTGGCGGCGGTGGGATCGAGGATTTCGGTGGGAGTCACATCCGCCTGCTGCGCGTTGGTATTGCCGTTGTTCCCGCCAATCACCACCACAACGCCGTTCAGCAGCGTGGTGGCGGAATGGCCGAATCGCGCCACCGACAATGCCGGCCCCGCGCTGATTGTGCCCGCAACAGGATCGAAGATGTCCGTGGACGCAACGGGCGCAGTCCCGTTGTAGCCGCCTACGATCAGGACACGCCCATCGTGAAGCACGGCCATGGCGTGCTCCGTGCGCGGCGAAGACATCATTCCAGCGACTGTAAACTCGCCAGTCGAGGGATCGTATATTTCGATGGTCGAACTGATCAACGCGCCATTCTGGCCTCCGGCGATCAGGACGCGCCCGTCCTGCAACAGCGCGGCAGTCGCGCCGGCGCGGGCCTCGGTCATCCCGACACCCGCGCTGGTCCAGGAGTTCGCCACGGGATCGAAAATTTCGGCTGTGCTGGTTGCGCTTCCGCCTGCGGTGTTCCCACCAGCAACGAGGACGCGCCCGTCCTGTAGCGTTACGGAAACGTGACCGGCGCGCGGGTACACCATAGGCGGCGCAGGCGAGACGCTCCCGTCAGGATTGAAGAAGTCGGCGCTGGCGACCGGGCCGTTCGCCGATTGCCCGCCCGTCACAAGAATGCGGCCATCGGGCAGCAACGACGCGGAGGCTCCGGCGCGCGCGCAGGAGAGATTCGCTGTCGCTTGCCAGCTGCCGCTCGGGATCGCGAGCGAAGAAGCTCTGAGCGCTGCCAGTATGCAGCAAACGGCTACTGTCCCCAGAAGGGCATTCCGAAGTGATCGTTTCATCGCAGACCTCGGCTGGTAAGGCCGTTGCGCGGACATTCCACTCCGCGAGCGCGGCTCGGCAAACGCCCGGCGCACTCCTACATTTGCAACGGATCGCGAAACACAATTTGGGGACTTGCACAGGGAGAGAGCAATTGGAGGGCCAGCTTGCGGAGACCGCTACACGCGCCCCGCCGGGGAACCTGTACAGGTAAGTAACCGATTCTCAAATAGTTGGGCGCCTTGGGGCTCGGCGCTGGGCGTCATCCCAATGGATCAGAATTCTGCCCGGATGAGAAGACAAAGGTCATTTCCAGGACGGTGCTGTACCTTTCTGTGTACGTCCTCATCCTTTGCTCGCACGCCTGGAGGCGATGCGGGGACGCGGGCTAGTGTGCTGAGTTGTTCCAGTCGGCTAGCGGCCGACGAGCTTCATCATGTGTTCGGGATAGCGGAGGCCGGCGGCGACGCCGCGCGGGAAAACGTCTTCGAGGCGGCGCAGGTCGTTCGGGGTCAACGTCATCTCGACGGCCCTGGAGTTTTCCTCGAGGTACTTGCTGTGCTTGGTTCCAGGAATGGGGACGATGTCGTCGCCCTGCGCGAGCACCCAGGCGAGCGCGAGCTGCGAGGGCGTGCAGGACTTCTCGCGCGCCATTTCCTCGACGCGGCGCACCAGATCGAGATTCTTCTGGAAATTTTCGCCCTGGAAGCGCGGGGAGAAGCGGCGATAGTCGCCCTCAGGCAGGTCCTCGAATTTCTTGAAGCGCCCGGTGAGAAAGCCGCGGCCGAGCGGGCTGTAGGCCACCAAGCCAACGCCCAATTCGCGGCAGGTGGACAGGATTTCGTCTTCGGGCTCGCGCGACCACAGGGAAAACTCGTTTTGCAGCGCGGTGATGGGATGGACCTTGGCCGCGCGGCGCAGCGTGGCGGGCGCGGCTTCGGACAGCCCGATGTAGCGGATCTTGCCTTCCTTGATCAGCTGCGCCATCGCGCCGACCGTCTCTTCGATAGGCGTATCGGCATCGACGCGATGCTGGTAATAGAGGTCGATGGTTTCGACGCCCAGGCGGCGCAAGCTGGCTTCGCAGCTCTTGCGGACGTAGTCGGGTTTACCATTGACGCCGCGCAGGCTGGGCTGGGCGGGATCGCGGACGATGCCGAACTTGGTGGCCAGGACGATATGGTCGCGCTTGCCGCGAATGGCTTTGCCGACCAGCTCTTCATTCTTGAAGGGGCCGTAGACGTCGGCGGTATCGAGGAAGTTGATGCCCAGATCGAGCGCGCGATGGATGGTGGCGACGGACTCCCGATCGTCGCCCGGGCCGTAGAATTCCGACATTCCCATGCAGCCCAGCCCGATGGCCGATACGACGGGGCCGCTGCGTCCCAGCTTGCGAGTTTTCATGGCGAATTCCCCCCTGGAATTTGGCGCTGCTTCGTGGCGCGGATGAGTGTTGCCCCGCTGAACCGTGTTGCTGTACCCAGATTTATTCTCGCGCTGAAGATAGGATGTGCGCCACAGGCAAACGCTTCAGCATCCGGCCGGCGGAGACGCGCGCAACAGGGTCGAAAAAATTTCGCCACCGAGAGCACATCAGAGAAGAACTTAAGGCACGGAGACAAGCTGAAAGAAAAGCTACCGCGGAGAGGTAGAGAGCGCGGAACGAACAAAGCCGAAATTCGAAACGCGAAAGTCGAAAACCGAGACCCAAAGCCGAAATTCGAAACGCGAAATTCGAAATTCGGAAAGGCGTAAAGACCCACCGTCCAAGAACATGCGCTCTTGCCGCACTCAGCGCACGCCTGAGCACAGAGGATCCGAGAAAAATCAAAGAGCGGGGAAGAAGGCGGGTTAGAATCGCAGGTTTCCGTTTGGTTTTTGGCAATCTCAATTCTGACGCGTTCAGGTTCAGGCGAAAGGGGCGCTGTGGGACCGGTCACGAACGCTCTAACGTCGCTGGCGCTGGCGCGCGCGGGACAGCGGCGGCTGCCGCGCTACGGCATGGCCATTCTGGTGGTGGCGGGAGTCGCGCCCGACCTCGATTTCTTGAGCTACTTCGGGGGCGCCAGCGCGTTTCTGCGGTTGCATCGCGCGGTGCTGCACTCGCTGGTGGGAGGAGCGGTCGTCGCGTGCGCGACCGCGGTAATTTTTCTGGCGATAGACAGAAGGCGGCGAGCGCGTCCTGCAAAACCGGGAGCGAAGCCTCCGCTGCGGTTGGTGCCCGCATTGGCCGCGGCGCTGGTGGGTGTGGCAGCGCATATTGTGCTGGGGATCGCGAGCGGCGTCGGAGTGGACCTGCTGTGGCCGTTTGGGGCGCAGCGGTACGCGTGGCACGTGCTGGCGAACGTGGACGTGTTCGTTCTGATCGTGCTGCTGGCGGGGCTGTTGATTCCGGAACTGCTGCGGCTGGTCAGCGAAGAAATTGGTGAGCGGAAAAAGAACGTGCGCGGGCGCACAGCCGCGATCGTGGCGCTGGCGGCGTTTGCGGCCTATACAGGCGCGCGCGCGATGCTGCACAGCCGTGCCATCAACGTGCTGACGTCGAGCGTGTATCAAGGGCGGACGCCTCTTTCGGCTGGCGCGTTTCCGTCCAGCAGTTCGCCGCTTGAATGGCGCGGTGTGGCCGTTACGGATACGACGCTCGAGGAGATCGAGGTGTCGCTTTCGCCCGGAGCGCAATTCGATCCGGAGCGCAGTTTGACGCAATTCAAACCGCAGGATTCTCCCGCGGTGGAAGCGGGCGAAGCGGCCGCGGATACGCTCTTATATCTGAGGTACGCGCGATTTCCCCTGGCAAGCCTGGCGCAAAGGGAGGACGGCTATCGTTTCGAGGTGCACGACCTGCAGTTTGAGCCGGACGACATGGGACCGGAGAACACGTTCGTGCGCGTGGATTTGGACAGCAAGCTGCGGGTGGTCCGGCAGGATATTTTCTTCGCGGCGAATCCGGGGACGTAGGGGAAGGTGACAGGAGACAGTGACCGGTGACGAGTGACGAGAAAGAGGGACCGAAAATCGAAAGGCGAAATTCGAAATTCGAGCTGCAAGCACCCACCGTCCCAAAAAGCGGGACGGTAGGGCACCCGCGCCTGGTGAGTCATTGGCCGCGACTGGCGCCGCGCGGGCCGGCTTCGGGCGCGCGGTGCGCCGAAAATCGAAAGGCGAAATCAGGGGACACGGCGCAAGAACGGGGAAAAAGCAGATCCCTCACCCCCATTTCCGCAGAAAACGCGGAACTGGGTTCGGGATGACACATCGCCGAACGGCGGCGGTAGGTGTCACTTCCGTTGCCGTTGACTATTCGGGCAGAGCCGGCGGTACGGGAGGCGCGGGAGGCGGCATGAGCGAGGCGGCATGAAAGCGGCAGCAAGCTGCCGCACTCCAAAGCGGCCTGCGGCCGCACGAACCAGTCCCTGAAGAAGCAGATCCCTCACCCCCGTTCGCGGAAGGCGCGCGGCGCAGGACAAGGACAGAACGACGGAGCCGGGCGCTTCAAGGGCGGGCTACGAAGCCGGGGGGGCACCGGTGTCGCGGAAGAAGACGCGGGAGAGGATGTAGAGGAGGACGAGGGCGGCGATGGCGACGATGGTGAATGCGAGGCCGTGGGACATGAGGAAGACGAGGCTGCGGCGGCCATACTTAATCCCGAAGAATCCCTCGGCGAAATAACGCAGCCCGCGGCCGAGCACCAGGCCCATGACAAATGTGCCGAGCGGCGCCTCGAACACTCCTTCGGCCAGGACGAAAATTTTGAACTGAAACGGCGGCGGCAGCAGCGCCGGGACGAAAATGCTCAGGAAGGCGTGGCGGTCGACCCAGCGTTTCGCTTTCAGAGCGCCGCGGCCAGCGTGTCGCTGGAAGTAGGCTTCGCCGCCTTTCTTGGCGAGCCAGTAGAGGCAGATGCAGCCGGCCAGCGATCCGAGAGTGGCCATGAGAGCGTAGTAGGGCATGCGCGCGGGGCGCTGGCTGGAAAGGTCGATGACGAGCGCGTCGGAAACGAAGGGGAAGGTGAGGATGGAGGAATCGAGGAAGGTGACCACGAACAGGCCGCCGCCTCCCATGAGGGCGACGAACTTGGCCAGCCAGGGAGGGAGATGCGGGTTCGGCAGCGGCTTCACCGGGCTTGCGTTCCGTTGGAGAAGAAGAGCCCGGCGACACGTTCAGCGAGCGCGCCAGGGTTGAGGTCGGAGCGGTTGGAGAGGACGATGATGGTCAGATGGTCGCGGGTAAAGCGCTGGATGGCGGTGCGAAAGCCGATGGTCTCGCCGTAATGCCACATGCGCGGATGGCCCTCGTAAGGATTCAGGAACCAGCCAAAGCCGTAGGCGGCGGGCTCGTTGTTGGGGCCCACGGGACCGCCGTTGGGGACGACAACGGGAGTGAGGGCGGGCTGCATTTCCTTGGCGCTGAGCAGAGTGTGATGGGCGAGGGCGTCATCCCATTTGGCCAAGTCGTTCAGCGAGGAGTAGACGCCGCCGTCCCCCAGAGTGGCGGAGGTGGAGTCCTGATCGGTCAGCTCCCAGCCCGCGGCGGTCTTGGAATAGCCGAAGGCGCGATGCGGGGCCGTGTTCTTGCCCTTCACGTAGGCGAGCGTGTCGTGCATGCCGAGAGGGGCGAAGATGCGGTCGTGCAAGAATTGCGGGAAGGATTCGCCGGAAACTTTGGCGACGATCTCACCGAGAAGAACGTAGCCGGAATTGCTGTAGGCCCATTTCGAGCCGGGCGGGAATTTCGTGGTGGTTTGTTTTTCGAGCAGAGCGAGGACGCCCGCATCGCTGATCTGGGCCTGTTGATCGGGCGGGGTGTTCGGCGCGGGCTGCGGCATCAGGTCCTCGTAATCGAGCAGGCCGGAGGTGTGGTTGAGCAAATTGCGAATGGTGATCGATTTTCCGTAGGCGGGGAAGTTGGGGAAGACGTGGGTAATGCGCGTGTTGTAGGTGAGCTTGCCGTCGTGGACGAGAAGCATGATGGCCATGGCGGTGAATTGTTTGGTGCAGGAGGCCAGGCGGAAATTCGTGGCGGCGTCGATTTTGGCGCGGGTGCGCAGATCGCGCAGGCCATAGCCGCGTTCGAAGACGGTGCGGCCGTCCTGGCGCACGAGGACGGCAAGGCCGGGGGCGTCCGGCTGGGTGATGGAAGAGAAGATGGAGTCAATTTGAGTCTTCATTGGCGCGCCATTGCGGGGGCGACCGACGGATTTTGAACCGCTTGGGATCGCGACGAGACAAATCGCGAGAAGTCCGATTTCGATAAGTTCTCTCATGTTCCAGTGGTTGACGGCCTCGCCACTCCGATGGAGGTGGCAAAAGCGGCAGCAAGCTGCCGCACTCCAAAGCGTCCTGCGGCCGCGAAGACCAAAACCGGGCGCAGCAAGCAGCGCTCCTACGGCAGCGCAACATGCGGCGCCTCGTTTTCGCCGAAGAAACATAGCATAGGGGCGGGGCGAGATGCGCGGGCGAATTCGAAGCGGCAAATTGCTGAATGGGTGCCGCTTGGATAAAATCGAGGGTTGAACTTGACCTCCTCTCCACAGACTCCGGATTTCCTTTCCGGCCTGAACGAACGCCAGCGCGAAGCCGTCCTGGCGACGGAAGGGCCATTGCTGGTGCTGGCGGGCGCGGGAACGGGCAAAACGCGGGTCATTACCTACCGGGTGGCGCAACTGATCGAGCAGGGCGTACCGGGCAGAGCGATTCTGGCCGTGACGTTCACCAACAAGGCCGCGGACGTGATGAAGGAGCGGGTGAGCGACCTGCTGCGGTCGGTGGGGCGCGACGCGTCGGGCGTGTGGGTGTCGACGTTCCATTCCTTCTGCGCGCGGCTGCTGCGGCGCGAGGCGCCGCGCATCGGCCTGCCGCGGGACTTCGCGATTTACGATGACGACGGGCAGACAGCGGCGATCAAGCGCGCCATGATGCTGCTGGACCTGCCGGCGGATAAATATCCGCCGCGGAGCCTGCGCGCGCAGATCAGCCATGCGAAGAATCACGGGATCACGCCGGACGAGATGGAAGCGGAGGCGACGGGGGCGCGCAACGACATTCGCGAACAGGTGGCCGCGGTTTTCCGGCTGTACAACGAGATGCTGCGCAAGGCGGGAGCGGTCGATTTCGACGACCTGCTGCTAAAGTCGGTCGAGATATTGAGGGAGCACGCGGATGCGCGCGCGGCGTGGAGCGACCGGTTCCACTACATCATGGTCGACGAATTCCAGGACACGAACCGCTGGCAAGAAGAACTGGTGCGGCTGCTGGCGGGAACGCGGCGGAATGTGTGCGTGGTGGGGGACGAAGACCAGTCGATTTACGGCTGGCGCGGGGCGCGCGCGGGAAACCTGAAGCGTTTTCTGGAGGATTTTCCGCGGGCGCGCACAATCCGGCTGGAAGAAAATTACCGGTCGACGCAAAGCATTCTGGACGCAGCTGCGGCGGTGGTCGATCACAACACGGACCGGCTGGGGAAAGAGCTGCGCGCAACGCTGGGCGCGGGACAAGCGCTGCGGTTTTACGAGGCGCAGGACTCGATCAGCGAGGCGGAATTCGTTTCGGGCGAGGTGGCGACGCTGGCGCGGCGCGATCCGAAGGCGCACATCGCCGTGCTGTACCGCACGGGGGCGCAATCGCGGTCGTTCGAGGAAATGCTGCGGCGGCTGGGCATACGGTATCGCGTGGTGGGCGGTTTCAGTTTTTACCAGCGCGCGGAAGTGCGCACGGCGCTGGCCTTTCTGCGATTGCTGTTCCATCCGGAGGATGATGTGGCGCTGCTGCGCGTGCTGAACGTGCCGCCGCGAGGGATCGGAGCGGCGACGGTTGCGGTGCTGGAGGCGAAGGCGCGGGAGACGGGACAGCCGTTGTGGGAAGTGATTCGCGGAGGCGGCTCGGGCGCGGGACGAAAAGCGGGCGCGCTGGACGGGTTCCGCGAAATGATCGAGGGGATGCGGGAGGAAAGCAAAGAGCTGGCGCCGGCGCATTTGATCGAGCAGGTCTTGGAGCGGACGAAATACCTTGAATACGTCGAGGAGCAAGACGAGCTGGAGCACACGTCGCGCGCGGAAAATCTGCGCGAATTGTCGAACGCAGTGGCGGAAGCGACGGAGCAGGGGCAAACGCTGGAAGAAATCCTGGACCGGGCGGCGCTGGTGAGCGACGCGGATGAATACGACGAGAGCGCGAGCGTCTCGCTGATGACGCTGCACAGCGCGAAGGGACTGGAATTCGACGCGGTGTATCTGGCGGGGTTGGAAGAGGGACTGCTGCCGCACAGCCGAGCGCTGGACAAGCCGGAGGACGTGGAGGAGGAGCGGCGGCTGTTTTATGTGGGAATGACGCGGGCGAAAGAATCGCTGGTGCTGACGCGCGCGGTGTACCGCCGGAATTATGGCGAAGAGCGCATGCGCGCATCGTTGCCGTCGCGCTTCCTGGCGGAAATTCCCGGCGAGCTGATCGAGGCGGCGGGCGGGTCGCTCTCCGAACCGGGCGAAACGCGGCGGTACGAGCCCGATCCGGAATATTCGCCCTCGCAGGATTATTACTATCGACGGAGACCAGCGGCGCGGACATCGTATGGAAAGCCGGGGCGGCCAGCGCGCGCTTCGACCGATCCGCTGATCGGGACGCGCGTGCGGCATTCCAAATACGGCGTCGGGACGATCATCGGCGTCGAAGGAGAAGGGGATGACCGGAAGCTGACGGTCAGCTTCCAGGACTACGGGGCGAAGAAACTGGTGGAGCGATACGCGAATTTGCAGGTGATTTAGAAAGTCCTCGCGACAATTTTCGGCTATAGAAGGTTTGCGCCGCGCCGAAAGCGGCAGCAAGCTGCCGCACTCCAAAGCGGCCAACGGCCGCGCGGAGACAATGTGCCCGAGCCTCGAACGGGCGCAGCAAGCCTTCGCCGCTCAGGCCAAGGCAGCGCCCCTACATCGCACGATCGCGGGACGGAGGCGTTGCGCGAGGGGGCGGGGCGGGGTAGAGTTTGGGGCTCCCTGCGAAGAGGCAGGGCTGGCTGTGCGGGAAGGTGGCCATTGGATTCGCAGCAGCTTTTCCGGCGGAAAAGCATCGACCAGCTGATCGCCGATTCGGAAAATCCCGAGAAGCGGCTGAAGAAAACGCTGGGCTGGCTGAGCCTGACGTCGCTGGGAATCGGGGCGGTGGTGGGCGCGGGGATTTTTACCGTGATCGGGACGGCCATCGCGGGGCAACACTTCCAGGCAAAGTCGATCGTGAACGCTCCGCTGCTGGAATATCTGATCCATCACTCCGCTTCCTTCGGGCGTCCGGGCGCGGGCCCGGCCATCGCGCTGTCGTTCGTGCTGGTGGCGATCGTGTGCGGATTTGCGGCGCTTTGCTACGCCGAACTGGCGGCGATGATTCCCATCGCGGGGAGCGCGTACACCTACACGTACGCGACGATGGGCGAGCTGATCGCGTGGATCATCGGCTGGGACCTGATCCTGGAATACGCCGTGTCGAACATGGCGGTGAGCGTAGGATTCTCCGCGCACATGGTGGACCTGCTGGCGTGGTTCGACCTGCATCCCAGCTTGCGCTGGATCACTCCCGCGTACCTTCCCGGCGGGCTGAGCGACTTGCAGGGGCACGTGCTGTACGCGCCGGGATGGCATTTCGGGTTCAACTGGCCGGCGTTCATCATCGTGATGCTGCTGACGGTGGTGCTGGTGCGCGGGATCCGCGAGTCGGCGGAGACGAACAACGTGATGGTGCTGCTGAAGATCGTGGCCATCCTGCTGTTCGTGGGCTTCGCGATTCCAATCGTTCATCCGAAGAACTGGCACCCGTTCGATCCCAACGGCTGGGCCGGAATTCTGACGGGCGGGTCGATCATATTTTTCACCTACATCGGGTTCGACGCTGTGTCGACAGCGGCGGAAGAAACGAAGAATCCGCAGCGGGATTTGCCGATCGGGATCCTGCTGACGCTGGCCATCTGCACGATCCTGTACATCGCGGTGGTGGTGGTGCTAACCGGAATCGTGCCGTGGCAGACGCTGGTGGACGATGCGGCGCCGGTGGTCAACACGATGCGGCGTCTGCATTTTGGGAGCGTGGAACTGGCGGTGCTGTTCGGCGCGATCATGGGGATGATCTCGTCGCTGCTGGTATTTCAGCTGGGGCAAGCGCGGATCTGGTTCGCGATGTCGCGCGACGGCCTGCTGCCCGGCGTGTTCAGCCGGGTGCACAAGAAGTTCCGCACGCCGGATTTTTCGACGTGGGTGGCGGGACTCGTGGTGGGAATTCCCGCGGGGCTGCTGGACATCGGCACGCTGGCGGATTTGTCGAACATCGGCACGCTGTTCGCGTTTGCGCTGGTGGCGGGAGGCGTGCTGATCCTGCGCTATCGCGAGCCGGAGCGGCCGCGCGCGTTCAAAGCGCCCGGAGGGCTGCTGGCGCCCATCGCTACGATTTTGACGTGCCTGCTGTTGATGGCGGGCCTGCCGATCATGAATTGGATCCGGTTTTTCGCCTGGCTGCTCATCGGGCTGGTGTTTTACGTGTTGTACGGGCACCACCATAGCCAGCTTACTTCGGCGAAACTGCAGGCCACCGGCGTGAAAGGGGAAGGGGATTGATGCTTCGCCGAGTAGGCGCGGGCGCGGCACTGCTGGGAGCGCTGGTCGGGCTGGCGCTGACGCGCACGTACGGCTGGGGCGACAACGCCGAGCGGCTGGCCACGAACAAGGCGGTCGACACGCTGCCGCGTGAAATGGGCACGTTCTTCGAGGCCAACCGGCAATACCTGGTGCAGCATGTGACCGACGCCGGGGCGCTGGACGCGAAAATTGCCGCGGACGAGCACAAGAGTTTCATCGAACTCGACCACTACGGGCAGTTTCCATTTGCCGAGCTGCCTCGTTCCTATAACGCGGCGATCCGGAAATACGGGCGGCGCACGGTGGACAAGTACGGCCTGCTGCCCTGGCAGATCGGGCTCTACAGCAAGAAGCTGACGGACGCGTTGCACGCGCAGGATTGGGCGGATGCCAAAGTATCCGCGGCGGCGCTCGCGCATTACGTGGCGGAGGCGCACGATCCGTTCAACACCACGGTGAATTCGGACGGGAAGCTCTCGAATCAACCCGGGGTACGGGAGCGGTTTGATTCCGCGCTGGTGGACCGCTATCAGCTTTTCTTTTTCATCAAGCCGAACGAGGCGACGTTCGTCTCCGATCCCACAGATCACGCGTTCGAGATGGCGCTGAGCGCGCATTCGTGGCTGGAAAACATCCTTCTGGGCGACCAGCGGGCGCATCACGGGCTGAACGCGTACAACGACACGTATTACGACCGGTTCTACGCGCAGACGGGCGCCGTGCTGGTCCGGCAACTGTCCGACGCGGCCACGGACGTCGGGTCGTACTGGATGACGGCGTGGATCAACGCGGGGCGGCCGCAATTGCCCTCGCGATGAAAGAGCGCAGCGCGCCGGCGCCGCACCGGCAGCCCACCATCGTCGACGCTCTCCCCAAGGCCGAAATCCACCTGCATCTGGAGGGATCGATCCGCCCGCGGACAGCGGTGGAACTCGCCGCGCACCACCGAGAAAAAATCCGGGTCGAAGAGGTGGCGCAGCGCTACCGCTACGCGGATTTTGGCGGTTTCATCGAGGCGTTCAAGTGGGTGACTTCATACCTGCGCGAGCCGGACGATTACCGCGTCATCGTGAGAGGGTTGGCGGAGGAATTGATCCTGCAGAAGGTCGTTTACGCGGAGATCACCATTTCGGCGGGCGTGATGCGGTTGCGCAAGCAGGATGTGGAGGCCAATTTTGAGGCGATTTGCGATGCGGCTGAACCGTTTCGCCGCCGCGGGCTGCGGGTGGCGTGGATCTTCGACGCAGCGCGGCAGTTCGGCGCGGAGGCGGGGATGGAGGTAGCGCGCCTGGCGGGAAAGCTGCGCAAGGCGGGAGTGGTCGCCTTCGGCATGGGCGGCGACGAGCTGGCGTTTCCTGCGTCGGATTTTCGAGGAGCGTTCGAACACGCGCGCGGCGAAGGCTTGCGCATCGTGTGTCATGCCGGGGAAACGGGAGGGCCGGAGGCCGTTCGCGACGCGATCGAGGTTTTGGGAGCGGAGCGAATCGGGCACGGCATCGGCGTGATGCACGACGACGCGCTGGCGGGGGTGTGCATCGAGCGCGGGATCGTCCTGGAAAATTGCCTTTCGAGCAATCTGTGCACCGGGGCGCTGGCCAAGCAAACGGGAAGTGCGGAGGCGGCGCTTGAGGATCATCCGCTGCCGCGTTTTCTGGAGCGCGGCATTCCCGTGGCGTTGTCGACGGACGATCCAGCCATGTTTCATACCGATTTGCTGACGGAATACACGAAAGCGGCATCGCTCGGATTGACGGACCGGCAACTGCTGGCGCTGGCGGAGCGGAGTTTTCAGGCGGCATTTCTTCCCGCCGAGGAGAAGCGCGTTTTGCTCGAGCAATTTCGGGCGGCGGCAAAATCGGCCGCGCTGTTATAATTTCGACGCACGAGGAAGAGACGAATGACCGCACACGTTTGGGTGATGCTGAAGACGACGGTTCTCGATCCGCAGGGGCAGACGATCCAGCGCGCGCTGGCGTCGCTGGGGCACTCGAAGGTGAAGGATGTGCGGCAGGGGAAATTCTTCGTGTTGAAGCTCGAGAGCGCGAGCCGCGAAGAGGCGCAAAAGGAAGTCGAACAAATCGCCAAAGAAGTGCTCACCAACCCCATCATCGAAGAGTTCCGTTTCGAAATCCTCGAGTAGGCCCACCCCCAGAAATCGTTCGCATTGTGAAGGAATGAACCTCCCCCTGTGCGCTGTGTCACAGCGCACACCGTTCGCGCCCGCGTATAAAGGGGGGATAATCCTATGGAAACTCACCCAAAGAAGAATCGCGCCCGCGTTTTGCTGAGTTCCGTATTCGGCCCGTACGCGCAGGACGACGAATTCGGCAGCCGCGCCATCAATCCGATGGAGCTGTATCACAACCAAGTCACGCGCGCGCAGGGAAGCTTTTCGCTGCGCATGTTCCACCGGTCGTGGGGCATCATGATGATTCAAGCGAATATTTCGGCGCCCTGCACTGTGCTGGATTTTCCGTCGCGCGAGGGATTCGCCCGCGAATTGAAGGAGAACCGCTACGACGTCGTGGGGATTTCGTCGATCATCGTGAACGTGCGCAAGGTGCGTGAGATGTGCCGGATGGTGCGGGAGCTGTCGCCCGATTCGACGATCGTGGTGGGCGGGCACGTGGCCGCGCTGCCGGGGCTGGACTTGATGATTGACGCGGACCACATCGTGCGGGGCGAGGGCATTTCCTGGATGCGGCAGTACCTGGGAGAGGACGAGCACGCGCCGATCCGGCATCCCGCGATTGTTTCCGGCCTGCGGACGCGGATCATGGGCTTGCGCCTTCCGGAGCGCAAAGGAGGGACGGCGGCGACGATCATCCCGTCGGTGGGCTGTCCCATGGGGTGCAATTTCTGCACCACCTCGGCATTCTTCGGAGGCAAAGGGAAGTTTGTGAACTTCTACCAGACCGGGGACGAGCTGTTCGAGACGATGTGCCGGATCGAGGCGGAGCTGAAAGTGGATTCGTTCTTCGTGATGGACGAGAATTTCCTGCTCTATCGCCCGCGAGCGTTGCGCCTGCTGGAGAGGATGAAAGAGGCGGGAAAAAGCTGGGAGCTTTCGGTGTTTGCTTCGGCCAACGCGATCCGGAAATACACCATGCAGGAGCTGGTGAACCTGGGGATTTCGTGGGTCTGGATGGGGCTGGAGTCGCCCGAGGCCGGCTATAAGAAACTCGACGGCACAGACCTGGCGCAACTGACGCGCGAACTGCGCGAGCACGGCATACGGGTGCAAGGCTCGACTATCATCGGCCTGGAACACCACACGCCCGAAAACATCGCGAAGGAGATCGAGACGGCGGTGAGCTACGAAACCGATTTCCACCAGTTCATGCTGTACACGCCGGTCCCGGGCACGCCGCTGTATCAGGAAATGGCCGAGCAGAAGCGCCTGCTCGCGGATGTCGACTTTGCCGACATACACGGGCAGTACAAATTTAATTTCCAGCATGAGGCGATCTCGCGGGACGATTCCAAGAGATTCCTGGATTGGGCCTTCCGGCGGGATTTCGAGCGCAACGGGCCAAGCCTGTATCGCATGTGCCGCACGATGCTGCAGGGCTGGCAGCTCTATAAGAAATGGCCGGACGAGCGCGTTCACGAGCGGTTTGCGCGCCAGGCCAAAAAGCTGAGAAGCACGTACAGCGCGGCGCTGTGGGCCATGGAGCGGGAATTCCGCAAAGTGAACGAAGAAGTCAGCGCCGAAATCCACAGGCTGCGGCGGGAAGTGCAGAAGGAATTTCCGGTCACGGCGCACGTTACCGCCATGGTTCTGGGGCCCGTGCTGCTCTGGCTCACGCGCCGCGAAGAGAAACGGCTGGCCGCGGGACAAACGTACGAACCGCCGTCGTTCATCGAGCGCACGAACTGGGGCCCGGCCTCGTAGCCCGCGAAGCGGACCGCACTGCCGCCCAGGAGAATCGTTTCCCGCCGCTTCGCCGTTTGCATCGTGGAATGTGCTAACCTGAATTTGCGTCCAGCCCGCTGGGAAAACTCTCAATTTAGGAGCGGCGCCTCATGTGCGGCATTGTCGGCTATATTGGCCCGAAGAAGGTTGTGCCACTGATTCTCGACGGTTTGCGCAAGCTCGAGTATCGGGGATACGACTCGGCGGGGATCGCGGTGGTCAGCCAGAACGGCAAGCTGGAAATCCGGCGCGCGGCGGGCAAGCTGCGCAATCTGGAGGAGTCGGTGCGCTCGACGCCGCTGGAGGGCCTGTACGGCGTGGGCCACACGCGCTGGGCCACGCACGGGCGGCCGACGGAAGAAAACGCGCACCCGCACCGCGACTGCACGGGCGACATAGTCGTGGTGCACAACGGAATCATCGAGAATTACCTCGAACTGAAATCGGAACTGGCGCAGGAAGGGCACAAGTTCCAGACCGAGACGGATACGGAGGTGATCGCGCACCTGATCGAGAAGTTCTCGAAGGACACTCCGCTGGAAGAAGCGGTGCTGAAGACGGTGAAGGTGATTGGCGGGGCGTACGCGCTGGTGGCGGTGTCGGCGCACGACCCGAACAAGATCGTGGCCGCGCGCATGGGCCCGCCGATCGTCCTGGGCCTGGGCGACGGCGAATTTTTCGTGGCCAGCGACATTCCCGCACTGCTGGAGCACACGCGGCGCGTTTTTTTTCTGGGCGATGGTGAGATGGCGGTGCTGACGCCGCAGGGGATTCGCCTGATGGATTTCGAGAGCCGCGAAATCAAGCGCTCGCCCCAGCAAATTTCCTGGGACCCGCTGATGGCGGAAAAGGGCGGGTTCAAGCACTTCATGCAGAAGGAAATTTTCGAGCAGCCGCGCGCCGTACGCGACACGCTGCTGGGAAGGATTTCGCAGGTCACCGGGAAAGTGTTCCTGGATCAGATGGATATCACCGAGGAGCAATTCCGGGATTTCCACGACGTGAAAGTCGTGGCGTGCGGCACGAGCTGGCACGCGGGCTTGGCCGGAAAATTCATGATCGAGAAACTCGCGCAATTGCCGGTGGAAGTGGATTACGGCAGCGAGTTCCGCTATCGCGACCCGATTCTGGATGAGCGCACGCTGGTGATCGCCATCAGCCAGTCGGGAGAAACGGCGGACACGCTGGCAGCAGAGCGCGAAGCGCGGCAAAAAGGCGCGAGGCTGCTGGCCATCTGCAACGTGGTGGGGTCGATGCTGACGCGGGAGGCGAACGGCACGATTTACACGCACGCGGGGCCGGAAATCGGCGTGGCGTCGACGAAAGCTTTTACCGGACAGCTTACCGCGCTGTTGCTCACGGCGCTGCATCTGGGGCAAATGCGCGGCGCGCTCACGCCCGCCGGCTCGCTAGACCTGATGCGCGAACTGACGCGCCTGCCGCACAAAATCGAAAGCATCCTGCAGCACGACGCGGAAATCGAAGAATTGGCGCGGCGCTTTTTCCGCACCTCGGATTTTCTCTATCTTGGGCGCGGCATTCACTACCCCATCGCGCTGGAGGGCGCGCTCAAGCTGAAGGAAATCTCGTACATTCACGCCGAAGGCTATCCCGCGGGCGAAATGAAACACGGGCCGAACGCGTTGATCGACGAGAATCTGCCCGTGGTGGTGATCGCCACGCGCGACGAGTCCGATCCCTCATCGATGACGCGTTATGAGAAGACCATTTCCAATATGCAGGAAGTGAAGGCGCGCGACGGCATTGTCATCGCCATCGTGACGCAAGGCGACCGGCTGGCGCGGGAAGTCGCGAACTATATCGTTGAAATACCGCCGGCGTTGGATTTGACCGCACCGATCCTGGAGATCGTGCCATTGCAGCTGCTCGCTTATCACATCGCCGTGCGGCGGGGCTGCGACGTCGATCAGCCGCGGAATCTGGCCAAGTCGGTGACGGTCGAGTAGCGCTTTTGCCTGCAGCCTCCGCCGTGGCTTAGAATAAGCACGTTATGATGCGTGCACGATTCGTTTGCGGGCGCGTCCTCTGTGCGCGCCGCCTGCCCATCCTGATATTTGCGCTCGCTCTGGTCGCCGCAAGCGCTAGCGCATTCGGGGCGCAGCGGAAAGCCGGCTCGGCGCCCATCCAGTCGATCAGCGTGACGGGGTCGGCGAAATTCCATTCGGATCAAATCGTTCCAGCGACGGGCCTGCACGTGGGGCAGGTGGTCACGCGCGAAGATATTCAGGCCGGTGCAAATGCGCTGGCCGACCTCGGGCCGTTTGCCGGCGTGAAGTACAACTTCTTCACCGCAACTTCGGGAGTGCAGATTCATTACGAAGTGACGGACGCTCCGACGGTGCCGGCGTTCTTCGATAATTTCCCCTGGTTCACGGACGCGCAGCTGATCGCCTACGTGAAGACTTCCGTTCCGCTGTTCGACGGCGCGGCACCCGCGCGCGGGAAGATTCTCGACCAAATTGCGGGCGCGCTGGAACAGAAGCTGCAGTCGCGCACGATCACGGCGGACGTTTCGCATGCGCTGATCACGCTTCCGTGGAACGAGCAACAGGTGATGATGTTCCGCGCCGAAGGACAAGCGCTCCCCGAGATTCAAAGCGTGCAATTCACCGATTCGCTGGCGAGCAGCGACCGCGACATCGCGGATCGCATCGGCGACCTGGTGGGAAAACCGTACTCGCGCATGTCGGTGGGAACGTTTGAATTCGAGCAAGTCCGGCCGGTTTATCTGGCGCATGCGTTCCTGAACGTGAAGTTCGGCGATTCCGTTGCTGAACTCAGCGGAAACAAGGTTGTAGTGCGCGCGCCCATCGATCCGGGCCCGGCTTTCACCTGGAACGGAATCAACTGGGAGGGAGATCAGGCCATTCCCGCCACACAGCTGGACGCCCTGGTGCCGCTGGTCCCGGGGAGTCCTGCCAATGGCATGCAGATCGAAGGGGCGTGGGAAAGTGTGCGCGCCGCGTATGAAAAGCTGGGCTATCTCGACGTGACGGTCGACGCGACACCGCACTTCAACGAGGCGACCAAGCAAGTCAGCTACGACGTCAAACTGACGCAAGGCCCGCAATACCACATGGGCAAACTCGTGCTTTCGGGCCTCTCGATGGAAGGCGAACGCCGGCTGCGCGAAGCCTGGAAAATTGCGCCCGGCGCCGTCTTCGACGACAGCACGTATCAGGAATTCCTGGACACGGGGATCAAGCGCGCGTTTGCGGGACTGCCGATCCACTATCAGACGATTCAGAAATACCTGGACAAGCATCCGGCGCAGGGCGAGATCAACGTGATGCTGAATTTCGAATGAGGGGAGCGGGACCGTTCGAACGGCCGGCTTCAGCCTGTTGATCGCACAAGATTCGCACGATGATGCGGAATAGCACTGGGATATACTGGCGCGCGCATGGCCACTGCATCGCAAAGACAAATTTCAAGGGCGGCGGAGCCGACGGCGTTCGAGAAGCAAGACGCGCTTCTTGAATCGCTGCGCGGGCTGGATTCGCTGCTCGTGGCGTTTTCCGGCGGCGCGGACTCCGCCTATCTGGCCTGGGCCGCGCATCGGGCGATCGGAGAGCGGGCTCTGGCCATCACCGCTCTTTCCGCGAGTTTTTCGGCGCACGACCGCAAGCAGGCGGAGGAGTTCGTCCGCGGCACTGGGATTCGCCACGAATTCATCGAGACGCGCGAATTCGAGAATCCGCTGTACGTCGCCAACAACGCCGACCGCTGCTATTTTTGCAAGGACGAGCTGTTCGAGCGCATGGAGGAGATTGCGGCGGAAAGACATTTCAGCGCGATCGCCTACGGCGTGAACGCCGACGACACGCGCGACTTTCGTCCCGGGCATCGCGCCGCGCACGAACACCGCGTGCTTGCGCCGCTGCTGGGCGCGGGCCTGCACAAGGAAGAAATCCGGCTGTTATCGCGAGAGGCGGGACTTGCGACGTGGGACCGTCCGGCTTCAGCGTGCCTTTCCTCACGCGTGGCGTATGGAACGCCGGTCAGCCGCGAGCTGCTGAGCAAAATCGAGCGCGCCGAGGCCGTCTTGCGCGAAACGGGATTCCGGCAGTTTCGGGTCCGGACGCACGGAGAGAAGGGCGAGGTTGCGCGCATCGAGCTGGCAGCGGATGAATTCGAGCGGGGGCTCGACCCAAAACTGGCCCGCCACATCGCCGCCCAATTGAAGGAAATCGGCTTCGCCTTCGTCGCGCTCGATCTGGAAGGCTATCGCCAGGGCTCGCTCAATTCTCTGCTGAAGATCAAATAGCTGCGCCGTGGTTCGCGCGGCCGTTGATTCGCCCCGAGTGCACCTGCCCGTCCTCAAGCGCCCCGTAGGGAACTTCCGCTTGCCCGAACTCGTATATTTCTGATAGGAAGGCTCGCGGAGCATGGCGAAGACGGAATGCCTTCCTCAACGAAAATGACGAGACCCAGCCTTGGAAGATCGATGTTCGCCGCAAGCGTGATGGCTTGCGCCGCGCTGGCGGCCGGGTGCATTGGGGGTCCGGGAATCCGCGGAACCTTCGACCGCACGCTGACGGTCAGCGGGCCGGTCGAGCTGCAAGTGGCCACGGGCAGCGGGGACGTGCGTATCGCGCCCGGAACGGCCG
>Ga0208140_1000043_pt1 | contig 27307 bp, 20 predicted proteins | sample SF_Rice_5C_0N_40_FD_185616 | JGI IMG/M metagenome (GOLD analysis project Ga0208140, IMG submission 185616) | Rice paddy soil microbial communities from Twitchell Island, California, USA - SF_Rice_5C_0N_404 (SPAdes) (version 2) | ecosystem: Environmental > Terrestrial > Soil > Paddy field/soil ... | reverse complement strand
AGCCCGCTGCGCCAGCTGGAGAAGCGATCGATCCATCCCTCGACGGTGTAGGAATAGCGCCCGACCTGCTCCACGGTGAACTCGCCGCGCCAGCGATCGTTGGTCAACGGCTGCATCGGCGCGGACTGCGGTTGGGCGCCGTCAAGCCAGAACAAGATACGGCAGGCAACTTGATCGTGGCCGTCGGCGAAGACGTCTGCCTCGACCGTCACTTTTTCCCCGGCGACGCGCTTGATGGCGAAGCGGGCGCAGTCCACTTCGGGCGAAACGCGCTCGATTACCACCCGGCGCCGGCCATCGGCCGCCGGTTGCGCCGGGCCGTCGAAAACTTTCTGCTTAGTCTTGGGAAGATCCATATCGCCGCGCGAATGCGCCCCCGGTGCGCGAGCCAGCGCGATGGCTCCCCCACCTGCGCGCCTCGCGCCTTCATTCTCCGGAATGGCACCGAAGATTCGCCTGAATCTCTATTCTATGGTCCATTGCGCGCGATGCAATCCGCGACTTCAACACAATGTTTCTTTGTCGAGAACCTTCGCGCCAGCCGCAGCCTGGGTCTATTTCCGCTGGGCGTGCCCCTTTTGCAGCTCCCGGATGTACAGCACGATGTCATGGATGTCCTGCTGGTTCAACGAAGGATTTGCTCCCCTCGGGGGCATCGGTACGTGCGAGGTGTTCAGCGGGCTGCTCGCCGGCACTCCGTGCTCGATCAGCGATTCCAACTGCGCGTCTGTTGATTTCGCCACATGCTCGCTGGTCTGCAGATCAGCTCCGAGGTGAGGCACACCTTGGCCGTTCATGCCGTGGCAATTCGTGCAGGTCTGCCCAAACAACTGCTTCCCTTTGTCGGCGGGGCTGGTTGATGCAGCCGCCGGGGCTTTTGACGCCGTGCCGTTCGCCGGAAAGCTGGCGCTCGCCGTGCTACCGCCGGCGTTGCTTTCAACTCTTGCCGTCGCGGGCCTGCTGCAGCCGCTCGCCGCCACGCCGAAAATTCCGGCGAGGATCAGGGCCGCGATCCTCGCATCACGGTCCGGAAACGAATCAGTGCGATTTCCTCCGATTTTCATTCCTGATTTCTTCTCCTCTGAAGTTTTTAAGAATGAGTCTAAGAAAGCGGGCAGCAGCTCCGGCGGGGTGGGATGCCGTGGCGGATGTAGAGCTCTAAACTCCGTCGCCTACCACGAGCTGTACGGTGTGTTGTCGATTGCCATCGCGTCCGAACCCGAGTGGACGTCGCAAATTCCGCCGCTGGTCTGATCGGGGCTCATTACCGTGTCGCAGTCCTGGGTCGTCCAGTCCTTGGTTCCGGTGACCGGATCCGCCGGGATGCGCGCCAGGTACTGCGCGGTGACCAGGTCGTCCAGCGAAGTGGGCGCCGCCTCTTTGTCCCGCGTGTACGACTGGATGGCCTCGCGCATGTCCCGCAAGTCGGTGCGCAGGACGGCCTCGCGGCTGCTCTGAATCGCCCTCTGGTAACGCATCACGCCGATGGTTGCCAGTACGATGATGATCGCAATCACAACCATCAATTCAAGTAGAGTGAAGCCGCGCGTCCCCGTCGTTTCCCGGGACCTCTTCAATTTCCTGCAAGGTATTTGGAAAACCATGGCCCGTTTCACCAGTCCGAATATTTTGTCCCGTTCAGCGCTGTGCCGGTCGACTTGCTGTACACGTCGAACACGTCCGTTCCGCCCCATGCGGTCGAATCAGGATCGTCCTGCACCGAGCGCAGCCCCCAGTCCTTCTTACCCGTCATGGGATCGACGGGGATCGCTCGCAGGAAACGGATGCGTTTGTCCTGCATCCCGTTCAGCGGCACGCCATCAACCAGCGTCTCCAGATCGGGAGGGTAACCCTCGGTTCCCGCTTGCACCTGGATCTTGTTCTGATCGGCGGCGTCCTTGTAGCGGTCGATCGCGTTCCGCATCTCCATCAGGTCATAGCGCAGGAGCTCTTCCTTGTGGTGGACCACTGCGACACGGGCGAGCGGCAATGCCGCGGTGGACAGGATCATCAGGATCCCGCAGGCCAGGATCAGCTCGATCAGCGTGAGTCCTGCCTCGCGGGAGCAAGGCGCATGCCGGGCGAAGCGGGCGCGCGCGAACCGCGCTGTTCTGCGAACGTCGACTTCGAGGTGGCCCTTCATTGCAAAAAACCTATTGTACCTGGATTGTCGCTTCGCCCGAAACCAGCGGGATCATCCCCTGTTGCGAGTTGCGCGCGTTGACCTGCAGAATCTGGATCGCCGACGTCCCCGGCCCCACCGCCTTCACCACCAGGCCCAGCAGCGTGCCCGTTCCGCTGACTCCCGGCGTGTTGGGCTGCCGCGTCGCGGAAACCACCGCCTCCCCGCGCTGCGGATCGATGTGCTGCACCACCGCGATACTCTGGTTCCCGCCCGACAGGAAACCGCCGTCGCGAATTTCTGTGATCTGGATGACCGCCGGGTTGTAGTGAATCAGCAGCGGAACCGAGAACAGGTCCTTGATGTTGGCCGCCTGCAGCCCGATGGTCGTGGTGTCGCCCTGCTTCAGAACCACGTTCGCCGGATTGAACTGCAACTGCGCGGCTGCCCCGCTCGGCGATTCCGGTGCGGCGGCCGGAGTGCTCGTGCCCGGACCGGGATTCGGCGACGGCGGAGCCTGCTGCCCGGAGGTCTCGCCGAGCGCCTGCTCCTGCTCCCGGTAGACTCGAATGTTCATGTCCGAGCCCGTGTCCAGCGAGCGCAAGTCCTCCGCCGTGATCGGCGCGAAACGCACGATGTGCGGCGTCAGGATGATCAGCACTTCCTGGTCCTGCAATTCGTTGCTGTTCTGGGAAAAGAGATATTTCATCAGCGGAACCTGCGCCAGCCCCGGAATTCCGTTGACGTTCACCGTTTGTGTGCGCGTGATCAGTCCCCCCAAAACGCTCGCTTGACCCTCCGTCAGCCGGATCTCTCCTTCGTCGATCTTGTTTTGCGCGATGATGGGCTGATTGATCCCGCCGATGTTTTCACTGCCGGCCAGCGAGGAAATCTCGATGGTCAGTTTCATGCTGACCTGGTTGTCGGGATGCACGCGCGGCTGCACGTTGATCTGCACGCCCACCGGCTCGTAGGTGAATTGCGTGTTGACCAGAGGATTCACCCCCGTCGCAGCTACCCCTACGCCCGCCTGAAAGCTGCCCGTCGCGATGGGCACCTTCTCGCCGATCATCAGCGTCGCCTTCTCTCCGTCCGTGATCCGAATCTCCGGATCCTGGATGATGTGCGTCTGATTGTCGGTCAGGATCGCCTCCGCCGTGGCCCCCGGAAGCGTTGCGCTCCAGTCCGCGCTGCTCAGGCTGTGCAAGTTGTTCAGCGTGACTTGGCCGACCGTGGAACTGGTCCCGGATGTGCCGGAACTGCTCGACCCGCTCGAGCTGCTCGGACTGCTCGGCTGCAGCGTGGGACGCGGCGTGAACGCCACCGCCACCGTTTGCCCCGGCAGGATTCCGAGTTGCCGCAGGCGGTCGCGATTCGCCGTCAGCACGCGCACGTGGATCAGCACCTCCGGCCTGGCCCGGTCGATCGAATCAATGATCTTGCCGGCTGCCGTCACCTGGTCCGGCGTGGCGCGGATCACGATCGCGTTTTCCGAATTCATCTGCACGATCTTCTGGATATTCAGCATCGCTCGCAGACCGGTCACGATCTCCGTCAAATCCGTGGGCTGCAGCGTGTTGCGCAGATAGAACGTCTTCACTACCTCGTCCTCGTATGCCCGGCGATTCTGCGGGTTATCCGGGGCCACGAAGATTACGTTGGGAGTGAGCGGCTTCCAATACGCCTTGCTCGCTAGAGCCACGGCCTCCAATGCCTGCTCGACGGTCACGGCCGGAAGTTGCACGGAGATTCTCTGCGCGCGGAAGTCGGGGTCGAAGATCACGCTGAGCCCGGCCAGCTTCGCGATGGTCTCGAACACCACCGTGCTGTTGTTCGTCATCGTCAGAGCGCCGATCTCCCCGATCTGCGGCCTGAGTTGCGGCGGCCCCGAGCGCAATTGTGGTGGCGCCGCCGCTAGCTTCGACGCGCCCGCCGCGCTCTTCTCGGAAATCAGCGCGTTCGCCTTCTCCAGCTCCTGCTGCGCCGCCATGTTCGAGGGGTCGACGCCGACCGCCTTCTCGAATTCCGCCAGCGCCATTTCGAGGTTTCCCTGCTGCAGAAACTTCTCTCCCTGTTGCAGGTGGAATTGCCCATCCATGGCATGCATGCGCGCCGCGCGCAGCTTGTACTCCGCGTTCATGGGATTTTCGCGGAGCGCGCGCTGGTAATCGACCAGCGCCGTGTCGTAATCCTGAATTTCTTCGGCCTTCTTGCCCTCTTCGAAGTACTGGTTGGTCTTGGGGCAGCCGGCGAGCAGGATTCCGGTCAAAGCCACCAGGGGCAGGTACAGTTCTCTGCGCAAAAACATTCTCCAATCAACCCTGCGGGGCGAGGGGTCTGAGTGTAACACCCGCCCTAAGATGCAGCAACAAATCTACAGTGTTGCCGGGTGCCCAACAGTCTTTTACCCCTACTTACATAGTACGAGTATGACGGATGTCACCCTTTCCTGCCTGCCCGTGTGCGGAAAACCCCAACACCCACCAACCTGTTCTCGCCCAGCATGTTTGGCGGCACTCGCCCGGCGTCCGCCGCGCCGGGATTTCACCGAAAAATGTGCGCTGACTTGCTCTGCCTCCCGCACGGCGGATATGATGGCCCCTCTATGCGCCGCTGGTTTTTGCCCGCGGAGCAAGACGGGCGTGGCTGGCGCGGCGAACCGGGTCGAGCTGAAGCGTGAATTTCGGCGGGCCGCAGCTCTCGCACGGGAAACTTTGATCGAGAACGCACCTTGAAATCCACAGCGCAAAAATCCGGCCGCGAAGGAGTGAAGATCGTCGCTCAGAACCGCGCCGCTTCCTATAATTACAACCTGCTGGATCATTTCGAAGCGGGGCTGGTCCTGGTCGGCACGGAAGTGAAGTCGCTGCGGGAGGGCAAAGGAACGCTGCGCGACGCCTACGCCGAGATCCGCGCGGGCGAGCCCTGGCTGGTCAACAGCCACATTCCCGAATATCAGCCGGGCGGCCCGCGCAACCACGACCCGCTGCGCAAGCGCAAGCTGCTGCTGAACGCGCGAGAGATTCATCGCCTGACCATCGAAACGCAACAAAAAGGGATGACCATCGTCCCCTTGAAGATTTATTTTCGCGACGGCATGGCCAAATGCGAACTCGCGATAGCACGCGGCAAGAAATTCCACGACCGCCGCGAGGCCGAGCGCCGCAAGGAAGCCAAGCGGGAGGCGGACGAAGCGATGTATCGCTCGCGCCGCCGCTGAACGCGGGTTTTGCGCAACGATTGCGGGTTATCATTCACCCTTCACGAATCAGGAAAGGAATTCATGCAGATTCAAGTCGAAACGCAGCCCTATTCTTCAATCGCTACCGACGCCATCGTCACCTACGTCTTCGATGCGGAGCCGAAACTTCAGGGCGTGCTCGCCGAAATCGACCGCGCCATGAACGGCCGCCTCGGCTCGCTGGCCTCCGCCGGCGAAATTACCGGCAAAGCGCTCGAAATGGTGCTGCTCCATTTCCCGCACGGGCTGGCCGCGCAACGGCTGCTTCTGGTCGGCGCGGGCAAGCCGGAAAAATTCGCGCTGGCGGACATGCGCAAGATTGCGGGCAGCGCGCTGCGTTTCTTGAAATCGCGCGGCGTAAAGAAGTTCGCCTTCCTGGCGCGCGAGGGCGAGCGCGGCGCGGAGGCGGCTCGCGCGGTTACCGAAGGGCTGGTCCTCGCCGATTTCGAGTCGGACAAATACCGCAGCGACAAAAAGAGTCGCGAAATCGCTTCCGTGTCGCTGGCCGGGTTTGATGCCGGGACGTCTGCAAATCTGCAGGACGCCATCGAGCGTGGCCGCGTTGTCGCGGAGTCGCAGAACTTCGCGCGCGATTTGATCAACGAGCCGTCCAACCGTTTGACGCCGCGTATGCTCGCCGAAAAGGCGCAAGCCATGGCTGCCGACGTGGGCCTCGGCATCGAGATTCTCGACGAGCGCCGCATCGCCGAATTGAAGATGGGCGCGCTCCTGGGCGTGGCGCAGGGCAGCGTCGAACCGCCCCGCGTCATCATTCTGCGTTACATGCCTGCCAAGTCCCCAGTCGGCGGGCCCATCCTGGGCCTGGTCGGCAAGGCGGTCACTTTCGACACCGGAGGCATTTCCATCAAGCCCGCCAACAACATGGAAAAAATGAAATACGACATGGGCGGCGGCGCCACCATGCTGGGGGCCATGCGCGCTCTCGCTTATCTCAAGCCGCGCGTTCCGGTGATCGCGGTGATTCCCTCGACGGAAAATATGCCGGGCGGGCGCGCGCAAAAGCCCGGCGACGTGCAGACGGCCATGTCCGGAAAAACCATCGAAGTGATCAACACGGACGCCGAGGGCCGCCTCATCCTCGCCGATGGCATCAGTTACGCCAGGCAGCTTGGCTGCACGCATCTGATCGACGCCGCCACGCTCACCGGCGCCATCGAAGTCGCTCTTTCCAACATCAACGTGGGCGCGTTCGGCACGCCGCGCGAATTTCTCGACCAGTTTCTGGCCAGCGCGAAAGCCGTGGGCGAAAAAATGTGGCCGATGCCCATCGACGACGAATACGAAGAGATGATCAAAAGCAACATCGCGGACATTCGCAACACCGGCAGCGGCAAGGGCGGCGGCGCGATCACCGCCGCGTGGTTCCTGAAGGAATTCGCGGAGGATACCCCCTGGGTTCACCTCGATATTGCGGCAACCTGCTGGGTCGACGACGGCCGCCCCTGGCTCGCCAAAGGCCCCACCGGCGTCGCCATCCGCTCCATCGTCGACTTCGCCCTGAAGCTGTAGATTGCGTACGTAGCGCCGCCGTCCCGGCGGTTTTGAACTGAGGAATCTCGGCGAGACGTCTGATTTACCTTCTGCTTCTAGCCCTTGCGCGCTCTATGTCTGGACCTTAGCGCATCGAGGCCCTTCTTGCCGTCAACTGCAAACTCTCGACTCTGAACTTTCTTTTTCACATTTTTTCCGGCGCGCTGATCCCCATCAATCCCAGCACCGCAATCAGCCGCTCGCGCACCAGCGATGTCAGCCGCAGCAGAAACGCGCGCTTCTCCGCGTCCTCCTCCGACAGAATGTGGTGCTTGTGGTAGAACACGTTGAACGCTTGCGCCAGTTCGAACGCGTACCGCGCCAGGACCGCGGGCTCCTGCGCGCCTAACGCCGCTTCCACGCGCGCGTCCAGCGACCCTGCCAGCAGAACCAGTTCCCACAAGTCATCACCGGCGCTCGCCGCCAGAAATCGCGAAACATCGAGTTCGCCTCGACCGATTCGCGCCAGATTCGCGGCGTTCGCGCTCTCGATGGCAGGATCCTGCTCCGCGCCCTTGCGCAGAATTCCATTCACGCGCACGACGGCATACTGCGCGTATGGCCCCGTTTCGCCCTCGAAGCTGAGCGCATCCTTGAAATCGAACGCAATCACCGTCCCGCGCGTAAAGCGCAGCAGGAAATAGCGCAACGCGCCGATGGCTATAGCCTGGGCGATCGCCTGACGCTCTTTTTCCGGCTCCGCCGGATGGCGTTGGTCGACTTCGAGCACCGCCCGCGAAATCAGCAAATCGATCAGATCGTCCGCCTTGACGCCCTGCCCTTTTCGCCCGCTCACTTCGATGTAAGGCTTCCTGGCGTCTTCGGGCGCGATTTCGTAGCCCAGTTCCTCGGCGCAGCGCGGCGTCAGCGCGACTACGTTGTACGAAAAATGTTTGAGGTGCTCGGCCTGTTCCTCATACCCCAGCGCGCGCAACCCCGCCACCACCACCTGCTGCGGATAAGCCTGCCGCGAATCGATCACGTTGAACACCTCACTCCCGTGGCCGAACTCCGGCGCGCCCGATTCGCCGGCGTCCGTCGCCGTCACCCACGTATGCGCATGATCTTCTCCGTAATGGAAGCGGCGATAGTGGAAGTCGCGCCCCAGCAGCCCGAATTTCCACAGGTGGTAGGCGATGTCCTTCCCGACGTAGGTGACGGTCCCGTTCGACCGCACGATGATTTTCGCTTCCGCCTCTTCCGCCGGTTCCTCGCCCGCCGCGCCGGGGACTTCCGCATCTGCTTCGCCGCTGCCGCCCGGTTCGCCACTGCCAGGCAACTGCATCACCCAACAGCCCGCGTTCTTTCCCGCCGTGGCGAACTGGATCGCGCCCCGCTCCTTCAGCATTCCGAATGCGGCATCCCAGAATTTCAGGTGCAGGATTTCGCTCTCGCGCGACAGCAGATCGTATTCGATCCCCAGCCGCTCGAGCGTTTCCAAATGCCGCCGGACGATCGCGGTCGAAACTATCTCCGCGATCTTGGCCGCCTCGCCGCGGTCCTCTTCGATTTCTTTCAGCGTCTGCGCGCGCAGCTCGAGCCGCGCTTTATCCTCGGCCAGAAACTGCGTCACGCGCGTGTACAGGTCCCAGCAGTAGTAATCGAACCGCGGCCGCGCCGTCAGCCCGCGCACATCCTCCGCGGATTTCTTTTCCAGGTGGACGAACCCAAGCGCCACGTCCGCCACCTGCACGCCCGTGTTGTCGATGTAGTTCTGCACCTCCACGCGCCGCCCCGCATAGCGCAGCACGCGCGCAAAGGTGTCGCCCAGCACCGCGTTGCGCAGGTGCCCGATATGCGCCGCTTTGTTGGGATTGACGCTGGTGTGCTCGACGATCACTTTCGGCGCCGCCGCGCCCGGCCGCGCGCTCCCCTCGCCGCTCTCGCCAATCGTCGCGCTGAAAAATGAGGTGCGGTCGAAGAACGCGTTCAGATACCCGCCGCCCGCCACTTCCACGCGCGCAACCCCTTCGATGGGCCGCAGCGCGTTCGCGATTTCCTGCGCCAGCGCTCGCGGCGGCTTCTTCAGCCGCTTGGCTAGCTCGAAGCACAACGGCGACGCCGACTCGCCCATCGACAGCTTCGGCGGCCGCTCGGTGACGATCGGAATATCCGTCTTGTACCGCTCGTGGATGTGGTGCCGCAGCGCCTTGCGAAACCGCTCTTCGACCGTCTTGTACACGTTTCTCCCGAATCCCGCTCAGCGGGAACGCGCTCGCATGACGAGAATCCCGCGATTATATGGGCTGACCAGGAACGCGTCAAAGCACGCCGTCTGTTTGGTTCACGTGTTTTCAGCGGAGTTCGGCAGCAAGGAAACCATTCCGCGCCAGTTCACCGAGCCCGATTCGGAGCGCTGCGGGAGGCTGCAAATCAAAAAAACAGCCTGTCCCCTCAATCACCTCTCAATCCTCACTCCTCACTCGTATCGCAGCGCCACCAGCGGATCGGTTCGCGTCGCGCGCCGCGCCGGAAAAAAGCAAGCCACCACCGCGACGGCGGACAGCAGGATCGCCACGCCTCCGAACGTCAACGGATCGTGCGCGCTGATCCCGAAAATCATTTTGCCCATCAGCCGCGTCAACCCCAACGCGGCCGCCACGCCAATCCCGACGCCCAGCAGGGCCAGCCCCGCGCCTTGCCCCACGATCATGCGCAGGACGTCGCGCGGCTGCGCGCCCAGCGCCATGCGCACCCCGATCTCGTGCGTGCGCTGCCCCGAGATGTACGAAATCACGCCGTAAATGCCCACCGCCGAAAGCACCAGCGCCAGCCCCGCGAAAATTCCCAGCAGCACCATGGAGAACCGCCGCGCCGCCAGCGAGTCGGAGATGATGCTGTTCATCGTTTCGATCCCGTACAGCACCAGCTGGCTGTTGTACTCTCCCAGCGCATGCCGCATCGCGCCCACCGCGGCCAACGGCGGCCCTGCGGTTCGCACGAACACTCCCGTGCCGCGCGACATCAGCGGCAAAAACTGATCCGGTATCTGCGAAATCGGGAAATAGCACTGCGCCTGCACCGGACTGTGCGAGTCCTCCCCCAGCCCCCATTGCTTGACGTGACCCACCACTCCCACGATCTCCGGCGTCGTCCCCAAAAGATCGAAATTCACCCGCTTCCCGATCGGATTCTGATCCCCGAAGGCCAGCTTCGCGAATTCCGAGTCGATCACCATCACCTCCGGAGAATGCTCGTTGTCCTCCGCCGTCAGAAAACGCCCGCGCAACAGCGGGATGCGCATGATCTTCAGATAGTCCGGCTGCACCGCGGTGAACAGCGACACCTTCATGTCCGCATCGCTCGGCGGCTTGGGCTGCCCCTCCAGCCAGAACGGCAATTCCGAATCGCCCTCCATCGGCACCGATCCGATGCTCAGCGACGCCGCTTGCACGCCCGGAACGCTGGCCATCAGGCTGCGCACTCCGCGCATGGACTCGCGAATGGCCGCCGGCGTCGCACCCAGCGGCGTCGGGGACGACACGCTGAAGTTCAGCACTCCGTTGGGATCGAACCCCGGATTCACGCTCCACAGTTTCCCCATGCTGCGAATCATCAGCCCGGCGCCGATCAGCAGCACGACCGCCGTCGCCATTTCGACCACCACCAGGACCCGCTGCGTGCGGTGGCGCACCCCGCTCGAGCCGCGCCCTTCTTCCTTCAGCGATTCCGCCAGATTCGGCTGCGAGCTTTTCAACGCCGGCACCAGCCCGAAAACGATCCCGGTAAGGACGGCGACGCCCAGCGTGAACAGCAGCACCGGCCCGTTGATCCCGATGGCCTCCGCGCGCGGCAGCGCCTCCGGAATCAGGTGGATCACCGTTTTGGTGCCCCACGCGGCCAGCAACAATCCCAGCGCCCCGCCGGACAGCGACAGGATGCAGCTCTCCGTCAGCAGTTGCCGCACCACGCGCCCCGGACGCGCCCCCATCGCCGCGCGGATGGCGAATTCCCGCGAGCGTCCCGTCGACCGTGCCAGCAGCAGGCTGGCCACGTTCGCGCAGGCGATCAGCAGCACGAATCCCACCGCCGCCAGCAGCACCAGCAGGAATGGCCGGATCCCGCCGACCACATCCTCCTTCAGCGGCATCAGCGTGATCCCCGTTCCCTTGTCCGCATCGGGATAGGCCTGCGCCAGATGATCGGCGATCGCATCCATGTTGCCCTGGGCCTGCGCCAGCGTGACGCCCGGCTTCAGCCGACCCACCGCATCCATGCCCATCGCCGCGCGCCGGTCGCGAAACGTCGCATCGGCCCACTGCCCGATCGGAACGAACACATCGGTATGCGTGTGGAAGTTCCCGGCTTGATACCGAAAATTCCCCGGCACGATTCCCACTACGGTGTAGGCCTTCCCGTCGAGTTCAATCGTTTCCCCCACGATCTGACGCGACGACCCGAACTTGCTGGCCCACAGTCCCCCGCTGATCATGGCCACGGGCGCCGCCCCGATCTGGTCCTCCTGCGGCTCGAACGACCGCCCGATTACGGGCTGCACGCCGAGGATGTTGAAGAAATCCGCCGAGACCATCTCCACCGCGACGCGCTGCGGCTGTCCCATCCCGGTCAAGTCAAAATCGTCCTGCCGGAACGCGGCCAGCGCGGAAAAGCTGCGGTTGTCGCGCACCCAGTCCAGAAAATTGGGATAGGAAATCGACGACTGGCGGAACTGCTTCGTGCTCGAATAAATCGCCACCAGGTGCTGCGGGTCCTTATACGGCAGCGGATTCAACAGCACCCCGTCCACCACCGAGAAAATTGCGGTATTTGCGCCGATGCCCAGCGCCAGCGTTACGATCGCGATCACCGTGAAACCGGGCGCTTTCGCCAGCATGCGCAGCCCATATCGAAAGTCCTGCCACAGCGTTTCCATCGCTCAGTGTTCCCCCTGCTCGGTTCTACGCAACTCGCCTGCGTTTAGTTCCCGCGCGTTCCGGAATAAATAACTGGCATTCCGCGGGCTCCGCCTCGGCCATTTTTTCCTTAGGCGGAATCGCGTGTTTTCGCTATAATTGCCGTTTGTCTAGATAATCTGAATGAGCTGGCCCCACCTGAGCGGGTCTGCGGGGAAAACGCAATCATGAAACCGATCGTCGCCAAGGCACAGGAGTCCCAACTTCGCAAGGATCTTCCCAGTTTCCGCCCGGGTGATACCGTGCGCGTCAGCGTCCGCCTGAAGGAAGGCGAGGGCGAAAAGGAGCGCGTGCAGGCCTTTGAAGGCGTGGTCATGAAGCGCCGCGGTGAGCTTTCCAACGAGAGTTTCACCGTCCGCCGGGTCAGTTTCGGCATTGGCGTCGAGCGCATTTTCCCGCTGCACTCTCCGGTAATCAGCTCGATCGAGGTTCTGCAAGCGGGCAAAGTCCGCCGCGCCAAGCTGAATTACCTCCGCGCGCGCAAGGGCAAGGCCGCCCGCATCAAACGCGCCGATAGACTCGAAGCCGTCGCCGCCACCGCCTCCTCCTCCGACTCCGAATGACTTTAGTGGGTTTGTGCGGCCGCAGGCTGTTTTGGACTGCGCCAGCTTGTTTATCCTGAGCACAGCGAAGGGCTGCCGCTGTGCGGTGTTCTGCCCCGCTGATGGGCGGCTGTCATTGCACGCAGGTCTTCTCCTCTCTTCCCTCCTTTGATTCCTTTATCTGCTTGGCAATGCAGCCGCGCGTGCCTTCCGATGCGATTCACCGTTGATACTGGGATTGCTCTCGACCGCCTTACCAAACAGCGCCGCGGACGCTTCGGGTTTGATGGATTCCGGCAGCAAGAGAACCGCCCTACGCCGGTTCGCCAGCCCTAATTCGGAGCGCCGCGGGAGGCGGCAAAAAAAGAATTTGAAGCGCTTACTCTTCCACTCCTCTCATCGCATGTTAAAATCCCGCGCGATGGGACGCCTCTGCTGCGCGCGCTACGAGCGCCTCGCGCGACATTCCGGCTGGCAGCGCATCGCCGGGCTGGACGAAGCCGGACGCGGCTCTCTGTTCGGCCCCGTCTTTGCCGCCGCCGTCATCCTCAATCCCAAGCGCCGCATCGTCGGCCTCGACGATTCCAAGAAAATTCCTCCTGAGCGCCGCGCGGAACTCGCCGGACGCATCCGCGAACACGCCCTCGCCTGGGCCGTCGCCGAAATCGACGCCAGCCGCATCGACGCCTGGAATATTTACCAGGCCAGCCGCCAGGCCATGGTCGCCGCCGTTTCCCAGCTTCAGCCGCTGCCCGACTATTTGCTGCTCGACGCCATCGAGCTCGATCTCCCCATCGAGCAGAAGGCGCTCATCCACGGCGACGCGCGCTCCGTTTCCATCGCCGCCGCCTCCATCCTGGCCAAGGTCGACCGCGACCGCCGCATGCTCGACTTCGACCAGCTCTACCCGCAATACGGCCTCGCCCAAAACAAGGGCTACGCTACCGCCGACCATCTCGAGGCCCTGCGCCACTTCGGACCCACGCCCCTGCATCGCTTTTCCTACGCCCCCGTGCGCGAAGCCCGTTGCTGGTCCTCCGGCGCGGAGCAGACCCCTCTTCCCCTCGCTCCTACCGCGGAACTGGCTTAGCGGCCTTTGTGGGCTCCTCAGCCCCGCGCTTATCCCGTTTCGAACCGGAACTCGCCGTCCGCCCTGTTATCCCGTTCGGCACCATCCGCGCCGCAGGCGATAGACCTCGCTTTTTCGCGCGTGCTACGCTCGAATAGCTCAGTCGCAGTGTCGCTGGACGCCGATTCCAGTCTGGCGTCCGGCGCGGAAGCGGGCAAGAATAACGATCCATGGCCTTCAATAAAAACAAGGCGCTCGAAAGCGCTCTGAAGTATCTGAATCAGGGCAAAGTCTCTCAAGCCATTACCGAATACCAGCAGATCCTCCGGCACGACCCCAAAGATCAAGCCACCCTGATGACCGTGGGCGACCTCTACGCCCGCCAGGGCGACATGGCGCACGCCATCGAGTACTTCGAACGCCTCGCCCAGGTTTACCTCAGTGACGGCTTCAACAGTAAAGCCATCGCCATTTACAAAAAGATTGCCAAGCTGGCTCCCAACGAGCTCCAGCCGCTTGAGAGGCTGGCCGACCTGTACGTGCAGCAAGGCGTCCTCAGCGAGGCGCGCCCGCTCTTCCTGCAGATCGCGGAAGTCCACCTGAAGGCCAACCGCTCGCAAAAAGCGGTGGAAATCCTGCAGCGCCTGCTGGACGTCGAGCCGGACAACCCGCGCGTGCAGATGCGCCTGGCCGAACTCTACAACGTGATGGGCCAGAAGAAGGAAGCGGCCCACACCTACCTGTCCTACGCCCAGCGCCTGCTCGATCGCGGCGAAGCGGATGAGGGTGTGAAGCTGGTGGATCGCGCTCTGGAACTCGAGCCCGCCAATGCCTCCGCGCTCCTGCTCAAAGGCAAAATTCTGGCCTCCGCCAAGAAGACCCCGGACGCCATCAAGGCTCTCTCGGCGCATCCCGAGGCCGACGCGGGTGGCGAGCTGACCGACCTGGTCTTCAGCCTGGAGATGGAATCCGGGAACGTGGCGGCCTGCCTCGATCGCGCGCGCAAACAGCTCGCCCGCGGCCACGCCCATTTTGCTCCTCTGCTCCGCGTTGCCGACGCCCTGATCGATAAGGGCGCGACACAAGAGGCCCTGCCGCTGCTCGCCGAGCTGCGCGAGCCCATGATCGAGGCGGGCGAGCAGGACAGGTTCCTGAAATCGCTGACCGCACTCACTCATCGTTCCCCCGACTCGGTCGAAGCCCTCGAGATGCTGGTCGATTTCTGCCGCCATACCAGTGATCCCTTCCGCCTGAACTCGGCCCTCGCCGAACTGGCGGATGCCTGCGCGGCCAAAGGTGATCCCGCGCGTGGCGTGAAATTGCTCGAAGAATTGGCGGAACGCAACAAAGATGACGAGCGCGTTCTCGATAAGCTCGCGCAAATGCGCGCGCAAGTCTCCGGGGCGCCCCCGCCCGCCGTCCTGGCCCCACCGCCGCTTGTGCAGGACGCGCCGCTGGCGCCCGAGTCCCCGGCCACCCCTCCGGCCGTAGAGGAGCCTGGGCCCGAGGAGCCGGTCAGGGCCCCCGAGCGCCAGTTCGGCAAGTCCGAAGACGAGGGCGAGGAAGGGGTTAAGGCTGCTTTTGCCGAAGAGAATCTCGACGAGGACACCCAGCGCTACGTCTCCCAGGCCCTTACCGATGCCGACCTCTTTTCCAGCTACGGCCTGACCCAAAAGGCCACCACACTCCTCGAAGGTGTCCTGCAACGCGCTCCGCGGCACACCCCCTCCCTTGAACGCCTGCTTGATTTGTATCTCGGCGCGGGCAACGAGCGCCGCACCGCGGAAATCGCTGCGTTGCTCGAACAGATCCATCGCCAGCGCGGCGATTCCGCCAACGCCGAGCATTTCGCCGAAATGCGCAAGCGCTTCCAGAAAGCTGCGGGAATGCATGAGGCGGAGCTCCCTACCGCTCCCCCTGCGCCCGGGGCGGAAGCCGTGCCTGCGCCCGAGTCGCAAGCTTCTGCTGCTCCCGAGGCTGCTGCTGCGCCGCCCGCCGAAAAGGGCGCTCCCGCCGAATTCGAAATTCCCCTGATTCCCGTCGAACCGGAAACGGAACCGCAGCAAGCCGCTGCTCCAGCGCCGGGACCGGAAGCGCCCGCCACCGAACCGCCCGCTGCGCAGGCACCCGCCGTGCCCGTGGCCGCAAGCGCCGCTCCTGTTCCCGCGGAATCCTCAGCGGAGAACGTCGAGGAGCTGGACCTTTCCGACGAGTGGGAGGCCATCTCCAAGGAAGTCGACGAGCCGTCCGCGGCCAAGTCTGAGCCCGCTCCCGCTGCCGCCGAAGAGCCTGTCGCCGCAACCGCCGAGGAGGAATCCCAGCCCGCTGCGGAGGCGCAGCCCGCCGAAGTGGATGAGGTCGCACCCGGCGAAACGATCGAGCTGATCGACGAATCCACCGAGCCTGCTGAGCAGGAACCTGAAGCCGAGCCCGCATCTCACGAGCCGCTGGCCGCCGAGCCGGTCGCGGCTGCTTCAAGCAATGGAGACGGCGCGCCCGCGCTCGCGGCTGAGCCTGCCCCGCACTCGACCGCTCCTGACAAGCATCCGCCGCTCACCACCGATGACTTCATTAAGGAATTGGTCGCCGAAATCGAGCATTCCGGCCCCGAAGCCCCGCCCGAAGAGCTGGAAGCGGAAGCCACAGAGCCCGCGCCGCCCGAGCCCGAGCCGGCCGAAGCGGCGCAAGCCACTCCCGTAATCCTGCATATTCCCGAAACCGCTAAACCGGCGGCTCCGGCGGCGCGCGCCAAGATTGCCGAACCGGTCCACGCCGCCGCGCCCGCCAACGCCGATGCGCTGAGCGAACTCGCCGGCGTCTTTCAGGAGTTTCGCGACGAGTTGGGCGAAATCGATAATGAGGAGGAAGACCTCGAAACGCACTACAACCTGGGCATCGCCTACCGCGAAATGGGACTGCTCGACGAAGCGGTCAGCGAGTTTCAGCGCGTGGCCAAGGCGGTCCAGAAAGGAAAGCCCTTCCCCTACACCATGAACTGCGCCACCCTGCTCGCTCTCTCTTTCATGGATAAGCAGCAGCCCAATATCGCCGCCTACTGGTACCGGCGCGCGCTCGAGACCCCCGGCATCGATCAGGAAGCGGAACTCGCGCTGCGCTACGACTTGGGCGTGGCCCTGGAAAACGCCGGCGAATGCAAATCCGCGCTCAACAGCTTCCAGCAGGTCTACGCCATGAACATCGACTACCGCGATGTGGCCGACCGCATCGCCTCGCTGCAGAAGCACGCCCCGGTCTGAAACGCCCGGCGTCCCCCGCTCCGTTTGAATTTTTGCAATCGCGACACCAGCAGTCAAAATTCAAACTGGCCCGCGACCCACTGCCTTCATTTGACCGCCCGCCGTGGTCACCGCTATAATTTCATCTTCGGTCCGGCGATTGCCCGTGCCGATGCCCCGCGGCCGTATCCTGCGCAGCATGCAGCAGCGCAATAAGACAGTCTGAGCGATTCCGGCGGCCGGCTTGCTAACCGGCGGCAAACTCGCGGGCGGGCAAAAATTCCAGAGAGTTTCAGGAGCAGGACATGATCAAGGCAACACAGTTGCGCCCGGGAATGATAATCAAGCACGAAGGCGACCTGCACGCGATCTACAGCGTCGATCACCGCACCCCGGGGAACAAGCGCGGCGCCATGCAGACCAAGATGCGCAACCTGCGCAGCGGCTCGATGGTCGATTACCGCTTCCGCGCTGAAGAAGTCATCGAAAAAGTCGTGGTCGACGAAATCGAATTCGAATACCTCTACAGCGACGGCGACGGCCATCACTTCATGAACATTGAAAATTACGAGCAGTTGCAGCTGCAGGACGACATCGTCGGCGACACCAAGGATTTCCTCATCGCCAATCTGCCGGTGAAAATCGAGTACTACGACGGCAAGGCGATCGGCGTCCTTCTGCCCGACACGGTCGACCTCACCGTCGTCGAGACCGAGCCCAGCATTCAGAAAGCCACCGCCAGCGCCGTCATGAAGCCCGCCAAGCTCGAGACCGGCCTCGTGGTCAACGTGCCTCCCTTCGTCGGCACCGGCGACCGCATCAAGGTTGACACCTCCGAAGCCCGCTACATCCAGCGCGTCCAGTAGCCCTCTTGCGGCCGCAGGCCGCTTTGGAGTGCGGGAGCTTGTTTATCCTGAGCACCAGCGAAGGGCTCCCGCTTTAGCTCGCTTCTCTTTCCTGAGGGGGGACGCAACTCGCCGAAACGTGTCATCCCGAACCTGGTCCCGCGGTTCATGCGGGAACGGCGTGCGCGCATTGTGCGCCCCTGATGCCGTGCCGGGGAGGGATCCGCTTTTTTTCGGGGGAATCCTATCGCGCGGCAGACGACTTCGCGCTCGAGGCGTCCGTCGCCCCGCCTGCGTGCCGCCCAAACACGCGCGCAAAAATCGCATCGACCGCGCGCAACTGCCGCTTCAGATCGAACGTATGCGCCAGCGCCTTTTCGTCCATGAACTTGCGGATATTCCCGTCCTTCGAAACCCGCTCCTGAAAACTCGTTTCCGATTCCCAAGCCGCCATCGCGTGACCCTGCACCCATTTGTAGGCGTCCTCGCGCGGCGCGCCGTGCTCGACCAGGTCCTGCAGCAGCTGCCCGGAAAACACCAGCCCCTGCGTCGCGTTCAAATTCCGCAGCATGCGTTCCGGAAAAACCTTCATGTTCGCGACAATCTCTGTCGTGCGGTGCAGCATGTAATCCAGCAGGATGGTCGAGTCCGGCAAAATCACCCGCTCGACCGAACTGTGCGAAATATCGCGCTCGTGCCACAGCGCGATGTCCTCGAACGCCGCCACCGCGTTCCCGCGCACCACCCGCGCCAACCCGCAAATCTGCTCGCAACCGACCGGATTCCTCTTGTGCGGCATGGCCGAACTGCCGCGCTGCTCCCCGCCAAACGGCTCTTCCGCCTCGCGCACTTCGGTGCGCTGCAGGTGGCGAATCTCCTGCGCGATGCGTTCGAGCGACGCGGCAACCACCGCCAGCGTTGAAACATACTGTGCGTGACGGTCGCGCTCGATCACTTGCGAGCTGATCGGCGCCGTCGCCAATCCCAGCCGCGTGCAAATCTTGTATTCGATTTCCGGACCCAGATGCGTGCATGTTCCCACCGCGCCGGAAATTTTCCCCACCGCAATCTGTTGCGCCGCAGTCCGAAAGCGCTCCAGGTCGCGCCGGTTTTCCGAATACCAGTTCGCCACCTTCAGCCCAAACGTGATGGGCTCCGCGTGAATGCCATGCGTGCGCCCGATTTCAGGCGTGTCCTTGAATTCCCACGCGCGCTGTTCCAGCACTTCGCCCAGCCGCTCGATCCCCTTCTCGATCAGCTTCGACGCCTCGCGAATCAGCAGCGCCTGCGCCGTATCCACCACGTCGTTCGACGTCAGCCCGTAGTGCAGCCAGCGCGCCGCTTCCGCATCGCCCACCGACTCCTGCACCGCGATGGTGAACGCGATCACGTCGTGGCGCACCTTCGCTTCGATCTCGTCGATCCGCGCTACGTCGACGCGCGCCCGCTCCCGCAGCTTGGACGCCGCCGCGCGCGGGACCACTCCCGCTTCCGCCAGCGTTTCCGTCGCGGCCAGCTCCACATCCAGCCATTTCTGGAACTTGTTTTCGTCGCTCCAGATGCGGCCCATCTCCTGCCGCGTATACCGTGGAATCAAAGTGTGCTCCTTGCGGGACCCAAGCACTCGATGATACCTGAAAAAACTGCCGGGCGATAAGAGCGGACCGCGCCATATCGCTGGCTTCGCGGGCCCCCGCAATCACACGTGTAGCCGGACGGCCGCGAGACGGCTAAACTGTCCGGCTGCACAGGAGGGCTCATGGCGCGCGTTGCAGGCATCGACCCGAAGAAAACCCCGTTCCTGATGCGCTTCATCTTCGGCAAAGTCCACAAGCTGTTCGGCAAAGACCTCACTCCGCAAAAAATCTCGGCGCGCGTGCCCCGCGTTTTCTGGGTCAACGCGCTCAGCGAATGGCTGCTCGGCCAACGAGCGAAAGTGCCCCTGCGCCGGCGCTCCATCGTGCAGCTGCGCACCGCCGCCCGCGTGGGCTGCCCGTTTTGAATCGACATCAATTCTGCCGGCGGCAGAATGTTCGGGCTCAGCGACGATGAAATCGACGCCCTCCTGCGCGGCGATTTCGCGAAATTCCCCGCGCCGGAACAGGCCCTGCTGCGCATGGCCGACGCGCTGGCCGATACGCCCGCGAACGTCAGCGATGGCCTCTACGCCGAGCTGCGCAGGCATTTCTCCGAGGAACAGCTGATCGAGTTCGCCGCCGATGCGGGCCAGGAAAACTTCCGAGCCCGCGCCAATCGCCTGTTCGATGTGGGCAGCGACCACCTCTATTGCGTCATCCCGAAGCGATGACCGGCCCAAGATTGCTCTCTACCTCGACTGCCCAGACACCGTACCACTCAAAGATCGGTTGCTTTCGATCAGCGCAATCAGGAAGAATCTGCCTCGCTATGTCGCAACCCAGCGGGCCACAGATCGTTGAGGCGTACAAGGACTACTCGCCGCCACCTCAGGTCCTGCGCATCGTTCGCGTTCTACTGCAGTATGTTCCTCCGCAGCACCTCGTTGGTCTAAAGACAATCGTGCTGACAAATCATGACGCTCTGTCACACGACAACCGCCGTCGGAAGCTGTGGAGCCGACGCCGCAAAGTTCCAATGAAGCGCGTCCTCGGATCCTATCATCAGGCATGGAAAGGGAATCCGGCATGGATCGACCTGTTTGTCGATCGCATTATTGCCTACTACATGTTTCCACTCATGTTCCGGCTTCCGATTTTGCCTTATATACCATTTGGCGAAGTCTTGTATCACGAGATCGGGCACCACGTTCATAAAACGACGCGCCCCGAGTTCCAGGAACGCGAGGACGTTGCGGACAAGTGGGAAGGTCGACTCACGGCACGTTTTCTCCGGCGACGATACTGGTATTTGATACCAATCCTCCTGCCAATCGCCCGCGCGGTAGACTTCTGGGACAAGTATCGTGGACTGCAATTCAAGCGGGAGGGGTGACTCGCAGTTATAGCTCGAAGGGCCCGATCGGCACGCGCTGCGACGCGATGTGCAGCGTGCCCGCAAATTCGAAATTCGCCGGACGGCTGGCCAGCGCCTGTTCGGCCGAAATCTGTGCCAGGTCGGGGGTGTTGTTCTGCTCCGACAGATGCGCCAGCACGACGTGCCGCGCGCGCGCGTCGAATACCTCCGAATCCGCCAGAAAATCGCTCACCACGTTATTCGACAGGTGCCCCGTGCGGCTCATCACTCTCTGCTTGATGTACCACGGGTACGGCCCCACCTTCAGCATCTCCAGGTCGTGATTCGATTCCAGAATCAGGAAATCGGCCTCGCGCAGATGATGCTTCACCAGCTCGGGCATGTAGCCCAGATCGGTCACGATCGCCACTTTCGCCCCGTTCGACCGGAACGCATACCCCACCGGATCCGCCGCGTCGTGCGGTATCGCAAACGGCGAAATCTCCACGTCCCCGATCTCAAAACGCGCGCCAGGACGCACGAACTCGACGCGCTCCAGTTTTGTTTTCGGGGTGTCCGCGTAGACTTTCTGGATCTCGCAATACGTCGGCTGCGTCAGGTAGGCGGGACACTTCCAGTCGCGCGCCAGTTGCGCCAGCCCGCTGCAGTGATCGGAGTGCTCGTGGGTGATCAGGATCGCGTCGACGCGCTCGGGGCGGCTGCGGCCAAGCGCCTCGAACCGCCGCAGCATTTCCCGGCGGCCCAGCCCGGCGTCGATGAGGAGAGTGGTGTGTTCCGTTTCGAGCAACGTGCAGTTGCCCGTGCTGCCGGAGGCCAGAATGGAAATCCGGAACGCGATGCGCCAGTCCTGGGCGGCGTCGAACGGGAACCCACCGCTCGACGGACGTTCTTTCTTTCCGCCGCGCGAAATATTGTCAGAATTCCCCGCCGCGCGCAATACCGGAAAACCGTCTGTGCGGAAAAATGAAGTCGTGGTCACGTCTGCAAACCACGACGGCAGCGCAGCGCGGCCCTCCTGTTTTAGCCCCGAAGGGGCGCCAGACCCTAGCCCACGGCGCAAGCCGTGGGAATCGAGATGCACAACAATTCCCAGCCCGCCAAGCGGGCGCAAGAATCATTTCCATCGGCCCACCGCGCAAGGCCAGCCCGGCGGCCTCGACGCGCCCGCAAAGAGAACCAACGACTCGACAGGACAGTGTGCCCTACCCTTCGCGCCTTCTGCGAACGGTGGATCGGCCTTGCCGCTTTTTCCTCGGCGTCCTCCGGCTTTTCTCTGATGTGTTCTCTGGTTTTTTTTCTGTCCTCTGTGGTGAATCTTGCTTTCTGGAGGACACACATAGCCTGCAAGAAACCGAGGCGCTCCGGTCGGACGTCCGCGACGCCTCTCAGCCGCACTGCGCCCCGGATACGAAGGAAGACCGCTTCACCGGTCGATGATCCCGCCGGGATCGACGGTGCGCCCGCCCGCTCGCACCGTGTACTTGTACACCTTGTGCGGGTCGCCCAGCACGTTGCGCCGCACCAGTCCCGAATACGGCGAATCGCTGCTGAATTGCGACTCGTAGAACGGCGATTCCTCGAATTCCACCGTGAAATAGACCTCCGGATCGGCAGCCACCCACTGCACTTGGTCGTTGTGGCTCTTACTGATCACGAAGTTCTGTGGATCGGTGATCGCTTCGTTCTTCGGATCGATGGTGACGATCGTGACCTGGCCCTGTCGCGCGCGAGATGGTGTTGCCATTTTCTTCTCCTTCTGCGATTTCATCGCCCCTGGATCAACTCCTGGAATTGTGGATCCCGCTTCAGATGATCGAAATCGGGTGTGTCGCGAATCTCCGTCGCGGTAATTCCCGCCGAGCGCGCCTTCGCCAGCCATTTCATCGTTTCCGCATTCTTGCCCAGTTGGTTGTAGACCAGCGCAGCCGCGAAAAGCACCTCGGGATCGGTGGGCCCGGCCTTCAACGCCTTGCGCAGCGCGGCGCGCGCCTCCGCGCGCTTCCCCAGCATCGCCTTCGAAATCGCCACAATGTTCAGCGCTTCCGCTTCGCGCGGATTCACTTCGAGCGCCTCGCCGGCCATCGCGATCGCCTGCCGGTACGCATTCGGCGCTTGCGCCCTGCGCCCGGGCGCCCAGTAATAGGCGTCGGCCAGGTTTCGCCAAAAGCGGTAGTCATTCTCTCCGAACCTGACCGCCTTCTCATCCGGTTCCACCGCTTCCGCAAATCGCTTCGAATAAAAATACGCATTCCCCAAATTCGAATACGCACCTGCCGTCGGACGGATGGCAATCGACCGCTGCAGCGCTTCAATCGCGCTCGGATATCGTCCCAGCTCGTTCAGCGTCGCGCCCAGGTTGGAATACCCGCGGAAACTGTCGGGCGCCAGATCGATGACGCGCTGGAACTCCTTCGCGGCCTCCTCATAGCGTGCCCGGTCGTAGTAGAACGCGCCCAGCCAGCTGTAGCCCGCCCAATATTCCGGCCGCACCTCGATCGCTCGCTGGAAGGTCCGTTCCGCCTCGTTGAACCGGCCCAGGCGCTCGTACGTCAACCCGAGCTCTCGATAGGCCGCATCGTTCGTCGGCTCGGCGTCCAAGGCCCGTTGAAATTCCGCGACTGCGCTTTCATACTTGCCCGAGCCCGCATCGATGGTTCCCAGGCACAACTGCCCGGCGGCCAGCCTGCCATCCAGGCTCAACGATTTTTCGCACGATGCCCGGCTCTTGCTGGCCCACTCCGTGTCCTTGTTGTTCTCATATTTCTTCCAGTACGCGTCGCCCAGCCCGGCGTAGGCTGCGGCATAGTTCGGGTCGAGTTGCAGCGCGCGCTCGAAATCCGCGATCGCCTGCTCCACGCTTTCGGGCCGGTCGTAATGATCGAGATATCCGGTCGCCTCTAAATACGCGCTGTACGCCGCGGGAACATTCGTTCCGTGTGCCTTGAGCGCCTCGCGCTGGCTGGGCTGAACCTGCGTCTCCAGCATCGACAGCACTCCGCTCACCACTTCGTCCTGCACCGCAAACGCATTGGTCGCCGCTACCGTGATCGTGTCGGCGTTCAGTTGCCGGTGTGTGCGCGGATCGACCAGCGCGCAGTTCACACGCACCAGATCGCCCGCCTTGGCCAGGCTCCCGTCCACCACCAGGTTCACGCCAAACTCCGCGCGCGCTTCATCTACGGTGCTGACGTGCCGGCTCTGGATTTCCGCTGCGGGCACAACCTGCAACGATTTGCCGCCCGTCAGCTGCGTCAATTTGGCGGTCAGCGTGTCGCTCAATCCCGCGGTGAACGATGCGGCCTGCGGATCGCTGGGCACCGCCCGAAACTGCAGCACCGCGACGTATTTGTGCGAGGGCACCGCGGTGGCTCCAAACCAGCGTTCCACCTTCGTGCGCATCGCAGGAGCCAGCCACACGGTCGCCAGTGCCGCCACGGCGATCAGCGCGACCGCAATCCCCGCACGAAACGTCCTCCCGCTCGACGCCCATCCGCTCCTTGCTGCTTGCCAGGCATTCCGTGCGGCTTCCGGAACTGGAGGAGCAGTCCCGTCTCCCGCCGTCCGCATGCCTCTCCCCCGCGCGTCTGGCTCCGGTGGCGTCAGTTCGATGACATCCTCCCGCACGCCCGGTCGCGATCGCGCCAGTAGCCGCAAATCAATAAGCAGGTCCGCTGAGGTGGCGTAGCGCTCGTCTGCGCGCTTGGCCAGCATCTTGCCCACGATGCGGTCCAGCTCCGCCGGCGCCTCCGCATTCTCCTGGCTCAGCGGCGCCGGATGGCAATGCAGGATCGCATCGCAGGTGCCCAGAAATGTGTCGCGCCGGAAGGGGTTCTTGCCCCCGACCGCTTCATAGAAAACCACGCCCAGCGAAAAGATGTCCGCGCGCGCGTCCGCCCGCTTTTCTTCCAGGACTTCGGGAGCCATGTACGCGTGCGTGCCCTGGAACCCGCCGCTCTCCAGCGTTTCCAGCGTCACTGCCGTGTCCGAGCCGGGCAGCTCCCGCGCCACGCCGAAATCGAGCGCCTTCACCCGCCCCGACGCTGTCAGCATGAAATTTTCCGGCTTGATGTCGCGGTGAACCAGGCCGCCCTGGTGTGCGGCGGCCAGCGCGGCCGCGCATTGCACCGAGATGGGCAAAAATTCTTCGAGCGACAGCGGGCGTTCCAGCCGCTTGCGCAGCGTTTCCCCTTCCACGTACTCCATCACCAAAAAGACTTCGCCGTCCTCCTCCAGCACGTCGTACACCGCGGCAATGTGCGGGTCGTTCAACCGCGACGCGCGTTCCGCCTCCTTCCACAAACGCGCGCGCGACCGCGCGTCGCTGCGCATCGCCGGCGCCACCCGCTTGATCGCCACGAACCGCTTCAGCCCCGTGTCGTCAGCCAGGTACACCTCTCCCATCCCGCCGCTGCCCAGTCGCCCGCCGATCAGAAATCTTCCGATCGTTCGGCCCGTCAGCTCCGGGGGCTGAACTCCTTTTTCGGCGCGTTTGAGATTGGCTTCCGCCATGGTCGCAGTGGTGACACCCTCGCCATCCCCATCACGCCTCGCTGAGGCTCAGGAAAGAAGACACGTGCGCGAGCGCGTCTCGAGTGGAGAGGCCCTTCAATTGGAAGGAATGCTACTCCTGGCGGGACTTCTGGTCCAACTTTTTCGGCTGCCGTGCCCGATCCGCGTGGCGCCCGGCTCAGACCTCGACCAGCGTGGCGCTCAGCCGCAGCCGTCCGCTCTGCACCGCGATCTCCAGCGCCGCCACCACTTGCGGGTCGAACTTCGAAATCGCCAGCGAGCGGATGCGCTCCAGCGCGTACTCCAGATCCATGGCCGATTGGTACGGCCGGTCTGTGGTCATGGCGTCCAGCGTGTCGGCCACCGCGATGATTCGCGCCATCAGCGGAATCTTCTCGCCCGGCAAGCCGTACGGATACCCGCCGCCGTCCATGCGTTCGTGGTGCAGTTCGATCCCGGGCAGCACATCGCGCAACTGCGGCACTGGGCGCATGATGTTCGCGCCCTTCACCGTGTGCTGCTTCATCAACGCGAATTCTTCCTCCGTCAGCTTCCCCGGCTTCTTCAGCACGCGGTCGTCCACCCCGATCTTGCCCACGTCGTGCAACAGCGCCGAAATACGCAGCCGGTCCAGTTCTTCCGCGCTCATCCCCAGAATTTCCCCGAACATCAGCGAATACTTGGCCACGCGTCCCGAGTGGCCTCGCGTGTACGGGTCCTTTTCGTCGATGGCCGCCGCCAGCATGCGGATCGATCCCAGGAACAGCTCGCGGTTCTCCGCCGCGGCCTGTTTCAGCTTTTCGACGTACTCCTCGATGTCGCCCGCCATGTGGTTGAACGTTTCGGCCAGCTCGCTGATTTCCGCTGTTCCGCGCACCTCCGCGCGTTCGTGGAATTCCGCGCGGCTGATGGCCCGCGTCGATTGCACCAGCCCCTGAATCGGCCGCGTGATCCCCACCGCGAACAGGTACCCGAAAAACAGCGCCACGATGGTCACGCCCACCACGAAGCTGAGCGCCTCCGCGCGCATCTCATTCACCCCCGCGTCGATGCGCGTGTCGTTCAAGCTGCGTTGCGCCACCACCGCCCAGCGCAGCTCCGGTATCGTGCTGTACGTTCCGATCATCTCCACGCGCCGCCGCGTCGGCTTGTCGTATACCGAAAAATTCGTTGTTTGTGTCGCCCGCAGCAGGCTCGGCAATTCCTTGAATTGCTTCACCAGCGGAAACATCGAACTCACATCCCGCCCCGGAACCAGCGACCGCGCGTCCGGATAGGCCACGATGTGCCCGTGCAGGTCCACGATGAACACCACGCGATGCCGCACGCTCACTTCCTGCAGCCGCTGCTCCACGTTGTCCAGCGATACCACCGCCGCCAGCATCCCGCTGAATTCCCCATCCGACATCAGCGGCACCGACATGACCAGCGCGGGATGGTCGCTCTGCCCCAGCGCGAACGCTTCGCTCAGAAAATCCATGCCCTGGAAGCTGGCCTGAAAACCGCGCTTCAGCGCCGCGTCCACGAACGGGTCCTGGTCCGCCGAGAAGCTCCCCGCCGACTGACCCTTGGCCTGCCGGTTGATCGCTGTCACGTACAGAATGTTCGGATTGTTTTCGGCAAATTGCTGCAACAGCCGCGAGATTTGCGGCGCCACGGTGGCGTCGTCCACGTCCTGAATCCACCCCGTCAGGCTGAGCACCTGCCGCTGCGTGGTCAGCTCGTCGTGCACGTTGCGCTCGAATTGCAGCGTTTCGTTGGCGATCGAACGCGTCGTCTCGTTTTGCTGCACTTGCTCGGCGTCCTGCAATTTCTCTTCGCTGAGCCGCAAAACCTGCCGGTGGTAGAGCCACAACGGCGCGACGCTGACGAGCAGAAGGGCGCTCAGCACGATCCAGAGGATGCGCACGCGCCGCGTGGTCAACCGCTTGAGGATTCGAATGGGCACAGGTTCCCCGACCTTCCGATGCTAAGGAAACCCAACGCCGCCGCACAACTGAACGAAAGTACCAGCGTAGCCGATAAGCTACGTCCCTGTTGTCACTTAGGACTCGTCGCCCCTACCCTCCCCGCGCGTCCTCCCTCCGCCCGTCACGCCGCGGAATTCCTGGAATCGCGGACGCTCCCGCCGCTATCTCATTCTTCAGCGGCCGCGCTTCGGCATGGCCCGCACGCTCGCTGCCGGACCCGTTCCCGCGGCGCAATTGGAGGATCAGGTGAAGATCGCAATCATCGGCGCAGGAAATGTAGGCGGAGCGCTCGGCTCCCTGTGGGCCGGCAAGGGCCACGAGATCGTCTTTGGCGTCCGCGACACGAACGACTCCAAG
>Ga0208140_1000039_pt1 | contig 27665 bp, 20 predicted proteins | sample SF_Rice_5C_0N_40_FD_185616 | JGI IMG/M metagenome (GOLD analysis project Ga0208140, IMG submission 185616) | Rice paddy soil microbial communities from Twitchell Island, California, USA - SF_Rice_5C_0N_404 (SPAdes) (version 2) | ecosystem: Environmental > Terrestrial > Soil > Paddy field/soil ... | reverse complement strand
TTGTCCAAATCGCCTTCTGATCCAGCACGAAATTGCTCGGTGCCGCGGCGAAGGTATTGTCGAATCTCTCGCCCGATTTGCGGTTGACGATTAGATTGTCGCTCGCATTGTTCGAGTTTCCCCTCTTCTCGTCCGCAACCGTGGCAGGAGCGGGTTTGGTATCTGCCGACGTCAGGTGACCGGCGCTCGACGATTCCGCTTGCGCTTGCGCGCTTGCGCTCGCCGCGCTGCTCACGGCCAACATCACTACTACTCCCGCAATCATGGCCCAACGTCCGCTCATCAACTCGTCCTTAGTACTTGGCCGCGAAAATCGCGCTGGTTGCCACAGAACTGCCGATCTGGACCGCCTGGAAGAGCTGTTTCCACTGCGGCGGCCCGCCCAAAGCCTTCTCGGGAACCACAACCGTGTCACCCGGCTGTAGCGACTGGCCGAGTGCGCTGCCCAAGAACATCGAGAAACCATGCGCCCCAATCACGCTGCCGTCGGCCCGAATCACGAAGATCGCATGCTTGTTGGCGAGGTTTGTCGGACCACCGGCTTGGCTCAGATACCACTTCGCACTCTTCCCCGGCCGGTACGCCACGGCGGTCGGGTTAAAGACCTGGCCCTGGACCATGACGTAGCTTGGCCGCCTCGGGATTACGATCTTGTCTCCGGCGCGCACGGCGATGTCCCGCGGACTGCCCTGCCAGCTTCTGATATTTTTCGAAATCTGAATCATGACCCGACCGACGGGCGGGTTATTCAGCAATTCATCGAGCGTGTTCTGCCACTGCTGATAGGCCGCCTGATCGGAAAGTTTGGTATCCGGGTCCGATGCCGTCTTGGCCGCAAGTTCAAGCCCGGTCTGCTGTTCGCGCACTCGCGCGACCAGTTCCGTCTGAGACTTGTCCTCGAGTTGCTGCACGTCCGGGCGGATGAGCAGCGCGCCATAAGGATACGCGTCGGGCATGAAGCCGCCGGCGCGCTTGAGAATGGAACTGAGCCTTTCTCCGGGCTGAATGCCATAGCTTCCCGGGTGCATGACTTCACCTGCAACCGAGATCGAAGCGCCCAGATCGTTCCAGCCGGGGAGTTGGCGAATGGTCAAGACGTCACCATTGTGAAGAGAAACGTTGGCGGTGCTGGCGCCGCCCAAAGCGTCGGCGAGATCAATCTCTTCATGATTGCCGGTGATCAGCGACTTGCTGTTCCAGCCGTAGCGCGTGAGGTCCGCGTCTTTCATATCCGCGCTTTGCTTTGCTCCTCCCGCTGCGCGGATGAGGTCGGCTACGGTCATGTTTGTGGTGAGCGGGTAACGTCCGGGCCGCGCGACTTCACCCTTGATGTAGACCGCGGCAGGTTCCACGTCAGCCGGATTGCGGTGCACCAAGACGCGGTCGCGTGAATGGAGAAGGATGTTCGCGTTCGGATCTCCGGCCAACGCTTCGCTCAAATTCACGCTGAAGATCTTCAAATCACCGTCTGGAAGATAGCGGAAAACCTGCGCGTCGTGCGTTTCGGCATCGGCCGCGAGCCCTCCCGCCATGTGAATGGCGTCACTCAGGTGCAGTTGGCCCGAAGTCCGGTAGGTTCCCGGAGCGCGCACGTCTCCACCGACGGACACCGTCGGCGCGTTCTCGAAATCGTAGCGGCCGAAGATTTGCACCGTGTCCAGCGGCTCCAGCAGTGGAGAACTCCCCGGGTGGCTCAAGGCTTCGGCCAGATTGAAACTTTCGACGGTCGGGCTATAATCCGGCGGATTCAGCCGGATAATCTCGGCATATTGTGTCGCCGGCTCCGGCAGAAGGTCCTTGTAGGAAGAAACCAGGTCGGCCAGCCGCATGCCGGAATGGTAGGAGTACTTTCCGGGCCGAATTACGTGGCCCTCGAGATAGACCGTGTCCTGATCGTACGGAGCGATTGGAAACACGCGTATTTTGTCGCCATCCTGAATCTGGAAGGAATCGAGCTGGCTCTTTATGGTGGCCGGATCGGCGTCGGGTGGAACGTTGAGGCTCAGCATGGTGCGCTTATCGTGCGCGATGATCCGCTGCACTTCGATGTGGCGTAGCGTGGCGGTAGGAAGCAAGCCACCCGCCAGGGTCAGAACGTCGCTCAGCGATTTCTCATCGTGCAGCTCGTAGATCGCGGGACGCCGCACCATTCCTTCGACCGTGACCTGCGGCCCGATGGGCGGGACCAGGACGGTGTCGCCGTTTTCGAGGCGATCAATACCGGTGCGCACGCCGTGCAGAAGCAGGTCGTACACATCGACGTCTTGGACGAGTTGATCCCCGCGCTTGTGTTCCAAAATCCGCAGTGATCCCTCACTGGTCGGGCCGCCGGCCGCGAACAGCGCATTGAGTGGGGTGGAGAGTGAACTGATGTCGTACGCACCGGGATGCGCGACATCGCCGACAACGTACACGCGAATGGTGCGCAACCGCGCGAGCGAAACGTCCGCAGAAATATCGCGGAACTGCGATCGCAGTGTTTTCTGCACCGATTCCTGGACGTCGGCCAGGGACTTGCCGGCCACCAGCACCGGTCCTACTTCCGGCAGGGTTACTCGCCCTTCCCGGTCTACCGTGCGGAACAGCCGCTGGGAAACGCTGCCCCACAAATCAACGGCCAAGCTGTCGCCTGGTCCGACAACGTAGTCAGGGCCGACGGGCAAGTCGAAGGGAATGATCTGAGAGTCGCGCGAGCCGTTTTCGAACACCTGCATGCCGAAACGCTCTGGAGTGGGCGGTTGCGGCTCAGCTTGGAGATACATGTCATACAGCGAGGGGACATCTACGTACGGCACAGGCTGGCGAAGCATGGCCCGGCTCAGATTGGGGTTCACGCGGCTGGGATAGGAATACGGCGACGTATAGGCATTCGGCTGCCCCGGGTTGTTTCCCGCCTCCGGCGCAGCGCCGCCCACCATTGCGGAGCCACGCGATAAACCAGGCAAAGATCCGGCAAAACCTCCTGTTCCCGGGGCTCCCTGGTTCGTGGAAAGCCCGTTGGAGGACGCCTGCGGAGAAGCTGGCGCAACTCCTGTCCCCGTCATCACGGACGAAGGAACGAGCGTCCCCGGACCCGCCTGTCCCAGACCCGAGTACAGGGGCGGGAGCGGCTCCCCGTAATCGAAGTTCTCTCCATCGGTTTGCAGGCCAGGGCTGTTCAGGCCGGCCCGCTCGAGCATTGGCAAATTTCGGGGCTGTGGCGCCGGTCCATTAGGGTATGTGCCGGGTGCATTCGTCTGCGGCAGAACCGGCGTGCCGATCTCCTGCTGTTGTTGGCCGGAAGGATAGCCGGCCGGCGGCGTTTGCATGGTGCAACTGGCGTCTTGACGCGGATCGCAGGTTTGGGCCTGTTCGAGATTCTGATTTCTTTGGCGTGAGGCGAGGGAGGCCTGCTCTTCCTCATCAATCAACTTTGCACGTTCCTGGATCGCTAATTGCTGCTCTGTCGCTTGCGGAGAGCCGGGATTGAATTGCGGGAGCAAGTACCCATATTTCTGGAGTAGCTGCGTGGCCACAGAGCGGAACTGGACATCGCTCCGCAAGCGGTCGTAAATGGCCTCATCCGTCAATTCGGTGTCGCCGACCAGCTGGCCGTGATCGGTGGCATCCTTGGCCACCCAGCGCTTCAGCTCGACCATCAACCCGGGGTTTTGCCGCAGAACCACCTGGATCTGGCTTGCCGTCGCGGCCACGCGATCGAAATTCTGGCGCGCTAAATCGGAGGGGGAAATCTCCGGAGCGTGTTGCGCCTGCGCATGCAGGCCCGCGGCGCACAGCAGCACAAGCAGGGCCGCCGCCCAGAAAGCTCGCAGCAGTGTCGCGCTCACAAACCTGCCTCTCTCGGTATCATTCGCGGCTGAATGCTTGATCATGCTCAGCTCCCAACAAACTGGTTGCGACCCCGCAGAATGTTCAGCACTCCCTGTTCGGAAGCCTCGATCGGCGTATGCTGAATGTTCAGCGAAGCCCAGTAGAAGATGGTATTGCCCCGTTCCGGGGAGATCGCGATCACCCGCAAACTTGGGCGGTTTTGCAGCACGGTGATGCACGCATCCGGCAACCGGTTCAAGCCATCCAGGGCAACGATCAGGAAATCGGGCTGCGTTTCCGCGACAGCCGACTCGATCTGCCTTTCGTCTTCGATCTCGCCCACGATCTCGATACCTTCCTGATCCGAAACCGTGGCGAGTATCAGCTCCCGCATCAATCTGGGCCGGTTTGCCACCAACACTCGGACACTCTTCATGTGCACCCCGCGCACCCGCAAATATCCGGTGTAACGGGCAAACTGGGAAGTCCCCATTGGGGCGCAATTCGGATGCAGGTTGCGGGAGAGAGACTTGGGCCCAAGAAAGGCTCAGTCACAAGAGGGGCAGGCAAAGGAGAGGCCCAAAGGCGGCCCCATTCGGAATCTAAAAAGGCCTACGGATGGACCTAGGGGCAGGAAACCTGGCGCGCAATGCCGGTTCGGCAGGCGGATGCGACTCCAAAGCGGCTTTCGGCGCCCACTTTGCGCAAAATCCGGTGCACGTGATTCTTGATCGTCTTCTCTGAGAGATTCAATTGCGCGGCGATTTCCTTGTTCGTCAGGCCGCGGTTGATCAGAGGAATCAACTGCTCTTCGCGCCGTGTAAGGCCCGAAATGCCATGCGGGCTCGAGGACGGGGCTTCCTCGGACAGTTGCGCGACCAGGTCGAACAGGTGCTTGCACAACCGCGGAGGGCAAACGGCTTCGCCCTGTGCGACCGAGCGGATGGCGTTGACCACGTCCACCGCGGACGCGTCTTTGGGCACATAGCCGCACACGCCTTGCTTGACTGCCTGCAGAAAGAGAGCCTCGTCCTCTTTCATTGCCACCATGAGGATCTTTACTTGCTGTTTGCCCTCGCCCTCTCTGACCAGTCCGAGTCCTTCCGAATTGAGGAACTGGGGGGAATCCAGAACCAGCACATCCGCGCCTGAATTGGCGACGTCCTCTGTCGCGTCCGGACCGAAGTGCCGCGAGCGGACCGTTTCAATGTCGGTTTTCTTGGAAAAAATGCGCGTCAGGGCTTCTCGGAACAGACGGTTGTCCGAGAGGATGAATACACGTATCGGCTTCTCCATACCCACCCCAAGTACTACTTTGGCGATCACCTATTTTGCGAGTTAAGGCTATTACTCATATACCCATGCGGGGCTGTCGCGCAAGTTAATTCCGAAGGAATACCCGGTCGTTTCCAGAACTGCACCTTCCAAAAGTGGGACGATTCTGCGGGAACGTCAGTGTAAGTGTCTTGCTTCTCAGGGTCTTAGCCGGCGGCTCTGGATCTCGTTCAGGTGCTCGCGCAGCCGTTTGGCCACCTCGCCATCCTGGCCCTCGGAAATCTCTCGTTCGAGTTCGGTCAAAGCCAAGTGGACGATGTCATGATGGTGGACTTCCTCGCCCGGAAGCTGCTGGCTGAGCTGAAGCCAAATCTTGTGCAGAAGATCGATTTCGTTGGGGGTTAGGCGTGGCGCATGCGGTCCCAGGTAGAAAATCTGTTCCTGGCCTGCAGCGGTGTAAATTTCAAGCGTGAGGTGCGGCCGAGGTTCCTCCATCCGTTCCCAAGCCGAACCTATCTGGCGGGCCTGTTCTGCAAGAGGCCATTTCGCCGAACTGCCGACGATGATGGTGCTCGATTGCAGGTTCGCGGCGGCCCGCAGCACGCCTTCCCATAAATCGTTTGACGCGGCCACCGCCAAACGAACGGGTTTCCCCTCTTTTTCCGCGGCGGCGAGCACTTTGGTGAACAGCAACTGCTCGATGGTGCTGAAGAGTTGATCGGGCGCCAAATCGTATTCGCCCGAAGCCGCCCGCCGCAGAAGCCGGACATGCAGGACGACGATCTCCGCCTCGCGTGTCTTCGCCCGCCGCAGCGCGGCTTCGAGGTGATAGAGCGTGTAATACGTGCTCACCGGAACCAGAATGTTCCCGGGCCGCACGCCCACGCCTTCCAGAGTGAGTTCGCCCTGCTGGGCGAGATTAAATTGATCGAGTTCGGCATGGATTTTAGTCTTGCTTTTCGTCACCCGCTCCGAGATTTCGAAAACGGCAAAAAAGATGAGCGTGAATGCGACGCCCGAAATCGTCGCGATCTCCTTGGTGAACAGATTCACGATGCACAGCAGGAACAAAAGGAGCGTAATCAGCGCGACGCCGAGCGGAAACTCGACCGAGCCCAGCCGGAGGTTCAGCGGCACGCGAAATTCCCGGTGGCCGGGTTGTTTGTAGCGAAGCATCAGCACGGCCAGGCCTTTCATGGCAAAACTCCACATCACGCCGAACGCATAGGCTTCGCCCAGAACGAAGATGTTTCCGCGGCTCAGGATGATGGTCACGAGCTGGAGGCCCACCACGAGGTTGAGAATGCGGTAGGAAGTGCCGAAGCGGCGCTGCGGCGCCCGGAACCATTCGGGCAGGATGCCGTCTTCGGAGACGCGGTTCAGCACGCCGTTGGAGCCAACGATCGCCGTGTTCACGGCGCCGGAAAGCATCAGGATGCCCACCACAACTACGAAGACGCGAAAGATCAGCCGCAGAAGAACCGGACCGCTGAGGTACATGGCCAGTCCGCTGATGGGATTGTCCGAATAGCTGGCGCGCACCGCATTGGGGATGATCATCACGGCGAAGAATGCGACCCCTGCCGTGAAGATCAAGCTAAACAGAAAGATGATCAGGCCCGCTTTTTTCAGGTTTGGCAGCTTGGGATGCTCGATCTCGCGGTAGACCTGCGCCATGGTTTCTTCGCCGCTCATGGCCAGCACCGAATGACCCAGCCCGATCAGGATTCCGATGAAGCCGACGGTGTACGGCAGCGAGGTGTGGCGCAGCCAGCCGAGTGCGTCGCCGGCGTAGTGAAGATTCGAGAGGCGCGGAAGCGGTGGAAGGTGCGCGCCGTGCACCCACAGCGTGTAGGCGCACCACAGCACCAGCGTCACAACCAGGACGGTGGCCACATACATGATGCGGACCGCTTTCTGGCTGGACTCGGGAATGCCCTTGATGTTCTCCCACCAGAAATAGATCGTGACCAGCGCCGCAAAGACCGCCGCGCCCTCGTTTGTCGGCAGGACGAAGCTCTCGTGCACGTAGTGCAGCAGCTGATTCAGAAGCCCCATAAGATAGAGCCCCGCGGACACGCCGCTGATCGGGCCGGTCAGGATGTAGTCGAACATCAGCGCGGAGACGGAGAACTTCGCGAGCGTCGACCCCATCCCTTCCTTCACCACGCGATACACGCCGCCGCGCACGAACATCCCGCAGCTCTCGTAATAGAGCATCTGCACGGCGAAGGCGAACAACATGACGGCGAGAACGAACCACGGAGCCGTCTCGCCGATAAAGTGTTCGGCGATGGCGCCGGCATAAAACGCGGAAGAGCCCAAATCGTTCAGCACCACCGCCGCAGCCTGCCAGAAGGTGATGAACGACAGCATGGCCGTGGTGGCCAGGAGAACCTTCGCCACCGGGCGGCCGGCCCGCGCCGAATTGAGGTTGTCCGGAGTGGATGCATCAATCGAAATTATTTCAAAATGCGGCGTCTAACTATACGTGAAAATCCGGGCAGAATTGAAACCGGAAAGCAAAGGGCGGACCCCATCCGTCAACTCCGCACGGCCTCTTTCGCGCCGGAGCCAGTGCTCCGTATCGCTGAGTTTTCGTATGAATGGAGTGCTTCCCTGTAAATTAGACAGTCAGGGCCTCGGAATTTAGTGGAGCTTTGAAGCCCAAAAAGGCCTCGTGCGGGGTGCGATTTTTGGCTCCGCGATCAGCCCGGTCGTGAGTGTCACGTTCGCTTCAGGGCTCCCCTCGAGCAGCCGTGCCAGTGATCACTGGCGGCTGACCGGGCTCAGGGAAGGCAATCGTCACAGTGCAGCCTTGGCGGACGTTGGTCACCAGAGCCGGCCGGAAGCAGACCAGGCACGTTCCATTGGAGCGCCGAACGCTGGGGTAAATAATTCCTGCCGATCCGGAGGCCAGCAGTTCCCTCGCGAGTCTTTGAGAATTCCGGTAATTGTTCGGGTCGAGACAACCCGAATCGCGCGCATCCGTGCGGATGTCATGGAAGTCGGCCCGAAAATCCGCGAGATAATCGTGGAACGTAAATGTTTCCGGCTCCGCCCATTTCACCTCCGCGAGCTCCTGGGCCTTGTGGAAGGCAATTTCGGACGCGGCGGTTTCCAGTTCGAACGCCGCATACCATGCACCTCGATCGGGGCCATTGAAACGGCTGCCTAACGGATGAGCGTGGGTGAATGCGGCATTCACGATGTGGGCGTAAGCCACGCCGAACAGCAATTCATGGACACTGATCCCTGGAAGCAGGTTGGACTCTCCAAGCAATCGGTCATTTGTGGCGCCATCGAGCTCAAAGAGCGCCTGAAGGTCCCTATCGTCCTCGGCGAGTCGGGAGAGGACGCTTTCCTCCACGTCGCGAACGGGAATAAGGCGATGAGTGTCGTCCTGCCGGAGCGCGAAAATCCTGGGTGTCACCGGCCTCCTCGGCGGGCGTCGAGCAACTGTCGGACGCGGACGAGAGCGGGCACCCCGCCCTTGATCAAGTAGGTCAAGGGCATCTCTCCTGCAAACATCGGGTTCGCGTTGGGCAGGCTGACCCACGAATCGGCCAGCTTGCGGCTGTACAGGATGTTCAACGCCTTGAAGATCCCCACGAGAAGCGAGATCCTCGTGAGCTTGTCCTGATCGAGAACTTTCTTCTGGCCGTGCTTGAGTTGGTAGAAGACACCGTTGGACACTCCGCCCAGGAGTTGACGAGCGGACCCGTCTTTCAAACGCCATTCCTTAGCGATTTTGAAAAACGCCGGCACGGCCGTACGGCTGAGCTTTTCCTGAACAGCTTTATCGGAGAGGTCCGGAGCGGCTTGTGTCGAGAAACCGGCGAGCGGCTGTTGCAGGGCCGCCATGAAGCACCTCCAGCTCCAGCTATGGAGGATTGTGACTACACTTCTGGAGACAAGCAAGACCTGGCTTGGGGGAAAACCGGCCATTTGTGGATTTGTCCCATAGATATGCACTGACCAGCTGAAATTGACGCGGCTTGGATTAGACCCACCGGGTTGGCTCTTGGCGCTTGACCTGAAACAAATCCGCCTCCAATATATTAGAATACAATTAATATAATCTATAGATACTCCCCATGTCATCTGCGGGCAGTACTTCCGTTCTATAGACGCCAGTACCCTCAGATTCTAGGATTCGTCGCATGTGATCACGCGCATACATTCTCGTCCCGTCCCGGCGGAATGTACTGAGCTTCGGAAACACCTGCCAGCAACTGCATAGATTTCGCTTAGATAGTCGGGAGGCTAGCATGATGATGCAAAGGCGTCTTTGTGTCCTTGCGCTCTTTCTGGCTGTGTTCAGTGCGGCGCCCGCTTTCGGCAGCACGATTACTGTCACGAATAACAGCGACAGCGGCCCTGGATCGCTGCGCGCTGCGATTGCCGCAGCGGCGCCCGGCGATACGATCAACTTCAACCTGACCTATCCCGCGACCATCACCTTGGTCAGCCCTCTGCAAATCAGCACGAACCTGACCATCAGCGGCCCGGGCTCCTCGAGCCTTACCATCAGCGGGAATAAGACGGTTTCGGTCTTGATGGTCTGGGGAGGCGCCACTGTCAACATTTCCGGAGTGGCCATTGCGAATGGGAACGGTTTCGAAGGAGGCGGAATCTACAGCCTCGCTAGCACGCTGACACTCGAAAACGTTACGCTCACGAACAATTCGGCACCGGGCTATGGCGGCGGCATCTTCAATTACGCCGGCACGATGACCCTCGACAACTGTACGGTATCCGCAAACTCGGCATCCGAATACGGCGGCGGCATCTTCAATTACGGCGGCACCGTGATCGTGAGCAGCAGTACGGTGTCCGGGAACCAGAGCGCCTACGATGGCGGCGGCATTTACAACATGGGCGGGACTCTCAATCTGACCAACAGCACTCTCTCGGGGAATTCGGCCGGGATCAACGGCGGGGCGATCTGGAGCTCCAACTACGGCGCGGTCACGCTCACTAGCGTCACCTTTTCGGGCAATTCGGCTCCCCACGGCGGCGGGCTCAGCAACTACTACTACTCAGGTGTAACGCTCAAGAATGCGGTGTTGGCCAACAGCACCGGCGGGAACTGTTGGTCCCTCGGCGGCACAGCAACCTCCAACGGCTACAACCTCTCGGATGATTCCTCTTGCGCGGGTTTGCTGACCGCGACGACGGACCGGAACAATACCGCCGCCGGCCTCGACACCAACGGCCTCCAGGACAATGGCGGACCCACCAAAACCGTCGCGTTGCTTTCCACCAGTCCCGCCATCGACGCCGTTCCCCTGTCTGCGTGCACGCAGTCGGACGGCCTGACGGCTCTGAGCACCGACCAGAGAGGCGTCACTCGGCCTCAAGGTTCCGCCTGCGATATTGGAGCGTTTGAGCTGGTCGAAATAGCCGATTTCCCTGCGTTCAGCGCGAAACTCGATGTGCGCCCCGGCTCAAACGGAAGTTTTGATCTCAATTCGACGTTCACACTGGCAAGCGGCAGCAGCGGGATCAACCCGCTCACGGACGCCGTGCAGCTTCAGGTAGGACCGTATCAGGTCACGATCCCCGCTGGCTCGTTTCATCAGTTGGCGAAGGGCGCGAAGAGCGGGAGCTATGTTTATTCGGGGACGATTGGCGGCGCTTCGCTTTCGGTGCAAATCGTCCCGCTGGGCGGAAACACCTATCAGTTCAAAGCGAGCGCTTCACCGGTCGATCTGAGCACGCTGACCAACCCGGTGGACATTACGGTGACGATCGGCAAGAACACTGGAACCGTTTCTGTGTACGCCGACCTCGGTTCGTGAAGGGTTAGCCTGAAGGGCAGACGCGTTCATACACGAACGCGTCTGCTCGCATTCATTGGGCCGAGTAACCGCCGTCCACCATCAGCGATGCGCCGGTGATATAGCTGGCTTCGTCCGAGACCAGGAAGGCGATGGCATTTGCGACTTCACGAGGGCGGCCCGCGCGGCCGAGGAACGTTTTGGCGCCCTCTTCGCGGTCGAATTGATCGAGGGTCAGGCCCATCTTAGCCATGTGCCGCTCGGAGGCGGCCGTCAAGATGGTGCCGGGGCAGACCGCGTTGACGCGAATGTGGTGCGGCCCCAGGTCCAGCGCCATGTTCCGGGCCATTTGGACTAAGGCGGCTTTCGTAGCGCTGTAAGCGAAGAAATCGGGCTGAGCCAGGAAGGCCGATATCGATCCCACGATGACGATCGCTCCTCCTGTCTTCCTCATGTGCTCCGCCGCGTATTTGGTCACCAGGGCGGTTCCCATGACGTTCGTTTCCAGAGATTTTCGCCAGTCCTCGGCGCTGGCCGCGAAGCCTTGAAGGACAAAGGTCGCGGCGTTGTTCACGAGAATGTCGATTCGACCGAAGCGAGCGATCGCTTCATCAGAAATCTTTCTCGCTTCGGATTCTTTCGAAATGTCGGCATGGACGAAATGGGCTACGCCGCCTTTGGCGCTGATGGTCCGCACCGTTTCCTGACCGCCGGCTGCGTCCACGTCGGCGACTACGACCCGGGCGCCTTGTTCCGCGAATACCTCTGCCGTGGCTTTGCCGATTCCAGCGCCTGCGCCCGTTACGATCGCAATTTTGTCCTTTAACCTCATCGCCTCATCCCTTTACTTCGCCACTGTGCCGCCCGGAAATCGCTGGAAGACTTCCGGATCGTACAGCGGGATAAAAATATCGGCCTGCGAACGCAGTCGCGCGTATGCGGCCATGCACTCCGGCAGGCTTTCCATAATGCCCAGAGGATGATTGCGTTCAAGATTTCCGTATTTGAAGGCGCAATCAGAGATCGCCACGCGACCCGCAGAGGTTTCCACGAAGTACGCCATCGAGGAACGATGATGCGCGCCCACCCAGGCGGCCGAGAGGCCCGGAAGGACTTCCGTCTCCTCCTCCGCAAGCAAGCGCAGCTTGCGGGGCGCCTGGATAGTCAAATAGTGCAGGACATCATCAGGGATGCGCAGTTGGCGCGGGACGTGCATTTCATAGGGAGGAGCGTGGAAGTCCTCGATCCAGCCGCGGCGCGAGATGCAAATCTGCGCGTTGCGAAACAGGGGAATATTGCCGACGGCGTAGGCCTGCAGCGGGGTGATGAGAACGGTGTCCACATCCTCCGCCCGGATGCCCAAACGCGCCAGCGCCGCCTCGGGCAACTCGCTTTCCTGCCGCACCATCGCCCCACGGGGCCCAAAGGCATTGGTCCAGCGTGCATTGAGAGCGGTGAGATCACGGGGTGGGCCGGTGTTGATGATCGCTACATGGCCATGGCCGCGAAGGACAACCATGCAGAAGGCCAGGACCTCCCATTCGTCCCAGCGATCCATCCAATACACTTCGGGGCCGCGCACCTCGCACTGGCCCATCTTCAAGACGTCGACTCGATAGCCTGTCACCTGGCTGCTCATTTCGGTCTGATGACCAACGGAATAACGAGGTCAAAGCTCGTGGGGACCGCCTTGCGCCTCAGCTATGGCATCCAGAAACTGATGCGGGGTTACGATCAAGGTGCCGGCCCATTCGGCCGGAAAATGCTTGAGATTGCCCGTTACGAGATAGCGTGCACGAGCCGCCAGCGCGCACGCCAGAAAAATATCATCGTCTGGATCGGCGCAAACCTGTACTCGCTGAGAAGGCTTCACCCAGATTCCAGTTTCGCGGATGGCTCGAAGGACATTTGCAATTTCGCTCTCGGTCCGCTTGAACCGCGGCCGACGAATGACCTCTTCATACTCGGCATAAACTTCGCCGCTGACGCAGAGCCGCGCGACGCTCCTGGCAAGGATCATGACCAGGACCTCGGCCGGTAGTCCCTGGGGCTGAAGCAAAGCAGAGATCAAGACATTCGTGTCAAGGACAGCTCGGATCATTGGTCCGCGGACCGACGCTCACGCCGCGCCGCACGTGCAGCGGCAATTTCCGCGTCAATATCTTCCGCGGAGAGCTGATCGATCTCGAGTTGTTTCGCGGTTTCCCACGACGCTCTGAGCCAGTCCGGCGGTAACGGCAACGTGAAGGTGCGAATGCTAATTTCTTCGTCTTCAGAAACCGCGCGTCCCAGCAACCCTTCGATGGCCGCTCTCTGGTCGGGCGAGAGGTCTTTGCCCTTGCGAATCATTGGTGCACCCACACTTCCGAATTGAGCAACAGTGTAAGCGTTTCTCCTCCGCTTGTCACGTCGGACCGCAGAGTGTTGTCGGACCGCAGAGTGTGAGCAGAGCGGGATCGCAGCGAAGGTAATGCAATCACTTTATAACACCCCAGTATTCGGTGGCGTGAGATTGGGCGCAGAGCCGTCCATCACGATCCCCCGAGCGAAGTGACATAGATGGCGAGGATGAAAATGGCGAGCCCGGCCAAAGAATAGGACCGCGCAGCGCGGCTCGCTCCTCGCCACTCTCCCGTTAGCGCTCCCCAAACATTCGCCGCGCCGATATTCAAAGCCATGAAAACCGGCCAGCCGACGATGCCGCCGAGTTCACCCAGGGAGGTCGCTCCCACACCGTAGACGGCGATGCCTCCAAACCACAAAACGCCCATCGCCAGCACGCCCAACCAATAGGCGCCCGGAACGTCCTTCCGTCGGAATCCCGACCAGGTGTTATTTTTTTTCAAGCGATAGACGCAATAGCCGGCGTTGGCCAAAAACCCTGCGCCCAGCGCCAGCGCCCACAGCAGATTCGCCGCCATGGCCTGGGAGGCGCCCGTCGCCAGGCTGGCCTGCCGCATACCGCTCCCAAAAACAAAACTGAAATTCAGCATGGCGGAAAAGACGCCGGAAAGGATGCAAATGACCAGCCCTGTCCCGAAATCCGGTCGCGTCTTGCTCGCGTCCGTTTGTCGCAGATCGCGTTGACGCCGGCCTCCGGAAAGCGCGCACAGCACGATGCCGATAACCACCAGCCCTAAACCGCCCAAGAGGAGCGCGCCCTGCCGCGTTTCGATTTTTCCGCGATCGAGAGCCAGAAGAGGAAGAAGCGTGCCCACCGAGGCCGTTGTTCCCAGGATCACCGAGAAACCCAGCGCCATTCCGACGCGGTCAATGCCCAAGCCAAACAGCGTCGAACCAATTCCCCAGCCGAATCCGAAGAGCGCGACCTCCGCCAGCGTGAGAAGAGGAGTGCTGTGGAACACTACGGTCCACTGCGGTACGGTTGCCGCAGCCAGCAGGCAAGGAAGGACAACCATGCCGGCAATCGAGTACAGAAGCCAGGTATTTTCCCAGGCCCAGCGGGGCATGCGCTTCATCGGCAGCGCGAAGCTGCCATTCAGAAAGCCGCCCAGCGCCACCAGTCCAATACCCAACCCAACGTTCACATTCACCAGTAACTCCGCTGCTTTCTGTCCCGAGTGCCCGAGTGAAGGCGGCTCAGTACGTTGCGCGGCCCCCGGAAATGTCGTAGCACTGCCCGGTCGTAAACGATGCTTCGCGGGAAACCAGATAATGAACCAGCGCGGCAATTTCTTCGATCCTGCCCGTGCGGCCCAGGGGGATTTTGCTCACCATGTAGGCGACAGTTTCTTTGGCCATGGTATCGAGAATTTTCGTCTGCACGACGGCGGGGGCGATGCTGTTGACGGTGATATCGCCCTTGCCCGCCACTTCCTTGGCCAGCGCTTTCGTCAAGCAGATGACCGCGGCCTTGGTGCTGGAATAAGGAATCAGCGTGGGATTCCCTTCCTTGCCGGCAATCGACGCCACGTTGAGAATCCGGCCGTACTGGCGCTGCAGCATCGGCCCAATCACGGCGCGGCACATCAGAAAAACTCCCTTCAAATTGACGGCGTATACCTCATCCAAGTCGGTTTCTTCGAGCTGCACCAGCGGCAACGTGCGGCCGGTGATGCCGGCATTGTTCACCAGTATTGAAACCGGCCCGAGCTGCTGCTCCACCTTGGCGACCGCAGCTTTCACCGACGCGGCGGATCGCACGTCTGCTGCGAGCGCGAGCCCGCCAATGGAGTCTGCGACATTCCGCGCGGACGCTTCGTCGAGATCCACGACCGCCACGCGAGCGCCCGCCGCAGCCAGCCGCCGCGCGATTCCCTCGCCGATGCCCCGGCCTGCTCCGGTTACGATGGCGACTTGATTCTCGAGTTGGAAGAAATTCCCCTGTGCCATAGACGACGCCCGCCGATTTTCGGCCGCCGCGTTCCGCTTCCCTTCCGAACTATCCTCACCCGTGAGGGGCCTACTCCATCACGTGAAACTTGCCGAGGTTCTTGGTCTCGATCTCCAAGCCCAGCCCAACGCTATTATCGTCGAGATCGAGGCGGCCGTTCTTCGGCACGGGCTCGCCCCGGAAAATCTGCCAGAACAGTTCGTTGCCCACCTCGACGTCGACCGGCGGAAAAAACTCCGCCATCGGGGAATTCAAACTCGCCATCACCACATGGTAGTTGTGCATCTGTCCGGCGTGAGGAATGACCGGCACGGACCACGCTTCGGCCATCGCCGCGATTTTGCGCGCCTGCGTCAAACCGCCGACGCGGTTGGTATCGAATTGCAAAACATCGACCGCGCCCGCTTCGAGCAGCTGGCGGCAGCCGTAAATCGTGAACTCGTGCTCGCCTCCGGCGATGGGAATTCTCCCCATCGCTTTGAGCGCCGCATAGCCGGCCACGTCGTCGGCGACTACAGGCTCTTCGAGCCAGCGCAGGTGGTAAGGCTCGAGGAGGGGAATCATGCGCCGCGCGTATTCCAGGGTCCAGCCCATGTACGCGTCGGCCATTAGGTCGATCTCGTCTCCGATGACGTTCCGCACCGTGCGCACCAGTTCCACATTGCGTCGCATGCCCTCGGCGCCATCCACGGGCCCCCAGCCGAAGCGCAGCTTCATCGCCGGAAATCCTTGCTCTTTGTAGCTCTGCGCTTCCCGAGCCAATTGTTCAAGGGGCTGGCTATAGAGGCGGCTGGCGTAAACCGGGATGTTCGGTTTGGTGCGGCCGCCCAGCAAGCGAAAGACCGGCTGTTTCAGAGCGCGGCCGAGCAGGTCCCAGAGGGCAATGTCGATCGCGCTGATGGCGGCCATGCCGACGCCCTTGCGCCCGAACGCCAGCGTCTTGCGGTACATGTGCTGCCAGAGGAATTCGATGTTGAACGGATCCGCTCCCAACACGATGGGCTTGAGATACAGGTCGATCAGTTGTTTGGTGACCTGCGGGGCGAGCGCGGCATTGCCAAGGCCCACCAGGCCGGCGTCACTTTCGAGCTCAACGACCAGCCAACTATGAAATCGGAAGGAGCCCATGGGGTCGTCGGGCAGCTGCAGCAGGTCCATGGCGTTGGTGCAGAAATGAGGCTGCGGCGGCACGGTTCGCCCGCGCCACTCGAAGACTCGCGTGCGTACGCCTGTGATTTTCATTCGAGCACCCGTTAAAGTTCAGCCCTGGACGATCGACTGCCGTTATCGGCGCTCATTGAGCGGCCAGCACAAACTGATAGGAACCGGCGCCGACGGAGAAGACATACTCATCGCCTTCACGCTTGGCAGAAAGTACGCCCGGATCGCCCGGCACAAAATGATCGTCCTGCCAGACGATGCGGTCGTTTTCGCGGATGACCACGTTTGTCATCTGCATTTCCTGCGGGACGGCGACGGTGGCATCGGCATTCACCGGAATCGTCGCTTGAAGTTCAAACCCGTCGGGCTCGTGGCGCCAGGAACACGAGACGCGGCCTCGGATCGTGTCCACTGACGCGGAAGCCCAGCGAAGGCTTTCGACGACGTGCGGATGAATGACGATATGGTTGTAGCCTTCCGTGTCGGGGGCCAGATTGATGCCGCCTAGCGAGTGATAAAACCACGCTCCCACGCTGCCGAACATGATGTGATTGTGCGAATTCATTGAGGGTCCGGTCTTGTCCTGCCAGAGTTCCCAAAGCGTGGTCGCGCCGCGGCGAACCATGTATCCCCAGCTCGGAAAGGTGGTCTGCGTGGCCAAGTCGTAGGCCAAATCGTTGTGGCCGTACATGGTGAGCACCGGCAACAGGTAGCGCACGCCGATGAAGCCGGTGGTGACGTGCGTGTTGTGCTCGTAGAGGACGTCGTTCGCAAGGTTCCCCGCCACTGCGCCGCCGGCATCCTTGGGCTGCATGTGCAGGAAGAGCGGCAGGGCGTTGGCTGTCTGCGAACCATTCGCGTACTCGCCGGTGGAAGGATTAAAGAACGCCGAATTGAAGGCCGCGCGAATCTGCTCGGCCAGGCGGGAGTAGGCCTGCGCATCGTCCGTGTGGCCCAGGACTTTGGCGATTGCGGCGAGGATGTGCGTGTCGTCGTAATAGTAGAAATCGGAGACCAGCGCACCGGGGGTCGGCTGGATCGACACCCAATCGCCGTAATAGCTGTAGCGCAGAACATGATTCTGCGCGCGGCTTTCGAGATACGACTCGTACTTCTTGAGACCCTCGTAATTTTCTTCGAGGATGCGCCGGTCGCCGTACTGCTGCCACATGTGCCAGCAGAGCTGCGGATAGGCCGTGCTCCAGGCCGGATCTCCGGGATAATTCCCGTATTTGTGGGGCACGGTATCGGGAACTTCGCCGTCGGGCTTTTCGGCGTCGTGAATGTCGCGAATGAAATTCGTGTAGAAGGCCGCCATATCGAAATTCATCGCGGCTTCAGGCGCCGAGACTTGCGCATCCCCCATCCAGCCCTGACGCTCGCTTCGTTGATCGCAGTCGGTGGGGATGCTCATCAGATTCGATAGCTGGCCCCAATGAATCAGGTGCTGAATCTCGTTGAGGATGGGGTTGGAAGCGATGAAACTTCCGGTGGGCTGAACGGCGGAGTGCACCACTTCGGCGCGGAGCGTGTCGAGGCTCGGCGTGCCCGGAAAGCCGGTGAGTTCAACGTAGCGAAAGCCATGATACGTGAAGCGCGGATGATACGTTTCGCGGCCATCGCCTTTGAGGATGTAAATGTCGCGTGCTTTCGCTAGCTGCAAATTTTCGCGATTGATGGTGCCATTGGGGTAGACCAGCTCCGCATAGCGCATCTCGACGCGCGTGCCGCGCGGGCCGCGCACGTGGAGCTCGGCCCAGCCCGCAAAGTTCTGACCGAAGTCGAAGACGTACACGCCGGGCTTGGGGCTCGTCAAGCGCCGGGGAACGAGGGTATCGGTGACACGAATGGGAGGCATCATCTCGGCGGAAAGTTCTCCTGCCGAGCCGGGCACGACCTGCGCTGCCTGCCAGCCTGAGGCGGTGAACCCAGGGCGATCCCAGCCCGGCTGTTCGAGACGCGCGTCGTACACTTCTCCGTTGTACACGCTGTTGCTCACGATCGGACCGGCATGCGAGAGCCAGGAGCCGTCGCTCGCGACATCAACTTCCCGGCCGTTCGCCAGCCGGATGTTCATCTGCAAGAAAAGCGCGGGAGCCTTGTAATACGCAGACCCGCCGACGGGTTGCGTGGCCCAGCCGCCGCCGAGCATGACGCCAATCGCGTTGGGCCCGGACTTCAGTGCGGAGGTCACATCGTAGGTCCGATAAAGGATGCGCTTCGAATACGTGGTCCAGGCCGGATCGAGAACGCTGTGGCCGATTTTTTGCCCGTTGACATGCAACTCGTAATACCCGAGTGCCGTGACGTAAACGCGGGCGCGCGCGACAGGCCCACCCAGCGTGAACACCTTGCGCAGCAGATTGCCGGTGATCCATCGGCCCTGCCATTCCGCGCGGCGCAAGAGCCCGATCTCAAAGCGCGCGGTCTCGCTATACGGGCTGGGGCTGCCGTCGCGATCCCACCAACGGACTTTCCAAAAATAGGTTTCGCCGCTGCGCAGCGGCTTGCCGGCGTACGCAACCTGAGTTGAATCGTTCGAGGTTACTTTGCCGGTGTCCCATTGATCTCCGTCGTCCTTGGCCAGGGCTTCCGGCGACGCAGCGACGAGAACTTGATAGGCCGTCTGGACTTCTCCGCGCTCTGTGGCTTCGAGCCACCACGCGAATCGCGGCTGGGTCACGTCAATGCCGCGGGGGTTTTTGAGATATTCGCAGCGGAGGTGCTGGGGAGCGGCGCGGTCCGGCTGTGCGGGCGCCGCGCCAAACGCCAGAGCGGCCACTGCGCCGGCGAGAAGCACCTGCGGAACGAGCCTTCTCACTGCTCTGCTGGTTTGTTTCATCGAGCCAGCCTCCCTGCGGTCGAGTCGCGATTCCGGCAATAGCCGCAATGCGACGGGCAGTATATACCCCCGAGCGTGGCTAGATGTAGATGCCGACGGCAAGACGCGGCACCCGATCCGCGCCGGGAGGTGCATTCCAGAGTTGCGAAGACAGCGAGCTGGCTATCGCAGCAAAGCCGAGGCGGCCCAGAGGATGGGAGCCTGTCCGTGGTCGTCGCCCGTGTGGCGCGGCCGCGTCAGATAAAATTGCAAGCTGCTGTTCTTGCCGGTGCCGACACAAACATTGGTGACATCCGCATTCTGGTCCACGAACCCGACCAGCGCGAGCCAGGCTTTGCGCGCGGCAGGCCCGTAAGTCCGCGCATCGAGCCAGCCGTTCTTCACTCCCGCGATCAGCGCGAATGTGAACATCCCGCTGCCGGAGGTTTCCTCGAACGATTCCGGGTGATCGATCAGTTGGCGCCACATGCCGTCCTGCCCCTGATAGCTGACGAGCGCCTTCATCAATTTCCGGTAGGCTGCCAGGATGCGCGGGCGCTGCGGATAATCTTCCGGCATCGACCGCAGGATCTCAGACATTCCGGCGGCCATCCAGCCGTTGCCGCGTCCCCAAAAGAACGGGGCATCGGGCGCGTGGTAGAACAATCCGTTGGGCTGCTGCAACTTGCCGATGTACGCGACCATTTCGCGCGCGGCGCGGTCCAGATATTTCTTCTCTCCTGTCGCGCGATACGCCTGCACCTGCAGAATGGTGATCATGTACATGTCGTCGATCCAGTAGCGCGTCTCGGAGGTCAGGCCGTCGGGCAACGGATTCTCCCACTCGATATCGGCAAACTTCTTCCCCAGGGCCAGGTATTTCGGGTCTTTCGTCTCGATATAGGTTTCGAGCGGAAGGCTTCCAAACATGGAAAAATCCACGTGTCGCTTGTCCGAAACAAGTGCCGAACCCGGGGCGGTCATCAACGGGTCGAATCGCTGGATGAGCTGCGCGGTGAGGGCTTTATCGCCGGAAAGCTGCGCAAAGGTCAGCGCGCCATACCAGGCGCAAACTTCCTGATACACGATCTGCTTCGGATTCGGGTGCGTGCTCTCGACGAATCGTTCGGCAACGCGTTTGCCGATTTCCTGCGGCGAGGCGCCCGGAGGCCAGTTAGAAAAATACTCCGCCTGTGCGGCATTTTGCGCGCGGGCCCCGGCGACACACAGGCCGCCTGCCGCGATGAGGATTCCCAGCATTCTCACGAACCTGCTCAACATCGTTCTCCTCGATCGCTCTTCCACGCTGTAAGACATAGTAGTCCCGCCTGACCGGTCGGAAGCCGGAAAGCCGCCCTGCCTTCAATCAAGCCCGCGTAGTATACAGCCACGCCATTTTCCCGCGCCTTCGCAGCCTTTCTAAGAGCAGCCGCTCGCGGCAGGGCAGCAGGATGGTTGTGGCCCCTTTCCTGCCGCCTGTAGTATCATAGCTACATGAAACTTGGATTACGGGAAGCGAACCAGGAGTTCTCCAGGCTCGTGCGAGCCATTCGTGCAGGCCAAGAGGTCGTATTGACTGACCGCGGCGAAGCCATTGCCGTCGTGAAGCCGCTGGAGCGTGGCGGGCAAGAGAAGGCATTCCAGAATATGGTGGCCGAAGGCCTGATCCGGCCATCGCGGCGGCCGGGACCGATGAAACGGTCGCGTTTTCGGCCGCTCAAGGTCACTGGAAAAGCGGTCGCGGAAACAATCCGTGCAGATCGCGAGGAACGCTTCTAGTGTGGGCTTATTTCGACAGCAGCGCAGTCGTAAAAATCTATGTACACGAGAATGGCCGAGCGGCGGTACTGCGGCTGCTGCGATCACATGAGGTTGTCGTGTCCGCTATTCTGCCGGTCGAGATTCGCGGAGCCCTGCGCCGTCGTGCAGAGGGAAATACGATCGAACGTTCCCGGCTCCCGGCGGCACTCAACCAGCTTGCCGCCGATCGCGAGCGCTGGAGTGTGCTGGCCGTCTCGACCGAGATTCTGGACCGTGCCGAAGAGATTGTCGCCAACTATGCAGTCCGAACGCTGGACGCAATCCACATCGCATCGGCGAAGGAATTTGCCGAACGACTCCGGATGCGCGTTCCCTTCATCAGCGCTGACCACCGGCAAGTTGAGGCAGCTGCTGCGGCCGGCTTAACTGTCCAGCAGGTAGGATGAGCGAGACGGTCCGCCTCGATTGAGCAGCAGTCCTTCACAGATCCTGATGCGATTCACTTCCCTGCATACCTGCTCAGGCGGGCACAGATAAAACCTTGGCTTGGCAGATTTGTGCGGACCCTACGTTCCTCCCACATGGCCCTGACTTTTTGGCATCATAGAGCGCTCGCTCGACGAGAGCCGAGACAAAAACTGAGGATCAGGACACTGAGAATGAATCATTCCGATTCCGCCATCGCGCGTTGTCTGGCGGTGCTATCAGTCTACTTTCTTGCGGTTATCATCCCACCGGCCGCGTTCGCCCGCCATCAGCACTCACGCCGCCCGGACTCGAAAGCAGCAGCCACGCCGCGAGCCGCCAAACAGCTCGCGGGCATTGCGCCGCTTGTCGAAGCAGCGATCAAGAGCGGCGCCACGCCTGGTGCCGTCGTCGAGATCGGGCACGACGGACAGATCGTATATAGGCGCGCATTCGGAAACCGCACGCTGCTGCCCCATCCGGCTCCGATGACTGTGAACACGCTGTTCGATATGGCCTCGCTGACGAAGGTGATCGCCACGACGCCAGCCATCATGCAGCTCTTTCAAGAGGGCAAGATTCGGCTGGACGATCCGGTCGAAGACTACTGGCCCGACTTCGGCGCCAATGGAAAGCAGGACATCACCGTGCGCGAACTGCTGACGCACTATTCCGGCCTACCGCCCGACCTGCCGCTCGCGCAACCCTGGCAGGGCTACGACCAAGCGATGAAGTTGATCGTAGAAGCGCAGCCCTTCATTCCGCCCGGCACGCGCTTCGTCTACAGCGACGTCAATTTCGAAACGCTTGGCGAACTCGTGCGGCGGATTTCGGGCGAGCCGCTCGATGTTTATTGCCAGAAGCATATCTTCGGGCCGCTGGGCATGACCCACTCGCTGTTCAAGCCTCCCGCGAGCATGGACGGTGAGATCGCGCCGACCCAGCCGCCCGACCAGAAAAACGAGATGATTCCCTGGTACGAGGTGAACGACCCTACGTCGTACCGCATGGGCGGCGTTGCGGGGCACGCGGGCCTGTTTTCCACCGCAGGCGATCTTGCCATCTACGCCCAGATGATTTTGAACGGCGGCACATACAACGGTGTTCGTGTTCTGTCCCCTGCGGCGGTCCTGAAGATGACGACACCGCAAACGCTGCCGGACAAAATCGCCGTCCGCGGGCTCGGTTGGGACATCGACACTGCCTTCTCTTCGAACCGCGGCGAACTCTTTCCGGTCGGCTCATTCGGTCACACCGGGTGGACCGGCACGGCGATCTGGATCGATCCTTTCTCGAACACGTTCGTCGTTATTCTGACGAATGCCGTTCACGCCGGCGCGCATGGCAACGTGATTCCGCTGCGCGCCAAGATTGCCACGCTGGTGGCTGCCGCGTACGCGCACGCGCCTAGCTCCGCCGAGTTGACGAGCCGGCTGTCGCTGACCGGCTATTACGAGCTGCTCTACGGTTTCCGTCCGTCGCGCCTTCACGACGACCACGTCCTCGCGGGAATCGATGTACTCGAGAAAGATTATTTCAAGCCGCTGGTTGGGAAGCGCATCGGACTCATTACAAATCAATCGGGACGCGATCTCTCCGGGCGCCGCACCATCGATGTGCTCGACCACGCGCCCGGCGTCCAACTGAAAGCCATCTTCACGCCCGAGCACGGGCTTTACGGCACGGCCGAGGGTAACGTGAATTCCGGGCGCGATCCCGCCACCGGCCTGACCGTTTACAGCCTCTACGGTCAGACTCGGCGTCCCACCGCCGAAATGCTCCAGGGTCTCGATGCGCTCGTCTACGACATTCAGGATGTGGGCGTGCGCTTCTACACGTTCGATACGACTTTGGGCTACTGCATGGAGGCCGCCGCGCAGAATCATATTCCGATCTACGTGCTCGACCGCCCCGATCCGCTGACTGGCTCCGCTGTCGAAGGTCCCGTGCTCGACCGCGACCTGCTTTCTTTCGTCGGCTACTTCCCTCTCCCCGTGCGCAACGGCATGACCCTTGGTGAACTGGCGCAAATGTTTAATCAGGAGAACAGCATCCACGCGGACCTGCACGTCATACGCATGGAGGGCTGGCAGCGAGACGACTGGTTCGATGAGACTGGTCTGACCTGGGTGAATCCTTCCCCCAATTTGCGCAACCTGACGGAAACTATCCTCTATCCAGGGCTCGGCATGATCGAGGGAGCCAACGTCAGTGTCGGGCGCGGCACGGATACTCCGTTCGAGGTGCTGGGCGCGCCCTGGATCGATGGCCAGAAGTTAGCCGATTACCTGAACGCCCGCCGCATTCAAGGAGTGCGCTTCATTCCGATGGATTTCACTCCTACGGACGCGAAGTTCAAGGGCGAGTTGTGCCACGGAGTGAGCATCCAGCTGCTCGACCGCGAGGCGCTCGATTCTCCGGAGCTGGGGATCGAGCTGGCGGCTGCGCTCTATAAACTGTTTCCCGGCAAATTCGACATCGACAAGACGCTGTCGCTCACCGGGTCCCGGAAAGTGATCGACGAAATCAAATCGGGTCAAGACCCACGTGGGATTGCGCTCGGCTGGGGAGAAGATATCCAGTCATTCCTCCAGATCCGAAAACGCTATCTGCTGTACTGATTTCAGAGCATCTTAGCGCACAGGGTTGAGCGGACGGCAACCCGGGCACTGGATCGGTGAATTCACGGTTTGTTCTGTCGGAGTGAGCCAATGCCTGACGCCCGGCGCAGCCGACAAGACCTCGCGCTGCTTGCCGTCCACGGGATCCACCGTGAGGTCGACACCACGCAGCGCCCGCGACATGCTGTCCACCATGCTTTGCGATTGCGCGGACTGCTGCTCGAAATGAGCCTGCTCGTGCGCCATGTTCTGTTTGAATTGCGTGAAGGCGGTATCCGCGGCGGCTCCCTCGAGGCGAAGCTGCATGGCCATCCACTGGTCGCTGATCGTTAAGGTGCTCGCCGAATGAAGGAGAATCTTCAGGGCTTCGCCGGCTTGCGCTTGAGGCGCAATAAAACTAGCCAGCGAAGTCACCAGCCAAACCCCCGTCGATTGCATTGGGGTGTATTGAGTTTCCGCAAAGACGTACGCGACCTTGGGCCCATCGGCGCTGTCGCAGGCGTAAAGCGCTTCACCGGCTGTGGTCCGTGCTTGTGGATTCTCATGGATGGGAGGAACCTTCTTCATCTCCTTCAGTCTCAGGTTGCGGCAGAGCGGACCGAAGCGAGCTTGCCCGTAAATGTCGGCAAACACCCAACCCGGCCGATAATTCGCCACCACTTCCTGCGCCACGCCATTTGGGCTGTAGCGGCGGCCCTCGCGCCAACCCAAAGACATCAGGGTCGGGGTCAGGGGGGTAAAGGGAGGTACGTTGGCATCGCCCAGGCGAATATTGGTTTTGCCGTCAGGAGAAGTCATGTCCGTCATGGGGCGCGGATCGAGTACGCCGAAGCGGTACAACCCGCCCACCACTTTCCAGCCGCGAGGAACCTGCAGAGTGAAGGCTTGCTCGGCAGGATCCTGAAAGCGTGTCCACGCGATCTGTCCCTTGGCGGGTGGGGCAACCGCGATGAGCCCCAATGTGGCGATCAATGCAAACGAAACCGCAAGCGGATCGCGTCTCATGCGTCTCCTTTCATGTCCGGTGCTTTCCTGGAAAAGGCGTTCACTCGGGCGTGGATTGTACACCCAGACAGAGGTCACGGTGCGCTGAGGGCCGGTGGGTGGCCAAAGAATCCTGCTTCTTTCGGCGGCGGCAATATCCCCTCACGCGAAAACCCGTCCTGAATTTCGTTCATCCTGCTGATTTCATCCTGCAGCGTTCCCGCCAGCGCGTCATAACGCACCAGCACGTCTCCCAGCCATGCCGAACGGTACTCCGTGCGCCATTGCCGCGCGTACATCGCGCGCAGTTGCATCACCTTTTCGCGCAGGTCCTGCATGCGCCCATTGACCCCGCTAATGCGGTACAAATCATTCGCCGCCTGCTGCCGGTTGACCATGTCCATGTACGCATTCCAGTACAGCTGATTCATCTCCTGCGTGTATTCGAATTTCATTCCCAGCGTGTCCAGGCGCTGCGCCGCAAAGATCAAATCCGGCAGCGTGCTCGCGTGCAAACGCGCTTTCGCGCCATTGTCGAGCAGCGACTCCCAAGCCTGCTCCGCGTCCACCCGGAACTGCTGCACCACCGGCGCGGCTGTCGACGCCTCTTCCACGCCCAACTTCGAAAACGGGCTTGCCCAAAAATACGACACGTGCGTCGCATCCATCTTCACGCCGTCCAGCAACGTGTCGGTCGCCGCCAGCTTCGTCAAAATAGTTTCGAATGTGTGATCCTGGTTGCGATAAAACGCCCAATCGTAGCTGTTCTCGAACTGCTTGATCGAAGATTGCCCCTGCTGCCAGCCACAGGCTGCGCCAAAAACCAGGCCGGGCCAGTCCATTCCTCCCAGTGCTTCGCCGAGATCTTTCCATTCCGTGTTGAGCAGGCCGATGGCGTGGTATGCCTGGCCATCGCGCGTTAAGTTCCGGACGTTCATGAAACCCGCGTCGAAATCCGGATAGATCTTTCGCCAGTTGCCAATCCCGGGCGAAACAAAGATCTGCAGACCTGCATTCTTAAACGGCTGCAAATCCGCGTCGTAGGAAGGTTTCACGCCGTACGTCCAAATCACTGGGATGACGTCCTTTGGCAACGTTGGCAAAAGCTGCGGAAACTTCTCCGCAATATCTGCCCAGAACATCGTCTGTTTGTGATACGGCTGCAGCATCGAATCCAATTTCGCGATGTGCGCCAGATACACCGGCCCCAGGCCTTCCTTGGCAATTAACTGCGCGGTCTTTCCCTGTCCCAGCTCAGAGGTCTCGTCCGCGCCAATGTGGAAAAACGGTCCGGGGAAAAGCGGCGCCATCTGCGCAATCAATTTCCCCAGCAAGTCGTACGTTCCCGGCTCGGTCGGAGTCAGCACTGCGCCGTGGGGCGTCTCCGCCAGATTGCTGTACAAATCGTAGCGAAGAACGTTGTGCAAATGCCCGAAGGTCTCCAGCTCCGGCAGGATGGTCACGTAATACTTCTTCCCGTAGTCCACCAGCGCGGTAATTTCGTCGGGCGAGAGCGCATCCGGCGGCGCAAAGAGTTCGTTGCCTTTCACCTTGAACACATCCTCCATGTACAAGGCGTATAAGTTCAGCTTGTAACCCGCCAGCACGCGAATCTGCTTTTCCATGAACGCGAGCGTCGGCACCGGCCCGCGGCTGATGTCGATGCTTGCGCCGCGCCACTTCATCGCCGGCCAGTCGCGAATGGCCACCCCTGGACATTGAAGCCCGCCCACGTACGCATTCGCGGATGCACGGCTTGCGTCGCTTTGCGCGTACGAAAAATTCTTTGGATGGGAGTCGCCAACGGCTTCCGGCGATCGCCCCGCTTTGTCGTTTCTGACCCTCTGCGCGGTCGCCTCTCCTATCGGCCGCAACAATTGTCTCAGCGTTTGCGCGCCGTAAAATGCGCCCTGCTCGCTCGCTCCGCCGACCACAATCCTTCGCCGCTCTGCCAAAATTGCGTATCCCTGCGGACTAAACCCCTGCTGCATCGCCAGCCCGCTCGCTTCCAGCGCCTCGCGTAGGCGGCGATCGTTAGTTGCATTGCCCAGGTAAATAAAGTCCGAACCTCCCGGCAGATGATCGGCGAATTCAATGCGCAGCTTCCATCCGGTCCAACGCGCAATCTCATCCTGCAGTGCTTGCGCGCCTCCAAAATCGCGCCGGAAGTCCTTTTCCACCACAATTCGTGTGTGCCGCGTCACCCGAAACGCCGCGCCGGCCGTTTCCCTTACTTCGCGCGGCTGCGGGATCAGTTCCAACTCAGCTGCGGGTCCGCTCGCCGCACTCTGCCCGACCGCACTTGCTTGCACGGCTTGGACCCTCCGCCAATTCCGCGTGGCCGCGCGGACAACCGAAACACTCAATCCTCCCCACACAAGCAACATTGCGGATAAAGCACACGGTAGGCACCGTCTCACGGGATTTTCCCCTTTGATTGCAACGCTGGAAGACTGGCCAGTATACGCGAATGCGCCGCCTGTTCCAGACCGGAAGAATTGTGTGTCGTTAGCAAATTAAAATGTCCGGTTTTCGTAGCACGTGATCTGTCCGGTTCGTGTTAATCACCAGCCGTCGCCGTGGCTGTGGGAAAGTGGGAATCCCGCCGCCTTTGCGGGATTTCCAAGCGG
>Ga0208140_1000036_pt1 | contig 28192 bp, 20 predicted proteins | sample SF_Rice_5C_0N_40_FD_185616 | JGI IMG/M metagenome (GOLD analysis project Ga0208140, IMG submission 185616) | Rice paddy soil microbial communities from Twitchell Island, California, USA - SF_Rice_5C_0N_404 (SPAdes) (version 2) | ecosystem: Environmental > Terrestrial > Soil > Paddy field/soil ... | reverse complement strand
TCGACGACCCAGGGACCGTCGTCATTCACGCGAAACTCCGCATGCACGGGGCCAGTCAACAGCCCGAGCGCGGCCACGCTGCGCTGCGCGCAATCGCGGATCGCGGCTTGCGTCTGCGCCGGTAATCGCGACGGCGTGACATAAATCGTTTCCTCGAAGAAGGGACCTTCGAGGGGATCGGGCTTGTCGAAAATGGCCAGGGTGCGCAGCGCTCGTTCGTCGAGCAGTCCTTCCAGCGCAACCTCTCTTCCGGGAATGTAGTTTTCCACCAACAAGCGATCGGCGTCCGGTTCGCGCAACGCCTGGACTTCAGGCGAGTCGAGCACGGCGCGAGTTTTACGCACGGCCCACTCAAATTCAGCGGGATTGTTGGCGCGGATGACGCCCTGGCTTGCGGCGAGCAGCGTGGGCTTGATCACGCAGGGAAATTTCGCGCGCGCGGCCACCGCCGACAGCTCTTCCCCGATGGCGAAGGAAAAGAACGGAGGAACCGGTAGAGCTGCCCTCGCGAGCGCCTCGCGCTGGCGCAGCTTGTTGCGGCAATTCTCCGCAGCTTGCGGCGGATTGCCGCGAATGCCGAACGCCTGCGCCGCGCAGGCGGCAGTGGGCGTCGGGCGGTCGCCGAGCGCGAGGACAGCGCCGGGCGGATTGGTACTTAACGCGCGAGCAATTTCCTCGGCGGCTTCGCGCGGCTTTTCAAAATGAAGCGCGAGCGCTCGATCGCCCCAGGGATCGTCGAGGCGGTGGCAGCGGTCCGTGCCGAAGATGACCTCGACTCCGAGCGTCTCCGCCGCTTCCGCGAAGCCGCGAGTCTGGTAGCCCAGCTTTGTGGCAAGGATGAGAAGACGCTTCTTAGGTTCAGGCTGTGTCATTTTGCAGATTGACCAGTGCTGCGCAATTCGGCAGCGGCTTCTCTTTAGCCAACTTGCCGGTCACCCGTTTCAGACAAATGTGTCGGCTTGGCGCATGGTTTTTTGTGCATCGGCGATGGGGGCCAACTGGTCCCCGGTTGGCTCCGCTCAACAGTACCAGGGCTCGTTGAGATACGGGATGGTGGCGCGGGACGCCAGCACCGGAATCGTGCGCGAGGGCGTTTCGGCTTCGTTCGCAGCACGATGGCCCAGCGCGTGGTGCGCCGCCTCTTCAATCCGCCGGAAGATTACGGCGCGCGGCAATTTCATCTTCTCGCCCGAATGAACGATCTCCTGCAAATGCTCGCACAGCGCGTCTACGCGCGCGTCCGGGTGCTTCCAAGGGTAGACGAGCTTTTGCTGGTCGAAGGGCTCGACGATTTGCTGAATGTCGGGCAATTCGAGCAGGTGCGAGCCGGCCGGGAGGAGCAGGCGAATGGCGAGTTGAATGGGCGCGACGTGGTCGATCAGATTCTGCTCGCGAATCGTTCCGAGCAGCTCGCAATAGGATTCGAGCGAGGTCCACGGGGTGAAGGCGACGAAAGTGGGCGCGAGGGTCAGTCCGATTTCGCGGAAGCGCGCGACGACGCGCAGAAAATCCGCGCGCGTGTGATTCTTCGCCAGCTTCTCGAGCACGGCATCGTCGATGGATTCAACGGCGCTGGTCACAAACAGGCAGCCGGTGTCGCGCAGCTTCGGCAGGCAGTCGCTGTGCTTCAGGAGATGCTCGATCTTGATGGTGGCGTCGTAGGTGATGTGCGGAAACTCGCGATGCAGCGCTTCGACCAGGGGAATGGCGTGGCCGATGCCGTTGAGGAAATCGGGATCGCCGAAGGTGATGTGTTGCGCGCCGGCGGCAACCTGGCGGCGGATATCTTCCAGAACGACTTCGCGATCGACGACGCGAAAGACACCGTTGTAAACGGGGACGATGGGGCAATGGCGGCAGAGATGCTTACAGCCGCGGCTCGCCTCCGTGTAACCGACAACGCGCGAGTCGCCATTGGGCAGGAGCAAGCGGGCGTATTGGTCGAGCGGCGGAAGTCCAGAGCGATCGGGTACGCGGAATTCCTGGCGAGCGAGGGAAATTGCTGCTTCCGGTCGCGCGCCGTGATTGCAGGAGCTAACGGCGTCGCCGCAGCCTGGCGAGTTGCGATCGGCCGGTTTCGAGGAGATGGAGGCAACGATGTCGGCGAGACCCTTTTCGAATTCTCCGCCGAGGATGTAATCGACTCCGAGGCTGCGCAAGTAGGCTTCGTTGACCGGCGCGTACAGGCCGTAAAAACAAATGCGCGCGCGCGGATTCATCTCGCGCACGACGGGCAGCAGAGAAATGGCGAGGCGCGTGGCGGTGTGCATGGGGACATAGAAGGCGATCAGATCGGCATCGCGAACGGCGACGTCGGGAAGCGGTTGGCGGGACGCGTCGACGCAAGCCACCTGCGCGCCGACCGCGCGGAGCCAGGCCGCGGGCGAGGCCAAACCAAAAGGCTGGCGGCCCATCTCGTATGTCGATATGAGGACGGTTTGCATGTTCGTACCGGCAAGCGCGACGCGATCCGGAAGTTCAGGCGCCGAAGTCCCGGTTGGTTCCGGGCGCGCTGACTGGCGCGACCGTGCCCAAAAAGCAGATCCCTCACCCCCGTTCCCGCAAAAATCGCGGAACCGGGTTCGGGATGACACTTGCTGGGTGTTCCCGCAAAAAGCGCGGAACCGGGTTCCCTTAGCCAGGCTCAGGACAAGCGGGATGACACGCCAACCCGCGAACGGCGTCTCAGGGTAAATTCGCTAGCCAGTGCGATGAGTCGTGCCCTGACATGAAAACAGCGGCGAACGGCCGTGCGCATCCTGCCAAAGCGGCAGCAAGCTGCCGCACTCCAAAGCGGCCCAGAAGCGGGGCCGCGGAAACTCGGACTCAGGCCACCAGGTCGTCGAGAGAATTATGTCACGGGGCGGATTCCCGTCCAAATGAGCGGATTCTTTCGTTATGATGGGCCTTTGCAGATGAGAGGCGGCCAGTGGAAAAACAAGCTAACGGTGGCGGATACCGGGCGGTGATCGTCGATTACGGGGCTGTGCTGTCGCATCAGCCGTTTCCACACGAGATTGCGCGGATGGCGCGCGCGCTGGGCACCTCGCCGGAACGGTTTCCGGAGTTGTACGCGCACGCGCGCGACGCCTATGACCGCGGCGATTTGACGACAACGCAATACTGGGAGGGCGTGGCGCGCAAGGCGGGCATCGAACTGGCACCGGATGTGATTGACGCTCTGGCGGAGTGGGACAAGGAGATGTGGAGCCGGGCCAATCAGGAAATGATGGATTGGCTGGCGTCGCTGCGCGCGGCGGGGTACAAGACGGCGCTGCTCTCGAACATGCAGCCGGACATGATCGCGCACGTGCGCGCCAAGTTTTCGTGGCTGAAAGAATTCGACGAACAGATTTTTTCTTCGGAGGTGCGGTTGGTCAAACCCGATCCCGCGCTCTATCTGCGCTGCCTGGAACGGCTAGGCACGCGGGCGTCGGAAACGATTTTCATCGACGATCGCGAGGAAAACGTGGCGGGGGCGCGCGCTGTGGGCATGACAGCGTTTCGGTTCCGCTCCATCCCGGAACTGCGGCGGGAGTTGGAATCGGCGGGATTCCGGCACCTGCCCGCGCGGGCGTGACGTTTTTCTCACCCACGCACGCCACGGTGGCGCCTGCCTGTACTAAGATTGAGACTATACTGTGATTGTAGTTCAGCGATGCTGCCGGCGTTCTTCGCCCCGCACCGCGGGGCTCAGAATGGCGCGGGTTTGTGGGGCTTAGAATGGCAGACCGCATATGCTTCAGGGGCTGAAGCCCCGGAAGAAGGCCGGTTTGAATGCCGGAGCTGAAGCTCCGACCCCCTAAACGACGGATAAGCGGACGAACATTCACGGCTTGTTGCAGATGGCGAAGCGAAAGGCTGCCGGGCTGAAGAGAGATTCTTCGCCCGACAAGGCCGGGCTCAGAATGACAAGCGCGCGTTTTTGGGGCCTAGAACGAGAATGACAGACGCGGATTTGGGCAGCCAAGAATAGAAACGCATAGGGCACCGTTTAAAGCTTACGAGCACGATCGCAGAGGAGTGGTGAGGGAATGAGCGGAGAGACGAAGAACACGTTCGGGGCTAAGGCAACGATCCAGGTGGGCGGCGAGACGCTCGGCATTTTCAAGCTGGACGCGCTGGAGCGGGCCGGAATCGGCGAAGTTTCGCGTCTGCCGTTTTCACTGAAGGTGCTGCTGGAGAATTTGCTGCGGCACGAAGACAACCGCTTCGTGCACGCCGAGGACATCCGCGCGCTGGCGGCGTGGGACCCGTCAAGCCCCGGCGACGGCGGGCGCGAAATTTCGTTCATGCCCGCGCGGGTGCTGCTGCAGGATTTTACGGGAGTGCCGGCGGTCGTCGACCTGGCCGCGATGCGCGACGCGATGCGGCATCTGGGCGGCGATGCGAAGAAGATCAATCCACTGCTGCCCGCGGAACTGGTGATCGACCATTCCGTGCAAGTCGACAAATTCGGGGCGGCAAACGTATTCGCCTTCAACGCCGAAATGGAAATGCAGCGCAACATCGAGCGGTACGCCTTCCTGCGCTGGGGCCAGCAAAGCTTTCGGAATTTCAAAGTTGTGCCGCCGGACACGGGAATCTGCCACCAGGTAAATCTGGAATACCTGGCGCGCGTGGTGTTCAGCGAAAAGGAAAATGGAGAGATGCTGGCGTTTCCCGATTCGCTGGTGGGGACGGACTCGCACACGACGATGGTGAACGGGCTGGGCGTGTTTGGCTGGGGCGTGGGCGGAATCGAAGCGGAAGCGGCCATGCTGGGGCAGCCGCTGTCGATGCTGATTCCAGCGGTGGTGGGCTTCAAGCTGCACGGGCGTTTGCCGGCCGGAGCGACCGCGACCGATCTGGTGCTGACGGTGACGCGCATGCTGCGGCAAAAAGGCGTGGTCGGGAAATTCGTGGAATTCTACGGGAGCGGGCTGTCGAGCCTCACGCTGCCCGACCGCGCGACGCTGGGCAACATGGCGCCCGAATACGGAGCGACGATGGGCTTCTTCCCCGTCGACGCGGAAACGCTGGCGTACTTGCGCTTCACGGGACGCCCGGAAGAGCGCATCAAGCTGGTGGAGGCGTACACGAAGGAGCAGGGTCTGTTCCGCACGGACCAGACTCCGGACCCGATTTTCACGGATAAACTGGAACTCGATCTGGGGAACGTGGTGCCCAGCATCGCGGGACCCAAGCGGCCGCAAGACAGCGTTCCGCTGACGCAAGCGAAGAGCGCGTTCGAGAAATCGCTGGAAGGACAGCCGAAGCACGTGCAGGTGCAGAACAACGGCGACCGCTTCGATCTGAGCGACGGCTCGGTGGTGATCGCCGCGATTACGAGCTGCACGAACACTTCGAACCCGTCGCTGATGCTGGGCGCGGGGCTGTTGGCGAAAAAAGCGGTGGAACGCGGGCTGGCGACGAAGCCGTGGGTGAAGACGAGCTTCGCGCCGGGATCGCGCGTGGTGACCGACTACATCGAGAAGGCCGGGCTGCGGCCTTATCTTGAAACGCTGCGGTTCCATCTGGTGGCGTACGGCTGCACGACGTGCATCGGGAACAGCGGGCCGCTGCCGGAGACGATCGGCAAGGCGATCAAGGAGAACAATCTGGTGGCCGTGTCGGTGCTGAGCGGGAACAGGAATTTTGAGGGGCGCATCAACCCCCTGTGCAGGGCGAATTATCTGGCCTCGCCGCCGCTGGTGGTGGCCTACGCGCTAGCGGGGCGGATGGATTTCGACATGGTCAACGAGCCGCTGGGGAAAGACAAAAGCGGCCAGCCCGTGTATCTGCGGGAGCTGTGGCCCACGCCGCAGGAAGTGGAAAACGCGATGCGCAGCTCGGTTACGAGCGAGATGTTCCGCAAGGAGTACGCGGACGTCTTCAGCGGGGACGCGAAATGGCGCGCGTTGCCCATTCCTGAAGGCGATCTGTACGCGTGGGACGGGAAATCGACCTACATCAAGAATCCGCCGTACTTCGAGGGCATGGCGCGAAAGCCGGCGCCGCTGGCGGATTTGCGCGGGCTGCGCGCGCTGGCGCTGCTGGGCGACAGCATCACCACCGACCACATTTCGCCGGCCGGGTCGATCGCCGCCGATTCGCCAGCAGGAAAATATTTGATCGCGCACGGCGTTCAGCCCAAGGATTTCAACTCCTACGGGGCGCGGCGTGGAAACCACGAAGTGATGATGCGCGGGACGTTCGCGAACATCCGTCTGCGCAACCAGCTTGCGCCGGGGACCGAGGGCGGCTGGACAACGCATCAGCCCAGCGGCGAAAAGATGACGATTTACGATGCGGCGATGCGCTATCGCGAGGAGGGCGTGCCGCTGGTTGTGATTGCGGGAAAAGAATACGGGTCAGGGTCATCGCGCGACTGGGCGGCGAAGGGAACGATTCTGCTGGGTGTGCGTGCCGTGCTTGCCGAGAGCTTCGAGCGCATCCACCGGAGCAACCTGGTGGGCATGGGCGTCTTGCCGCTTGAGTTTATGCCCGGGGAAAGCGCGAAATCGCTGGGGCTCACGGGCCTGGAAACGTTCGATGTGGGAGGGCTCGTGCAGGGATTCGAGCCGCGCAAGACGCTGCGCGTGCGCGTGCGCGAGGCGAACGGAAAGACGCGCGACATCTCCGCCGTGGTCCGCGTCGATACGCCATTCGAAGTCGCGTATTACCAGAACGGCGGCATCCTGCACTACGTGCTGCGCCAGATGGCTTCGTAGATTTCTGGCTCGGCTGGTCAAACCGGCCTGGCGGGCGCGACCACCTCGCCGGCCCCTTGGCGTCTCGCGCCGGGGTTCGTTCGTTGTTCGCAGTTAGTCAGCGCGTTACGTATTGCTAAATTACTTGACGCCTGCTCACCGCAGGCGGACAATCCCCGCCAGATCGTTCTCGCAGGGTGTGGCTTTCGTTCGTTATCGAGGTCTCGGACTGTGCGCGGCGTACGCGCCAGCCCGGTGGTTGAAGGCGGGAACGCGGGCTTCGCGAGCCATTGGGTTCGCGAGGCAATATTTCAGGAAACCGAAACTCGGGGTTTCTCAAAGGCCCATGTCACCCAGCCGCATGGCTTTTCTGCCCGCACGCGAGGTGTTTCGAATCATCCTGCGGGCCCTGATCGCATTCGTTTTCTTTCCAGCGCTTGCCGCAGCGCAACAGGCTCCCGTTCCCGCGCGGATCACGGGGCCCGTTGACCCAAGCAGTGTGACCGTCCTCAAAGGCAACGTCCATCCACTGGCGCGTCCGGAATTCGACCGGGGCCCGGCGCCCGCAAGTCTGCAACTGAACCGCATGCTGCTGGTGCTGAAGCGCAGCCCGAAGCAGGAAGCGGCGCTCGACTCGCTGCTCGATGAGCAGCAGGACAAATCCTCGCCGAATTACCACCAATGGCTGACGCCGCAGCAATTCGGGCAGCAGTTTGGCCCCGCGGATCAGGACATTCAAACGATTGTGACGTGGCTCGAATCGCAGGGATTCCAAGTCGATCGCGTGGCGAACGGCCGCGGCGCGATCGAGTTTTCGGGCAATGCGGGGCAGGTGCAGAACGCGTTTCGCACGGAGATTCACAAGTACGCGGTGAACGGCAAGAATTATTGGGCGAATGCGAGCGACCCGCAGATTCCCAGCGCGCTGGCCCCGGTGGTCGCGGGAGTGGCGAGCCTGAACAGCTTCCGGCGACGTCCGATGTACCAACTGCTGGGCATTTTCGCGAAATCGAAGAAGACGGGCGAGGTGAAACGGGTCGGGCCGGCTACGGTGGGAGCGACAGCGCCGAATTTCACGTTGAACTGCGGCACCGATCCGAACACGGGCCAGCCGATCATGTGCTACGCCATCAGCCCGTACGATTTTGCGACGATTTACAACGTATTGCCCTTGTGGAACGCGAGTTCGCCGATCACGGGCAGCGGTGAGTCCATCGCTATCGTGGCGCGCACGAACATCAACTTGCAGGACATCAGCGATTTTCAGACTTTGTTCGGATTGCCGGCGAATCCGCCGACGGTGATTCTGGACGGGCCCGACCCCGGGCTCGTTTCGGGCGATGAGACAGAAGCGGACATCGATGTGGAATGGTCCAGCGCGGTGGCCAAAGCCGCGAAGATTAACCTGGTCGTTTCGCAATCCACCGAGGCCAGCGACGGCGCCGATCTCTCCGCGCTGTATATCGTGGACAACGACGTCGCGCCGGTGATGAGCGAGAGCTACGGCGAATGCGAACTGGGGCTGGGCACCGCCGGGAATCAGTTCATGAACAATTTGTGGAAGCAGGCCGCGGCGGAGGGGATTACGGTATTCGTTTCCAGCGGAGACAGTGGCTCGGCAGGCTGCGATTTCTACTCCGGATCGACTCCGGAAGCGGCGCAGTACGGCGTGGAGGTGAACGGCTTGGCGTCGACGCCGTACAACGTGGCCGTGGGCGGCACGGACTTCAACGATTTTTTCAATGGCGCGACCTACTGGAACAACACGAATAATTCGACTACGCAGGCGTCGGTGAAGGGCTACGTGCCCGAGACGACCTGGAACGATTCGTGCACGAACAGCATTTTCGCGGAGCTGGGTTTCACCGGCGGCGCGGAAGCGAACTGCAACAATCCGCAACTGTCGCAGTTCGTTCTGACTATCGGCGGCGGCGGGGGGAAAAGCGCGTGCACGACACCAAGTGGCACGGCGGCGTCGAACTGCAGCGGGGGCTACGCGAAGCCATCGTGGCAGGCGGGGACGGGAGTGCCGAATGACAGCAAGCGCGATGTGCCGGACGTTTCCTTGTTCGCCAGCAACGGTTTCCTGGGGAACTTCTACATGTTGTGCGAGCGGGACGCCCAGAGTGGGCAGCCGTGCAGCACGTCGAATTTTCTTGCCGTGGGCGGAACTTCTGTAGCGTCGCCCGCGTTTGCCGGGATCATGGCGCTGGTCGATCAGAAGACGGGGGCGGCAGAGGGTAACGCGAACTACATTCTGTACAAGCTGGCGGCGAAACCAGGGAGCACGTGCACGGCGGCGGCAAATCCGGCGAGCACCTGCGTGTTTTACGATACGCCCACGGGTTCGACGATTGCCATGCCCTGCCTCAAAGGGACGCCGAATTGCACCGTGTCGAATTCTGCCGATCAGTACGGGGTGCTGTCCGGGTACGCGACGGCGGCCGGCTACGATTTGGCCACAGGGTTGGGGTCTGTGAACGCAGCGAATCTGGTGAACGTCTGGAACACGGTCGGCAACACCCCCTCCAGCACCTCGCTGACAGTGAATAGCCCGAGTCCTGTGAATATCACGCACGGCAGCGCTGTATCGATGACGGTGTCCGTTACGCCGATTTCGCCGATGCCCACGGGGAACGTCGCGCTGCTGGCCAAGCAAAACGGAAACAGCACGGCATTCGGTGCACTCACGCTGGGGACGAGCGGGAGCGCTTCGGGAACGTTCAGCACGCTGCCGGGAGGGACGTCGTACAGCGTGGTGGCGCACTATGCGGGCGATGCCACTTATGAGGGCAGCGATTCGAATGCGGTCACCGTGACGGTGAACCCGGAAGCGAGCAAGACTGCGCTGGCCATCCTGACGTTCGATCCGACCACGGGAAACATCACGAACTCGAACGCGACGAGTTTTACGTATGGGTCGCCGTACATACTGCGCTCAGATGTGACGAACAGCAGCGGGACGACGTGCTTCAACTTCACGACGAAGGTTGTGGCGTATCCCTGCCCTACCGGCAGCGTGGCCATCACGGATAATGGAAGCGCGCTGGGCCCGGGGAAATTTGCACTGAACAGCCTTGGGTATACCGAGTATCAGGCGATTCAGCTGACGGGCGGCGCGCACAGCCTGGCGGCGAACTACGGCGGGGACAACAGCTACAACGCGAGCAGCACCACGGACGCCGTCAGCGTCACTCCGGCCCCAACAAGCACGCAGATCACGGGCACACAATCGCAGACTGTTGTAATTGGGAGCCCTTTCTGGATGGACACGCAAACCACATCCAATAGTTCGGGCGTGGCGCCGACGGGCACCTACAAGGTATTCGACGGGAACACGCAGTTGACGTCAACGGTGACGGTGAACGGGTCGGCCGGCTCTGCCACGGCCGGGGCCTCGTTGAGTGGTTATATTCAAACGACGGTGTCTGCGCCGTCCGGGCAACACACGCTGAGCGCGCAGTACACCGGCGATTCGAATTATGCGAGCTCCACATCAGCCCAGGTAAGCTTCACTGCGGTGTACGCTGACACGCTGACCATCACAGCGAACCCAAACAATGTAATTTACGGCCAGAATACCAGCGTGACCATCACAGCTACGCTCGATACCACAAATCCCGCGAGCAATGCGTCGCTCAAGCCTGTTGGTGCGATCACCCTCACCGCGAACGGCAATCCGATTCCAGGCACGGTGACGATCAACACGACTCACGATGCCAGCGGGAACTGGGAGGTGCAGGCTACAGTCACGATTACGCCCCAGCAAAGCGAGCCCGTCTCGGCAAGTTTTGCGGGCGATTCGAACTATGCAGCAGCCACCAATACGGTTTGGGTGACCGTAACCGTACCCGACTTCAGTGTTTCCACAAGTTCATCCTCGCTGGGCATTACGGCCGGTCAAACGGGCACCGCTACGGTCACGATCACGCCGGCCACAAATTACACTACCAGCGTCGCGCTGAGTTGCAATGCCCCGTTTGCGGGGGCAACGTGCAGCATCTCGCCCTCGTCAGTAACGCTCAGCAACAGTAATGCGGCAACAGCGACGGTCTCAATCAGCACGACGGCGCCATCCAGTAGCACAAGCGCGATCACCGTGCCGGTGAGAATTCCCAGAGAACCTCCGCCGTCCATGGACCCGATTGGATGGTGGTCCTTGGCTGTGTTCTTGATCGCTGCGTCCTTGGTTATGCTGCTCTTGCCGAGCCGAGGGCGCTTCCGCCGGATGTCTTTCGGATGCGCGATCGTGGGGCTTGTGAGCCTGGCCATCGGCTGCGGAGGAGGGGGAGGAGGAGGGAGTCCACCACCAGCCACTCCAATTCCGACCACGACGACCATTTCAGCACCCGCTACGAAGGTACCCTCGAACTCGGGTGTAACCTTGACCGCGACGGTGAACTCATCGTCTGCAACGGGCAGCGTGCTGTTCAACGACACGTGCGCTTCGGGCACCGCTGGAAGCGTGCTGAATGGCACGGCGCAAACGCTGATTTCGGGGCTGCTGGGCACTTGCGGGTTAAGTGCGAAATACCTGGGCGATGTGCAGCATGAGCCGTCGCAGAGCGGGACGCTGAATATCGCGTTTACCGGAACCTCGGCGATAGGCGTCACTGGCCAAACTGGGACGGACTCCCACGTGCTTGAAATGAATATAACGCTCCAGTAGCGGATGTTGCGGGAAACCCTCATGGGAGACGATCCACGACGAGCCCCGGCGCTGCCGCACCGTCGCCACACGTGCCGCTGGGCCCCTTCCAGGGATTTGGACACAGGGGGAACTTTGTATTGATCGGGGGGTTGCGTCCGGCTATGCTGCCGGACGGCTGAAACGATGAAGCGGATCCTAAAATGGACGGGGATTGGGTTGCTGGCGGTGGTGGCGATCGCCTTTGGGGTGGGCTGCTACTTCATGGGCAGCCCGCGCGATTTGTATGGGTTTTTGCGCTACGCGCTGCCGCAATGGCACGAGGGGAATCTGCGCGCCGGCGAACAAGCGCCGGATGCTCCGCTCTATTCTCTCGACGGCCATACCACCTTTCACATCCGCGATCACGTGGGCGGGCGGCCGCTGGTGCTGATTCTCGGCAGTTACACTTGACCGCCGTTCCGGCGCCAGATCGGGGATCTGGTGAAGATGTACAACCAATATAAGGACCGCGCGGATTTCCTTGCGGTGTACATTCGCGAGGCGCATCCCACCGACGAATGGGAGATGAAAGACAACTTGAAGCAGGACGTGTGCTATCCGCAGCCGAAAACGCTGGCGCAGCGCGTGGCGATTGCGAACGATTTCGTGAAGCGCTTTCACTTCCCCATCCCCATCGGGATCGATGGAATGAACGACCTGGCCGACCATCTCTATGGCGGATGGCCGGAGCGGCTCTACGTGATCGATGAGACGGGGAAAATCGTGTATCGCGGCGGGATGGGCCCGTTCAATTACCATCCGGCGGAAGTGAGCGCGTGGCTGGCGCGGCGGTTCCCCGCGGTTCACATGGCCAAGCTAAACGATTCGGGCGGGACATCCAGGGGAGGCGGAGCGGCGCAAAAGGGTGCTTCGACTGCCCGCTCGAATTGATACCGCGGGCGACGCGAGCCAGCGTCAGGATTGACCCAGCAACTGCTTCTTGGCTCTTACCTGCAGCAGATACTCTTCCTGTGCATCGATGAACCAGGGCCTTTTTTCGAGGGCCCATTTCATGTCTTCGCAGACCGAGCAGAGGGGCGCATTCGTCGTGTAATAGCTTAGCTGGCCGACGAGGGACCGCTTGCCATGCTGGTCGATCACGCGAACACCGGCGGGCATGATCCCCGCTCCTGGCCATCCGCATTCCGGACAACTCATGATGCACCTTCCCGTTCCGGCGTTTTCACCGGAGCTAACGCAATTCCGCAAAACATTCAGCTGGCAGCGGAAGGGCAGAAGCAGATTCCTCGCCCCCATTCCCGCAAAGAGCACGGGACCGGGCTCGGAATGGCACTCTCTTCACAGCCAGCCGGCCGAATGAGGCCACATCACTTCCGGAGATTTTTAAGGCCCCAATCGCCACAACCGTTATCACGGAGGGGAGCGCGGGCGAGAATGGAGCAGAGGTCCAGGCGCAACGCCCGGTGGTACCCGGTCGCTCGTGGGACTTTAGTTTGGCAGGCGGGTAGTACCCGACCAGAGCGATCGCCAGCGGGTGAACTGGATGAGGGTTTCTCGCTGTACCGTGCCCCGCTTGAACTAAAATGGACCAACATGCTTGCCTCCGTGATTCCGGCGATTCCCTCGGGCGTGGATTTGACCGCGTTCCTGCTGGTGATTTCGTTTTCGGCGGGGCTGAATGTATATGCGACGGTAGCGATGCTGGGGATACTGTCGCGCGCCGGAGCGCTGGCGCTGCCGCAGAGCCTGCATCCCGTTGCGAATACAGCGGTCATTGCGATTTGTGTGGCGCTTTTCCTGGTCGAATTCGTTGCGGACAAGATTCCCGTCTTCGACCTGTTTTGGAACGCGCTGCAGACGTTCGTGCGCGTGCCGGTAGCGGCCGTGCTGGCTTACGGCGCAACTTCGCAACTGCCGAAGGGAGAGCAGCTGATCGCGACGCTGCTGGGGGCGCTGATCGCGTTCGCGGCGCACGGCGGGAAAATGGCGGCGCGCGCGGCGGTGACGCACTCTCCGGAACCGTTCTCGAATATCGCGCTGAGTTTAGGCGAGGATGGCGCCGTGGTGTTCCTGACCTGGCTGGCGACGAAACACCCGTACGCTTCGGCGGCGATCGTCGCCGTAATGCTGGCGCTGATCACTCTGATGATTCGTTTTGTGTGGCGGGCCATGCGCCACGCGTTCGGCAGGCGCGCCGGGATGGAGCCTTCGCCAGCACGCTAGCAGCGCCGGCGCTAGTGTTGCTGCGGTTTCTGTTTCTTCTTCAGGAAGCCGCCGAGAATGCCGGAGGCGGTGCTGACGGCGCCTTGTTTGGATGTTGCATTCCCTTTTGTTGTGCTCGTCATACCGCTCAGGTCGGGCATGAAGATGGGCTTCGCGGTCGTGCCGGTGACCTTGAACGGGATGCCGTTGCTGGTGGCGCCGCCAGTCAGGGAAGTCAGTGCGGTTCCCACCATGCCCGCGACGCTGGTCGTGCTGAGTTTGGCGAGCATGCGGCAATTGAGCTGGCCGGCCGAGCTGACGTTGCCATTGCCCGTCATCGAGCCGAGCGACGGCACAACGAGATTCAAGTTCTGCGCCTGAGTGCCTTGCGAATCGACGCGGAGACTCGCGCTCAAAGTTTGAATTTGGGTATCGGCCGATCCGCCCTTTCCCAAGCCAGCAAAAGCAGCCAGTGCACCGAGTTTCCCATTGAGATTGAAACCCGCGAGTTTGGCGTTCGCCAGATTGATGGGACCGGTGATCACCAGCTTGTCCACAGGACCGGTAATCGCGAGCGCGGTGTCCAGCGTGCCGGTTTGCAGCGAAGCGCCCGAGGGCAACTGCACACCGACGGCGGGCAAGACGCCTTGAAGATCGGTGACGGGCATGGCTTTTCCATCCATTTTCATGTTTACGGTGGTGGTGGCGCCGGCCATGTCGTAGGTGCCCGCAAGATTGGCGACAGCTTTTCCAATGTGGATCACGCCCTTTTCCAGCGAGCCGGAATCGCGGGATAAATCGTAGGCGGTGGCGTAATCGATGTTCACCGGAACGGTAGCCGGAGAAGCATTAGGAGCGAAGCGCACCTTCTCCGCCTTGATCGCGCCGTTGGACGTCATCTGGCGGCCATTCGAGGCCAGGGTGCCGTCGAAACTGACGATACCGCCCACGCCGGAGGACGGATCGATGAAACCGGTCGAAGCGAGATCGAAATTGTGCACGGTCAGGGTCGCGTCGAAGGGGGTGAGCGAGGCGTCGGCCTGGTTCACCGGGCCAGCCTTGCCGTCGAGCTTGATCGTTCCGTCGCCGGGAGTCTTCGCGGCGAGTTTGAATGGAAACTGAGCGGTGTAGGAGACATTGGAGGCATCGAGGTTTACGTCCTCGTATTTGTGGGTTTTGGGGCTGCCCACGTCGCCTACGGTGATGGTGCCGTTGGAGAGCTTGAGTTCGCCAACAGAAAAATTATTCGCGGGCGAAGAGGCCGGGGAAGAAGCTTGAGATGAACTGCTCTCGTGAGCAGTTGGCGGAGGAGCGGCCGGCATCGAGCCGGACGAGGAGGCAGAACCGAGGCTCGAATAATTCCAGCGGCCGGAGCGCGCGCGCAAGAGAGTGACCTGCGGGTCGGTTATGGTGAAGGAAGTCACTTCCAAGCGTTTGGAAAAAATCAGCGGGAAGAGAGAGACGCCGGCAGTGAGCTGCCTGGCGGTCAGAAATGGGGCGGAACTGAAAGCGGGGTCGTCGGCGACAGAAACATTATCGACCGTGACGCCTCCGGAAAAAATCGAGAGGCTGATGTTTCCGATGGCGACTTTGCGTCCCAGAGCGCCGGAAAGATCGCTTTCGAGTGTGGGTTTAAAAGTGTTGGCGTTGATGAACAACGGCAAAGCGAGCGCGATGAGGATCAGCAAAGCCACGATCGCACCCACGACAATCAGAATCTTCTTCAACATGACACACCTCCAGAAGGCTGAGGGACGCACTCGAGACGCCGGCAAGGTGATGATACTCCGGCGGGGGGCTCGCGCCAACCGGCTGCCGCTGTGGGCGCCTAAGCCAGGGCGAAACGCGCCCGCCGAGCCGGCTCAAAAACTGAAACCGATACCCACGTTGAGGAGGCGGTTCGCTACGGGATTCCCCACTTGTAGAGCGAACGGCCCGCTGGCCAGGGCGATCGACTGCCCGAAAAGCGGGGAGCCCAAGACAGCGATGGGCGGCGCCAGATTCACATTGTTCAAAGCATTCAGAACGGACACGGAGAGCGTCACCGCATAGCGGTGTTTCGTCGCTCCGCCCAAGCCGAACCCGCCACCGCTGCCCAATCCGCGGCCTCCCAGACCTTCGCTGTGCCGGTGCCCTTCTGTCGCGCTGGGAGCGGTTCCTTCGCCGCCATGCGTTTCGTCCCCCGCGGCGCCGAAACCGAACGTGCGGCTCAGGCGCAAGTTCAACATGACGTTGGCCGGTCCGGTTTCCGTATCCGGCGCGATCGGAACATCGTTCGGGCCCGGCGCAATATTGAAGACGCCATACTTCGTGGCGACGATCTGCGCGGGAGGAGTCGAGGCGGTGGCCAGCGCAGGACGCGCGTTGTGAATCCCGGTGCCGTAGAGATCCTGGCCAATCGTGATGCTGAACGGCTCGCCGGAATTGGCCATCAGCATGGAACTGAGGCGGAAGCTGAAGGGCAAGGCATAGCTGCCACCTACGAGCACACGGTGGCGGATATCGAAAGCCGCTGCGCCATAGTCCTGCAGGATATTCCAGGGATTGGCGGGAAAGGTGTCGACGCCGGCGGTATCGCTATGCGCATTGTTGAGGACGTAGTAGCCGAACAGTGACACGCGATCGCCGGCTTGGACGTGGACGTTGGTGATGAGCTGCGTCTGCCTGTAAATTCCCACCGACTGATATTGGTAGATATTGCCGGCCGCGTTGCCGAGAGGGCGCACGCCGGAAGTGGGGTCGGACGGGCTGTAGGTTCCGGGGAGCGGCGCGTTGATGTCGTTGGTCAAGAAGCGATGCAAGCCGCGCGAGTTGAGGTAGGTGAACGAGACGGTGACGTTTGAGGAGACCTGGCGCTCCAGGCTGACGGCTCCATCCATGGAGTAGGGAGACCGCAGGGTCGGGCCAATCTGATACACGGTGGGCAAAGAAGTGGACAAACCGCTCAGCGTCGAAGGCGCGGGCGGCGCCGGGAAAAACGCCGGGCGATTCACGATGTACGTTGTCTGATTCAGGCCGTTGAAGCGGTTGGCGATGATCATTTGATCGTCGTCCAGGCGTTCGTAGAAAATGCCCCAGCCGGCGCGCAAGACGGTCTTCATCTTCGACCCACGGCCCAATCCCCAGGCGATGCCCACGCGAGGGGCCCAATCCGCGCGATCGTTGATGATGTTTTCCGATTCAAAGCGCAAGCCGTAGCTCACGCTGAATTGAGGGAAAAGTTTCCAATCGTCGCCAACGAACACTGCGCCATCGAGCCGGTTCACTCCGGCGAAGAGGCTGCCGGTGGTCATGTTGAACTGGCTAGGGCCATAGCCGGCTGCCTGGATCTGAGCCATGGTCAAGCCGTTTTGCAGCCCCTGTTCGGTCTGCTGGTAGTCGGAAAGCGAATTGAAGGTGAAGGTGCCGTTGAAATTGCCGTTGGTGGCCTCGTGGCGGCGGATATCGCGCAAGAAACCACCCAGCTGAATGAGGTGCTGCTTGTGCGTGACGGTGAGGTAATCCTGGAATTCGTAGTGCGTTTCGTAGCGTTCGAACGAACCGTTACTATCCCCACCGCCCAGAAAGGCGCCCAGCACCTGAAGGGTTGGCGAAAAATCGCGGGGCGTTTCCGAGTTATGGAAATGGAGATACTGAAAGCGCGTGTCGTTCACAACGTTGGCGCCGAGGACCTGCGTATCGATCAGCTGCACGTTATGGTGACGGCGAGCGGAATCGTAAGCCTGCGAGGGCAAGGCCTGCGTATCCACGCCGTCGTTCTGCTCGCCGATTTCGAAATAGCGGTAGTTGAGAGTGAGCGTATTGTTCGGGGTCAGCTGAAAATCGAGGCGAGGGCTGACATTGGTCAGCGTCCGCGGATTGGGGACGGAAGCCGTGTACGGAACGATGGCGAAAGTCGAATCGAGGACGTCCGTGTTGACCAAATTGGCGCGGTTGATGTTGCGGCGCTGGGCGCTGACAAAGAAGGACGCCTTCTTCGTCAGTGGGCCGCCGAAATCGCCGTCGATCAGCCAGGTGTGATAGGACGGCGGGTTGGTCGCGGTCGCATGGAGAAACGGGCTGAGCGCGTTCATGCTCGAGTCGTTGTATTCGACCGAGGCGCTCCCGTGATAGGCAGTGCTGCCCGGTTTGGTGAAAATATCGATGCGGCCATAACCCAGGCGGTCGTTATAGATCGAGAAGGGGTTGGAGTTGACTCGAATTTCGCGAATGTCGGATTTCGGAGGTAAATCGCCGCCGGTGAAGCCGTCAATGTAGATTTCGCCGCCGTTTGGTCCAACCGAAGGCCCCGCGAGTGCGGCGAGTTGGTTCTGAAACTCATCGGGATCATTGGAAAGGGCGTCCAGGGTCTTGCCGGAGATGACCACAGCGGTGGCATTGCTGGCGGGCGAGAGTTCCAGGGCCGAAGCGTGTGCATGGACTTGAATCTTCTGGGCTTGCAGGGCGATGGCGAGGTGGAAGTCAAGCGTGACCATTGGCCCGGGGGTGATCGCGACGTGCTTGATCACCGAGGGGGTGAACCCGGGCGCGGTGACGGTAATTGTGTAGCGGCCGACCGGCAGCGCTCGCACTTCGTAAACACCGCTGCTCTTGGTCTTTGCGAGCCGGGTCGGGCCCGAGGGTTCCGCCAGCACGCGGATGGTTGCGTCCGGGACCACCGCGCCGGACGGGTCGGTGATGCGCCCCCGCACACCGCCGGTGCCCTGCGCGCGCAAAGCGCGGGGTGCGGCCGAGACGAGAATGATGCAGGTGGTCAGAATGCGGACCGGCCGGAGCGCACGTGGCCCCAGGGTGGCCTTCCGAATGGATATCGAAGCCGGCATTTCCCAGAACACTCTTATGCCACAAAGACCTGAAAAGCGCCTGAAAGATTGGGCGGGCGCAAGCGCTGCGGCTAAACGCGTTGATATCAAGCGTGCTGCCGCCTGACGGCGCGATACTCGAGCCAGATCAGGACGATGACGATCAGGTCGAAAATCGTGAGCGCAATCAAGCCCAGGCTGTGCGTCAGAGTATAGCGGTACATTTGGTAGGCGATGAAGCCGCCGAATACGATGATGGACAACGGATAGCCCCACAGCTTGTTGCGGAGCAAGGCGACGACCACAAACAACTTGACCACTCCATGACCCAACAAGTAGATGGCAATGAAATGTTCGCCGCCGAGTGAGAGATGGCTTGCGGCGTGGCGCAGATAATTGGAAACGAGGTCGCGCGGATCTTCGCTGAGTTCACCGCGCGTCAACAGCGCGGTCAAGCGAACGATGAATTCCGGGCTGATGAACCAGAGGGCTACGCCGCCCGCTATCTCCAGAACGGCATCCAAGCCCTTCAGCACGACGCTGTAGCGGAAGAGGAGTTCGCGAACCTGCGATTTGGTCAAAACGTTGCACCCGCGGACCTGGCCAGCTTAATAGACTGCTGAAAAATTCGGTTCGGGACTTCAGGGGCTGAAAACCCCGTGAAGGCTAGCATCTTATCGCAGGGCTGAAGCCGCGCGCTTCCACCGATTAAATGAGGCACGAGCGCGCGCTGACCAAAGCGGCAGCAAGCTGCCGCACTCCAAAGCGGCCTGCGGCCGCAGAAAAACGCCGACAACTTCGCTCCGCTCCTCAAGAAGTCGTGCCCTGACACGAAGACCGCCTCTGAGAGGTCCAGTGCGGGCACGTGGGCGTTCACTCCTCGACGCTGGAAAGCTCGGACAATTCCTGCGGCGTGAGGCGGATGGAGGCGGCCGCGACGTTTTCCTCGAGGTGCTTGAGTGAGGATGTGCCCGGGATGGGAAGCATCACCGGCGAGCGTTGCAGCAGCCATGCGAGCGCGATCTGCTTTTCGGTGGCCCCGTGCGATTCGGCAACGCGCGCCAGCATCTCGTGTTGGACCTTGCCAGCTCCGAGGGGGAACCAGGGAATGAAAACGATGCGATTTTCCGTGCAGTAGTCGACCACATTGTCCCATTCGCGATCGGCGAAGCCATAGCGGTTCTGGACGGAAACGATGGGCACAATCTTTTGGGCTCGCTCGATATGCTCGCGCGTCACATTGGAGAGCGCGACGAAGCGTATTTTGCCTTCTTCGCGCATTTTGGCCAGCGCTTCCACCGAAGCGCCAAACTTGATGGCCGGGTCGGGGACGTGCAGTTGATATACGTCGATGCGGTCGAGGCGCAGGCGCTTGAGACTTCCCTCGACGGCCTCGCGCAGGTGCTTCGGGCTGGCGTCGTGGGACCACTGATTGGGACCGGGCCGCAGCCAGCCACCTTTGGTCGCGATCACGAGACCGTTCGGGTAGGGCGACAAGGCTTCCGCAATCAGCGCTTCGTCCACGTCCGGGCCGTAGGAATCGGCCGTGTCGATGAAATTGACGCCCAGTTCGAGCGCGCGGCGCAGGACGGCCAGCGCTCCGGCGTGATCCCTGGGCGGACCCCAGATTCCCTCACCGGTCAAACGCATGGCGCCAAAGCCGAGGCGATTAACGGTCAATTGTCCACAAAACGAAACGGTTCCACTCTGGCCGGCCGGCAGATCTTGTGCGCGTGTTTCCATGTCTTTCCCTCAGGAGAGCTGGCGGGTTTGTCTACATTCCGTTGGATGAAACAAGAGGGTCGCCCGATAGCAGTTTTTCGCAGGACCGGGATGACGGTCAGCCGCCGGCAATGGCGCCAACGATGAGGAAAGGCTCCTCGCCGGAGGCAATTGCCCGCGGAAGGGGCGCATCGGGGCGTTCATGCGACCAATCTTCCGCGCAGGCGAAGAAGCGCAGAAATGGACGCCGCTCCTGGGTGACATGATCGCGAATCGTGCCGCATAGCATCGGATAGCTCATCTCCAGCGCATCCAGGATGGAGCGCTGGGTCACCTCGCGATCCAGTTCCAACTGAACTTCAGCACCCACGTGAGCGAGCGTTCGCAAATGCTGCGGAAGAACAACGCGTACCTGGGTCATATACGTTCCAAGCTTAATTTCAGACGGCGGCGCGATTCAATCACTTTTCGCGCCGCCAGAGGGCTTGGAGAACCTCATTTCAGCGTTTGGACTTCGACCGAAAACACGGGCGGCAGATTCTGGACGATGGGAGCCCAAGTGTCGCCGGCATCAGAAGAAGCGTACACCTGCCCGCCGGTGGTCCCAAAATAGATGCCGCAGGAATCGAGCGCATCGACAGCCATAGCGTCGCGCAGGATGTTGACGTAGCAATCCTGCTGTGGCAGGCCCTTGGTCAGCGCTTCCCACTCGTTCCCGCCGGTGCGGCTGCGATACACGCGCAGTTTGCCCTCAAGCGGGAAGTGTTCGCCGTCGCTTTTGATGGGAACCACATAGATTGTTTCCGGCTCGTGTGCGTGCACGTCGATCACGAAACCAAAATCAGTGGGCAGGTTTCCGCTGACCTCCTGCCACGAATCGCCCGCGTTGTCGCTGCGCATGACGTCCCAGTGTTTTTGCATGAACAGAGTGTTCGGACGCGACGGATGCATGGCGACGTGGTGGACGCAGTGCCCCACTTCGGTAGCGGGATCGGGAAGGAATTGAGATTTGAGGCCCTTATTGATCGGGCGCCAGGTCTTGCCGGCGTCATCGGTACGGAAGGCGCCCGCGGCGGAAATCGCAATAAAAATTCGCCCCGCATTGCTGGGGTCCAGAATGACCGTGTGCAAACACATACCGCCCGCGCCCGGCTGCCACTTCGGCCCCGTGTCGTGGCCGCGCAGGCCGGGGAGTTCCTGCCAGGACTTCGCGCCATCTTTCGAAATGAAGAGGGCCGCGTCCTCCACGCCGGCATAAACCGTGTCGGGATCGGTAAGCGAAGGTTCAAGGTGCCATACGCGCTTGAACTCCCAGGGATGCTGCGTGCCGTCGTACCACTGGTGCGTGGTGAGCGGCTTGCCGGTGGCGTCGGATGTGTCGTAGACAAACTTGTTGCTTTTTCCCGCGTTGAACGAGTCGGGGCCGATTTTGATGTCGCCGCCCGGCGCATCCCACGTTTTGCCCCCGTCCTTCGAAACCTGCAGAACCTGCCCAAACCAACCGCTTGACTGAGAGGCATAGATGCGGTTCGGATCAGCAGGCGAGCCCTTCATGTGGTAAATCTCCCAGCCTGCGAAATGAGGTCCGCTGACATCCCAGTTCTGGCGCTTTCCATCCGCGCTCAGGATGAAGGCTCCCTTGCGCGTCCCCACCAGCACTCGCACTTTGCTCATTGACCACCCTCCGAAGAAAGTCGATTCTCCAGCAGTTGCTCGGGCGCGCGCGCGCCAGACCTACATTGGTTTTGGCACGTTGATCATCCAGGGGATGCCGAAGCGATCGACGAATTGCGCGTAGCGTCTGGCCCAGAAGGTTTCCTGCAGGGGCATCCCAATCTTTCCACCTTCGGAAAGCGCTTTGTAGATGCGTTCCGCGTCCGCTTCAGCGCCAGGAGTGATATTGATCGCGAACCCCTGCGGCTGACGGAAGTGCTGCGCGGGAGGGTCGCTGCCCATCAGAACCTGATCGCCAATGTTCAAGCTGACGTGCATCACCTTGTTGGCCCAGTCCGGACCGACTTGCGCGGCCATGGGACCCTCGGCAAAACGGGAAAACGCGGGCGGCTTTACGTTGAAGACCTTTGCGTAGAGGCTGAAGGCTTCTTCGCAATCCCCGTCAAACTGAAGATACGGATTGAATTTCACGAACCCTCCTCAGACTGTGATCGTGCCGGCGCGCCAGGGGAAACCTAGCGAATCATCGGTTACGGCTGCGACTGCGGCGCGCCGCTTCCCGCGGACCTCCGAGCCAGGGGAGAAGCGGAGTCAAATCGCGATGCTGCCAGCGCCGCCGCGTCTCGGCCAGCACCGCCTCGCGATTGCGAGCCATCCGGCGAATCACCTCGCGCGGCGCGCCGGTCTTCTCGTGCTCCGCGCCCCACACCAGAAGATCGAACAGCACGGGCGCCAAATCGATGCCCTTGCTGGTGAGCCGATAGTTGACGCGGCGCCGATCGCCCTTCTCTGCTTCCGTTTTCACAATGCCTGCGCGCCGGAGCCAACGCAGCCGGTCGGCCAGGACATTGGTGGCGATTCCCTCGCCGGCGCGCTCGAAATCGCGGAAGCTGCGAAACCCGCGCACCATCAAGTCACGGATAATCAACAAGGACCAGCGATCTCCCAGAATTTCCAGGGAGATGCTGACGGGGCATCCGGACCGATGTTTTGCCTTCCGCCTCCGAGCCACTCGCGACACCTTAGCGATGCGACTTGCGAAATGCAAGTGATATTTTAAGGGCATCTTTTCTCCACTGTGGAAAAACGAATCGCGGGACCCACGGCGCGCAGAGCCGCAAGAACACGGGACAAAAGCAGATCCCTCCCCGGCACGGCATCCGGGGCGCAAAATGCGCGCACCCCCGATTCCCACAAAAGCGGCGGGACTGGGTTCGGGATGACACTTTGAGGGGAGCGCAAAAGCTCAGACACTGGGCGCGGAATCAGCATTCGCAGAAAAGGCGCCAGACAAGGAAGAGAAGATCCGTCGTACAGAGAGCGCGGCGTCTCCGGACAGGGATGAATTTCCTGACGATCTGGTAGTATCCTCGACCAGGTTTTACTAAACCCATGTTCCCACGCGCCTGGCATCTTGTACTCGCATGCTTCCTCTGTGCGGCTTTTCCGGCCGCGCAGCAGCCGCAAACAATCAGCCGTCCGGAGGACTTGCTGGCGCGCGGGGAAACGGCGCTGCGGCAGGGCCGTTACGCCGAGGCAAAGGCGCTGTTTGAGGAGGCTGAAAAAACGCCAGGAGTGAACGTGGCGGAAGTGAACGCGGGGCTCGGCATTACGGAACTGCAACTGGGGCACTACGAGGCGGCTCGAAGGAGAGAGGCAAGGGTGCTGAGCCTGGTTTCGAAGCCTCGCGAAATGGCCGAAGCGCACGACCTGACCGGCACCGCCTGGCTGCGCGAGTCGTTTGGGACGCCTGCCGAACTGAAGGCTGAGAAACTGAAGAAGGCGGAACAGGAGTTTCGGCAGGCGGTCGCGCTCGACCCGCTCTTTGATTCCGCATTCTTCCACCTGGGAACAGTATTGTCGCAAGAAGGGCGGGCGACGGACGCCGCCGCGGCGTTCAAGGAGTCGATTGAAGCCGCCAGCAAGAATCCCGAATCGGAAGCGAATCTGCCGTTGCGGCGCCAGGGGCGTGCCCCGTTATTTGGAGTAACTGACAGCGCCGGGCGAACGGTTTCCCTCGAGGGGCTGCGCGGCCGTTTCGTGCTGCTCGATTTCTGGGCCACGTGGTGCCCGCCGTGCATTCGGGCTCTGCCGATCATGCGGCAGCTGGCGGTCTTTTTTCCGCCGGAACGCTTTACCGTCATCAGTGTGGACGAGGATTTCGATAACCGCGGCGCCTGGAGCCGCTTTATCGAGGGGCAGAACATGAGCTGGAATCAGATCTGGGACGAGAATTCCAATATCTATTACAGACTTGGCGAATTCGGCTTCGCCTCGCGACCGCAAATGGTGATCCCGAAATATGTATTGATCGATCCGGAGGGATTTGTGCTGCACGTGTACAGCGGGACCGACCGGGTCGGCGTGATCGCGGGGGAAATCGTGCGGACGGTGAACGGGCGAAGTCCGTAGCGGCCAGCATCTGGCGCGGCTTAGCCGGCGAAAAGCAGATCCCTCACCCCCGTTCGCAGAAAGCGCGACCGGGTTCGGGATGACAGCGGGTGATGTTCGCAAAAAGCGCGCTGCTTTCGCGGGGCTGAAGACCCGCGCTTCCACCCGAAGCATGTCCCATTCGCTCCGCTCAGGGCAAGGAGGCGGGATGACGGCGGGAAGGAATGCTAAAGGCGGCAGCAAGCTGCCGCACCCCAAGGCGGCCTGCGTCCGCGCCGCCGGGGCACTGCATCCTGTGCCGCGGGCGGGGCGACGGGTTCAGCCGGAATGGCGGAAGAGGATGACGTCGCCTTCCTGGACGATGTACTCCTTGCCTTCGAGGCGGACCTGCCCGCGTTCACGGGCCGCAGGAAAGCTGCCGGCGGCGAGCAGGTGCTCCCAATTCACGACTTCGGCCTTGATGAAGCCGCGCTCGATGTCGCTGTGGATCGCTCCAGCGGCTTCCGGAGCCGTCGCGCCACGGCGAATGGTCCAGGCACGGACTTCGGGCTCGCCACAGGTGAGAAAAGAAATAAGGCCGAGGAGGCGATAGGTCGCCTGGATGAGGCGGTCGCGGCCGGATTCGGCGAGGCCGTAGGCGCGCATCATCTCGGTAGCTTCCGATTCATCGATTTCGGCGAGTTCCGCTTCGATTTTTCCGCAAAAAGGGACGATGGCCGTTTGTGGCTTGGCCGCGAGCTTTTGGAGATGATGCTTTTCGACCGCGCGGTCAGCCTCGGCGGCCTCGTCGTCACCCAGATTCAGGACGTACAGCATCGGCTTCTGCGAGAGGAACTTGAAACCGTGGAGGAGTTTGCGCTCCTCAGGCTTGAATTCGAGTTCCCGGAGAGGCTTTTCGGATTCGAGGGCCTGTTTGCACTGTAAGAGCAGGTGCAATTCCGCTTCGAGCGCCGGGTCCTTCTTTTTCTTCAAATCCTTCTCGACGCGCTCGACGCGCTTGGAGGCCTGCTCGAGGTCATTCAGCATCAATTCGATTTCGACGCTCTCGATGTCGCGCATGGCGTCGAGTTTCTCACCCTCGTACGGGACGGCGGGATCGTCGAACAAGCGCACGACGTCCGCCAGCGCGTCGGCCTCGCGCAGTGGAACGAGCGAGGCGGCGTTCTTTTCGCGGTCTTTCTGCAGGCCGCCAATATCGACGTACTCGATGGTGGCGTAAGTGACTTTTTTGGGCTTGAAAACTTCCGCGAGTTTGAGGAGACGCGAGTCCGGCACGCGGGCGATACCCACGTGGGCTTGATTCGGCGCGGTGCGCGCGTCGACGCGCGCGCGCGTGAGAATGCGGAAGAGGCTGGTCTTCCCTACCAGAGGCAGGCCAATAATTCCTGTTTGCATAAGCGTTCGATGGTAGCACGATGGCGCCTGTTGCAAGAATGAGTCGCGTGGTCCAGGAAGTGTCACGGATCATTTCTGAGCGCGACGATGTGGTGTTTTTGTTTTGCAGCCTCCCGCCGCGCTTCGAATCGCGGCCAGCGAACTGGCGTGGCCCGGCTTCCTTGCTATCGATGCCGCGAAAATACGGAAAGCACGGGAAAGCTGCAAGCGCGCGATGCTGGCGATTCGTACCTGTCACCGGCCGTTAAGGCGAAAAACGGACTCTCGTCCGCGACCGGCGCAATGCGTTTTCCTCGCGGGAGACGGTCGCTAAAAGCTCGCAAACGAATGACGACCGCGCGAGATGGAGCGGGGAGGATGAACGACTGAGACGAAAGGACGCGGACGATGCTGAGTACGGGATTCGTGCTATGGTGAGTTGTTCGCAAGCGGCAGAAACCAAATCGCAGTCGATTTGAATGAGGAAAACATGAAGCGATTTGCCTCGCTGTTCCTGAGTGGCGCGTCCCTTGTTGCGATTGCATTCTTTTCACCCATGGCGGCGAGGAATGCGGCGGGGCAGGAATGGGCGGCCGCGAAGCTGGAAAAATCACCGCGGCACCGCGAATGGGTGAAGGTGCGGCACGGCCGGCGCGTGGTCGACACTTTCGTCGTGTATCCGCAGGCGAGCGACAAGCGGCCGGTGGTGCTCGTCGTCCACGAGATCTTCGGGTTGACCGACTGGGCCCAATTAGTAGCGGACGAAATCGCTGCGCAAGGGTATATCGCCGTCGAGCCCGATTTGCTGTCGGGCATGGGCCCGCACGGGGGCCGCACGACTTCGTTTACGCAAGAACAGGCCATTGAAGCGGTCAGTAAGCTCAACCCCGAGCAGATCACCGCCGACCTGAACGCCGCGGCTGATTACGCGCTCAAGCTGCCCTCGTCAAACGGGAAGCTGTTTGTCGCCGGCTTCTGTTGGGGCGGCGGACAAAGCTTCCGGTACGCCACGAACCGGCACGGGCTGAAGGCTGCCTTTGTTTTCTACGGCACGCCTCCTTCGGCGGGGGCCATCCGAAGGATCAGCGCTCCCGTGTATGGGTTTTATGGGGGAGATGACGAGCGCGTCACTGCCACCGTGCCGGAAACGAAGAAGGAAATGAATGCGGCGGGCAAGAAGTACGAAGCAGTGATCTACAAAGGCGCCGGGCACGGATTCATGCGCGCCGGCGAAGCTCCCGATGCGAATCCGGCCAATGCCGCCGCGCGCAAGCAGGCGTGGGTGCGGTTCAAGGTTTTGCTGGAAGAAAACGATTAGCGCTGGAGCACCGTTCGGGGACGCCGAGGATAGCCAAAACTGAACACGAGCCCAGTGCTCACGCGGAAATGGTTTTCCCACGTCCCTGCGAGACGCGTGGGAATGTAATCGGCCTGGAATGCACGCACCGAGATGAGACGGGTCCAGGGAATGTCGAGCCCCCCGCCAACCCCCAAGGCGAGATTGGTGCGGCGCGCGACGTCCGGAACGACGTCGCTCCCGCCGATCGTCTCGACGAGGCGCGTGTTGGTGATGCCGATCAGCGCATGTGCGAAAGGCGCGAGCTTGCCCGAACGCAGGACAAACTCAGGCCCGAATAAGACCTGGCTGGTCCGGACGTCGGTGTGGAAAAACGGCGTGCTCGTCTTCGATCCTCCCAATTCAGCGGCGAAGTCGCACACGAGAACGCGAAGGTACGGGCGAGGATTGAAGCTTCCATTGATCTCCATGCCCCAATAGTTCTGCGTCGTTGGCACGAATATCTGGGCTTGCGGACCAAGATTTACCCGCGCGTAGGAGAACCCGCCGAATACCTCCCATTTTGGATACTCCTGGGCGCAGGCGGGCCGGCCGCCGACAAGCAGGAACACCGATGCGATCAGGGCAGGCCGCAGGGCCGCGCGCGCGGTCCGCAGCACTCGGCGGGTGGATGTCATGGCGTTGCTCCTGGTTCCCAGCAAAATGACGGGGCGGAGAAACGGTGCCTGCGCATTGCGTAGTGGATACAACCTGGTGCTTTCGTTTGTCTGTAACGCGGATCACAAAGAGGAGTGCGCGGACGCGCACCAGCAGGGCTGGACCAGCTTATTCGCCGGGATGGGTCGCTTCGTTGGCGTGCGGGACGAGTTCCTGGTAGGTGGCGTTGTCGACGCGGGATTGCCAGTAGCCTTCACTCTTGGCGAAGCCGACGATGCCGAAGAAGATCACGGCGATTCCCACCGCGAGCGCCCAAGCGGGCATGCGGTGGTTGCGCGGCGCCAGCCCAAACGCGCGCGGCAAAACCATGTCGAGCGCACCCTCGGCCGGGCAGATGGCCACGCACTCCATGCATGCGGTGCACTCTGCGGAGCGAATGGTCACCAGTTGATCCACGGGCAAGAAGGACGGGCACGCCTTGGCGCATTTTGCGCAGTCGATGCAGGTGTCCGGGTTGCGGCGAATGCGCAAAGGGCTGAGCAGCGAAACCAATCCAAGCAAGCCGCCGTAGGGGCACAAATACCGGCACCAAAAGTTCTGGATGAACAACGAGCCGGCGACCAGCAGGGCGAGCACAATAACCGCCGTAGTGCTCAGGAAAAGGAAGAAATTCAGCATTTTCACGTCGGCGATGATTCCGAACGGACTGTACATGAACGAGCGGATCGCG
>Ga0208140_1000024_pt1 | contig 35827 bp, 29 predicted proteins | sample SF_Rice_5C_0N_40_FD_185616 | JGI IMG/M metagenome (GOLD analysis project Ga0208140, IMG submission 185616) | Rice paddy soil microbial communities from Twitchell Island, California, USA - SF_Rice_5C_0N_404 (SPAdes) (version 2) | ecosystem: Environmental > Terrestrial > Soil > Paddy field/soil ... | reverse complement strand
CACGTCCGAAGCTTGGGAAGCTTCTATTCTGCCATTGAACTACGCCCGCATCCGTTCCGGAGAGACGAGAATAGCATCGAGCCTTCGAACAGGGCAAGGACGCAGCGCGGCGGCACTCTCTCTGATTCCGTCGCCTGCTGGCAGCAGGGTGGTACGCGAGCGCGCCTGTCCATTCCCCAATCCTCCGCGCCGATTTCCCGGATTCGCCGGGAATGGGCTCCGTGTTAGAGTTGGGCGGCAAAAACGAAGCTGCAAGAGCTGCGCCCGGGGAGGGGAAGTGGCCTATCGCGATCTGCGCGATTTCCTGCGCAAACTGGAAAAGGCAGGAGAGCTGAAGCGCATCTCCGCCGAGGTTGATCCGGTTCTGGAGATCACCGAAATTGCCGACCGCGCGGTGAAGAGCGGCGGCCCGGCGCTGCTGTTCGAGCGCCCGAAAGGCTCGCGCTGCCCGCTGGCCATCAACGTGGTGGCCAGCGAAAAACGCATGAATCTGGCGCTGGAGGTCGAGTCGCTCGACGAGGTGGCTGCGCGCGTCCATTCGTTTCTCGACGTGCAGTCGCCGCAGGGCCTGCTGGAAAAAGTGAAAATGCTGCCGAAGCTTGCGGAACTGGGCTCCTTCTTTCCCAAGACGGTGCGCAGCGGCGACTGCCAGGAAATGGTGCGCACGGAAGGCTTTTCGCTGTTCGAGTTTCCCATTTTGCAGTGCTGGCCTCTGGACGGCGGGCGCTTCATCACCTGGCCGATGGTCATCACCAAGAATCCGGAAACGGGCAAGCGCAATGTGGGCTGCTACCGCATGCAGGTCTTTGACGAACGCACCACCGGCATGCACTGGCAGACGCAGAAGCACGGCGCGGAACACTATCGCAGCGCGCGCGCGAAAGATCCGGGCGGAAAGCTCGAAGTCGCGGTCGCCATCGGCGCCGATCCGGCGACCTGCCTGGCGGGCATTCTTCCCGTCCCGCCGGACATGGACGAATTCCTCTTCTCCGGTTTCCTGCGGCGCGACCCGGTCGAACTGGTCGCCTGCAAGACGGTTGATCTCGCGGTGCCCGCGAACGCCGAAATCGTGCTGGAAGGCTACGTCGAACTGGGCGAATTGCAGACCGAAGGTCCCTTCGGCGACCACACCGGCTTTTACTCGCTCGAAGGGCAATTCCCTGTGTTTCACGTGCAGTGCGTCACGCAGCGCAAAGAGCCCGTTTATCTCACCACCATCGTGGGCCCGCCGCTGCAGGAGGACTACTTCATCGGCCACGCCATCGAGCGCATTTTTCTTCCTGTGATGAAGATGCAGCATCCCGAAATCACGGACGTGGCCATGCCCGCCGAAGGCATTTTCCAGAACCTGATGATCGTCGCCATCCGCAAGAGCTATCCGGGCCACGCGCGCAAAGTGATGAACGCGATTTGGTCGCTGGGGCAGGCCATGCTGACCAAGGTTGTGCTGGTCGTCGATCACGACGTAGACGTGCAGAACCCCCGCGAAGTGGTGTGGAAAGCGCTGTGCGCCATCGATCCCGAACGCGATATTCAGTTCGTGCTTGGGCCGGTCGATACGCTGGACCACGCGGCGCGCCGGCAGGATTTCGGCTCGAAGATGGGCATCGACGCGACTCGCAAATGGCCGGAGGAAGGCTATACCGGCCGCTGGCCTGGCGAAATCAAGATGGACGAGGCCACGAAGAAGCGCGTCGATGCGCTGTGGAGTCAACTCAAGATCGCGGGAGGGAAGTGATGCGGACGCGCAAGGGGAAGCCGTTTTCTTCGAGGATGGCCATTGCGGCCAGCGCAGTTCTGACGCTGGCGCTCGGCTTGGCAAGCGCCGCTGCGGCGCAATCCGCTTCCTCGCTCTCGCCCGAAGTGAAGAAATATGTGCGCGTGTCCGCGCCAGTCGTTGCGCTGGAGCACGTGCGCGTCATCGACGGGACGGGCGCGGCTCCGGTCGACGATGAGACGGTGGTCATCGCCGATGGCAAAATCCAATCTGTGTCGGCGGCCGGCGCGGCGAACGTGCCTTCCGGCGCGCAGATCCTTGATTTATCCGGCTATACCGTCATCCCCGGCCTTGTGGGCATGCACGACCATCTCTTCTATCCCTCCGGACGCGTGCCGGTGTACAACGAGATGGCGTACAGCTTCCCCAAACTCTACCTGGCGGCCGGCGTCACGACGATCCGCACCACGGGCAGCATCGAGCCTTACACCGACCTGGAACTGAAGCGCGAAATTGACGCGGGCGAGATTCCCGGACCCAACATGGACGTCACCGGCCCGTATCTCGAAGGCGCGGGCGCATTCACGCCGCAAATGCACGTGCTCACGGGTCCGGAAGACGCCACGCGGCTGGTGAATTACTGGGCGGAAGAGGGAGTCACCTCCCTCAAAGCCTACATGCACATCACGCCCCCCGAATTGAAAGCGGCCATCGACGCGGCGCACCAGCATAATCTGAAAATTACGGGGCACCTCTGCTCGATCGGTTTCACTCAAGCAGCCGATCTCGGAATCGACGATCTCGAGCATGGCCTGGTGGTCGACACCGAGTTCAATCCCGGCAAAGTCGCTGGGGTTTGCGATAACTCGCCTACCTACGCCACCATCGCCAAACTCGATCTCGATAGCGCGCCGGTGCAGGCCATGATCAAGGACTTGATTCGCCGCCACGTCGCGGTCACCTCCACTCTGCCCGTCTTCGAGACGTTCGTGCCCAACCGCCCGCCACTCGAATCGCGCGTGCTCGATGCGTTGCTTCCGCAAGCGCAGATCGACTACCTCGCCACGCGGGCGCGCCTGGCGAATAGTCCTCGCGCCGCTATCGCCGCCGCCTTCTTCAAAAAGGAGATGGATTTCGAACGCATGTTCGTGAAAGAAGGCGGTCTCCTGCTGGCCGGAGAAGATCCCACAGGCTACGGCGGCGACTTGGCGGGTTTCGGCGATCAGCGCGAAATGGAATTGCTGGTCGAAGCTGGATTCACGCCTCTCGAGGCGTTGCGCATCGGCAGCTACAACGGCGCGGAATTTCTGGGCCGCACCCAAACCATCGGAACCATCGCGCCGGGGAAATCCGCGGACCTCGCCGTGATTCACGGCGATCCCTCGAAAAATATCGCTGACATCGAAAAAACGGAAATCGTTTTCAAGAACGGCGTCGGCTACGATTCCGCGAAACTCATCGAGGCCGTGCGCGGCCAAGTGGGGCTGCACTAGACACAAATCGCCACCGACAAATAAGGTCAATGTCGAATTTCTTCTCCTCTTGTTTGCTGCCCAGCGGGTAAACGCATCGCTGCCTGCCGGCGCTGAATCCTTCGCCCTTTCATCGCAAAGGTAAACAGCAAGCGAAAAGCCGACGGGGTTTGCCGAGGCGGGCTCGGCCCCACGCAAGTTCTTTCCTCTCTGTACGTTCACCTCTCCTCTCGGCCTACCTGTACTTTGGGCCGGGGTTCCACCATGAGCACACGAGGGAATGAGGTCCGTTGACACCCCGTGTTGCGGATGTAATAAACGGGTCATGCAGCGCAGTACTGAGAGTGTTAGTACGGACTGCGCGACGGCCTGTGTTTTCCCGTGGGGTTCGGGAAATCCCGGGCCGCTGATTCGAACGAAATCCTTGGGGGAATCAGCCGGGCAGTCCTGTGAAGTCAACCGTCCCGCAAAACGGGGCGTGTGAAGGAGCGAGGCCGCGCGATGTTTAATCTCGGCAGCACGAAATCACTGATCGGCCTGGACATTGGGTCCAGCTCTGTCAAGGCCGTGGAATTGAAGAAGTCGAAATCGGGATATGAGCTGGTGAGCTTTGGCCTTGAGCCCCTGGCCCAGGACACGGTGGTGGACGGGGCCATCATGGACGCGCCGTCGGTGGCGGAACGCATCGTCTCCATCTTCGACGGCCAGAGCATCAAGACGAAGGATGTGGCCACCTCGGTGTCGGGACACTCGGTGATCGTGAAGCGGGTCACCATGCCCTTGATGACCGAAGAAGAGTTGTACGACCGGGTGCAGGCGGAAGCCAGCCAGCACATTCCCTTCGACATTGCCGACGTCAACCTCAGCCACCAATTGCTGGAAGCCACCGAGAACCAGATGGACGTCCTGCTGGTGGCGGTGAAGAAGGACAAGATTCTCAACCACACGAACGTGCTCGCTCAGGCCGGCAAGACGCCCATGGTGGTCGACATCGACGCCTTCGCCCTGCAAAACAGTTTCGAGACGAATTACGATCCCGATCCCTCCCAGGTGGTAGCGCTGCTGAACATCGGCGCCAGCGTGATGAATATCAACATCGTCCGCGGCTTGACCCCGCTGTTTACGCGCGACGTTTCCGTGGGCGGCAACCAGTACACCGACGCGCTGCAAAAGGAACTGGATCTGAGCTTCGAGGATGCCGAGAAGCTGAAGATGGGCGGCACCCTGCCCGGCATCAGCGAAGAGCAGCGCACCGCCATCCTGCGCTCTGTGTCGGACATTCTCATCCTGGAAATCCAGAAGACCTTCGATTTCTTCCGCGCCACAGCCAGCGGCGAGAACATCCGCAAGATTTACGTCGCCGGGGGCACCGCGCGGGTTCCGGGCTTGATCGACCTGCTGAAAGAAGAGTTTGGCATGCCGGTCGAGGAGCTGTATCCGTTCCGCAAAGTTTCCGTCAACCCCAGCCGTCACGACGAAGCTCGCTTGCGTGAGCTGGCGCCGCGCCTGGCCATCGCCATGGGCCTGGCGCTGAGGAGTTTTGACACGCCATGATTCGAATCAACCTGCTCGGTCAGGCTCGGCCCAAAGCTACGAAACAAGCGGTCCCGCTGGAGGCCACCGTCCAGCTCGTTTTCCTGCTGGTGGCCATCGGCCTGGCCCTCGCCGTCCTGGGCATCACCTATATGCAGGATAAGAAGGACCTGGACCAGACCAACAGCCGCATCACCAGCTTGCGCGCGGAGAAGGCCAGCCTGGAACAGATCAAGGCCCAGGTCGAACAGTTCGAACGCCAGAAGGCCGTCCTGCAGCAAAGAATCGATGTGATCGAGACACTGCAGAAGAACCGCACCGGAGGTCAAGAGCTGTTGACCATGGTGGCCAACACCGTGGTTCACGTCGACAGCCTCTGGCTCACCTCTCTCGACCGCAAACAGGACGCTCTCAATATTGAAGGTGAGGCGGGCTCCATTAATGCCGTGGCCAACTTCATCACGCAGCTCCAGCACTCCGGCTATTTCCAGAAGGTGGAAATGGTGGAAACGCAGGAGAACGACATTGTGAAGGGGACGCCGACATTCAATTTCAAGATGACGGCCTCTGTGGCTTCCAGCGCACCGCCTTCGCCAGCCCAGGGTACGCAGGCCGGCCAGCGGCCCGGATATCGAAGTGCCTCGCTGCAGGGGAGGATGTGATCCATGGGCAACTTCCGAGATTGGCCTTGGCCGTTGCAAGCCATCGTCTACGTGGCCTTGGCGTTCGTGATCGTCGCTGCCGGATTTTACGTTCCGGGATCTCCCGTGCAGAGCGTGCGCAACGATCTGCAGAGCGCGCAGGCCCAGTTGAAGCCGCTCGAGCAGGAGGTCGCCAAGCTTCGGCTGTACAAACAGCGGCGCGCCGAATTGCAGTCGGATATGGACGCGCTGCAAAAACAGCTGGCCACGCTGCAAACGATCGTTCCCGAAGACAAGCAGACCGACCAGTTCATCCTCATGGTCCAGCGGGCGGCCATGAGTTCCGGCGTTCTCATTCGCAAGATCACCGCCAAGCCTGTCGCCGCCCAGCAGTATTACTCGCAAATGCCTTTCGAGATCCAGGCGGACGGCCCGTATTACGGCGTTCTTGATTTCTTCTCTCAGCTGGGCCGCCTCTCGCGGATCATCAATGTGGGCGATTTGAAGCTTTCCGGAATGAAAGGGAAAGGCCAGTCGCCGACTCAATTTCGTATGACTCCTGGAACGTCTGTAACCGGGACGTTCACCATCACAACCTTCTTCACCCAAGGGGCGCAGGAACAAGCCCCAGCCAAGAAAAGGCCCGTCGCAGGACGGCGGTAAGCGAACATGATGAAAACCGCAAAGAGCTTCGCAACCTTGTTCGTGCTGGCGCTGGCCGCATGCCTGGCCCCCGCCGCAAGCGCTCAAGCGAGGCGCCCGCAAACGCGGGTGTCCAAAACCTCGCCGGCGCTCAAAAAGACCACCAAGGCGCGAGCGCCGAAGAAGAGCGTCAAAGCGAAAGCCGTTCAGGCCAAGCCTGCCGCATCGCCGGTGGCGCAGGCGGAGCCGAAGCGGCCCGTCGCGCTCCCGATCAGCAAGCGCGACCCCTTCGCTCCCCTCGTGGCCGCCTCGGTCGGTGGCCGCGGCAATTACCAGCACCTGCCGCCCGGCAAGGCAGGGCTTCAGGTGGGTACGCTGCGCGTCGACGGCGCTGTCCAAGGACCCAGCGGCATGCTCGCCGTTGTTTCCAACCCGGAAGATAGCGTCTATTTCGTCCACGTGGGCGACCGCTTGTACGACGGCGATGTGGAAAAGATCAGCTTGGATGGTGTGACCTTTCAGCAAAATTCAAAAGATGCGTTCGGAAAAATGGTCGAGCGGCTGGTGACCAAGCGAATCTACCCGAATGCAGGAGAGTCGCAATGAGGATCATGTCGCGCGCGTGGAGACTCGCTGCCGTTGTCGCAGCCGGTCTGATCGTCACGGAGGGAGCGCTGCTGGCGGGTGATGCGCCGGTCGTGCATGTGAAAGCAACGGTGGGACAGCAGGGCGTGCAGCTCGAAGCGCAAGCCAGCGGTCCCTTCCAGTACTCCAGCTATCGCGCCAGCAAGAGCCTCTATGTGCTCGACCTGAGCGGGGTGTCGGCGGCCGACCCGGCCGGAGCCCGGGTGGTGCCGTCCGATCTGGTGAAGGGCTATCGCGAGGTCACTTATTCCGTGGGGCAAACGCCCATGGTGCGCCTCGAAGTTCTGCTGGCGGAGGGAAGCGAGCCTCGCCTGCAGCGGACCGATTCGCGGAATTTGACTCTTCTGGTTTCCCGCGGCGCCGATTCGGCCAGCCCCGCGGCTGCGCCGGCCATCCAGCCCATCTCGGCTGTTTCCCCGGCGGCCGTGCAGAACAGCGGCCCGCGATCGATTCGCCAGGTCCTGCTGTCGCAGAAGGGCGCCGCCACGGAAGTCAACATCGTCGGATCGGGCTCTCTGAATTACCGCACCATGCGCCTGCAGAATCCCGATCGCCTCGTGCTCGACTTCGAATCTTCGCGTCTGCGCACGGCGCGCACGCACATTGCGAGTAACTTGGATCCGGTGCGCGAGATTCGCGCCGCCCAGTTCAGCCCGCAAGTCGCCCGCATCGTGATCGATTTGCGCGAGCCGGCTTCCTATACCGTCACCCGCAATGGCGATGACGTGACTGTTTCATTCGCTCCTCACGCAGGAGCGGTGAAGTCGGCGCCGGTCGAGCTGCCTTCGAACGTTTCCGTGGCCAAAGCGGCCGCTCCGGCTGTTCCGGCGGCGCCCGAAAATTCCCCGGCCCCGGTGCCTGCCCCGGCAGCTTTGTTGCCGGCCGCTCTGACGCGCACTTCCGCTTCACTGGCCGATTCGCCCGCCGCGCCCAAAGCTCCGCAGCAGCTCGCTCCGGCCGTACAGGCTGCCAATCAGGCCGCCGCTGCAGCTTCCACGAGCGTCGCGACAACCCCGGCCGCGCCCAGCCCTGCGCCAGCAGCTCCCGCTGCCGCACCGGTCACGAGCCCGGCTACGAATGACTATTCCCAGCCCGGCCTGCAATCGGCTCCCAAGTACACCGGCGAGCCCATTTCGGTCAATTTGAAGAATGTTGATCTGCAGGATTTCTTCCGGCTCATCCACGAGATCAGCGGCCTCAACGTGGTCGTCGATCCCAACGTGAAGGGCACCGTCACCATCGTGCTCGACAATGTGCCGTGGGACCAGGCGCTCGATATTGTGCTGCGCAACAACGATCTCGAAAAACAGCTCGACGGCAACGTCCTGCGCATCGCCACCAAAGACACCATAAAGAAAGAAGCGGAGCAGCAGCGCGACCTGGTCAAGGCTCAGGCCGAGGCCGCCGATGTGGTGACCACCACGCGCGTCCTCAGCTATGCCAAAGCCAAGGACATGGCGCCGATGCTCCAGAAATTCCTGTCCCCGCGCGGGCAGATTTTCGCCGACGAGCGCTCCAACACGCTGATCATCAGCGACGTTCCGAGCGTGTTCCCCACCGTCGACAACCTGATTCGCCAGCTCGACCGTAAATCTCGCCAGGTCGAGATCGAAGCGCGGGTCGTGGCGGCCAACCGCACCTTCGACCGCGAGTTCGGAAGCATGCTGGGCATGGCTGGCGCCCATGCCACCGGCGGCGGTGTGAGCGGCTTTGGCGGTACCACCAGCGTCGGTAAGTCGGAAACCTCATTCACCAATCCTCCGATTGTTGCAGGAGGCGGCAGCAGCAGTTCGGGGGCCATTCCCCTGATCACCAGCCTGAGTACGGGCGCGCCCACGAGCGGCGTATCCTACTTGTTCCAGTCCACCAACTTTGCCCTCGACTATGTGCTCAATGCGTTGGAGGACAAAGGGGTAGGCAAGCTGCTGTCCAAGCCGAAAATCATTACGCAGAACAACCAGAAGGCCGTCGTCAAGCAGGGAACCAAGATTCCCGTGCAGACCATCATCAACAACACCGTGTCCGTGCAGTTCGTCGACGCGGTCCTCGAACTGGACGTCACACCGCAGATCACCGCGGACGGCACCATCTACATGGATGTGACCGTCGAGAACGACCAGATCGATCAAGGCATCCCGCGCGTCGAGGGCATTCCCGCCATCGACACGCAGTCGGCCCAGACCCGCGTCACGGTCAAGGATGGCGCTACGGTGGTGATCGGCGGCATCATGGTCTCCTCGCAGCGAACCTCCATCCAGCAGGTGCCCGTGCTGGGCAGCGTTCCGGTCATCGGAAATCTGTTCAAACACAAAGCGGTCAACACCTCCGAGCAGGAATTGCTCTTCTTCTTGACGCCGCGGATTTTGCCGGGCTAGTTTAGGAGGGCATTCGGAGACGTAGTTCGCTTGGATTTGAAATCTCGGCAGAGATCTCCCTACCGGAGCCGCCTCGAACGGCTCCGGTATGCTTTTTCTGAGCTTCGCGCCGACGCCCTGCTGGTCGCTCATCTTCCCAACATCCTCTACCTGACGGGCTTTACCGGCAGCGCCGCGCTGTTGCTGGCCGGACGCGAACGCAGCACCCTGCTCACCGACAGCCGTTATACCCTCCAGGCGCGCGAGGAGGTTTCCGGCGCGCGCGTGCACATCGCCAAACACGGCTTGTTCCAGGCCGCCGCCGATGAGCTTCGCAAGCTGCGCCGCGGGCCGCTGCGCCTGGCCTATTCGCCGGCACAGACTACGGTGGCCCAGAAGCAAGCCATCGACACCCATGCCGGCGGCAAACTCCGCTGGGTCGCGGCCGATAACCTCGTCGAGCGCCTCCGTGCCGTAAAAGATGAAGACGAACTCCTGCGCATGACCGAGGCCGCGCAGTTGATCAGCAGGGTGTTTGAAGAAACGCTGCCCCTCCTTCAGCCCGGCGTGCTGGAAACCCAAATAGCCGCCGAAATCGAATACCGCATGCGCAAACGAGGGGCCTCCGGCGCGTCGTTCGAGACCATCATCGCCTCCGGGCCGCGCTCCGCCTGGCCGCATGCTCGCCCTAGCCCCAACCCGCTGATGAAAAACGAGTTGGTCGTCCTCGACCAGGGTGCTATACTCCGCGCTTATTGCAGCGATATGACGCGCACGGTCTTCCTGGGGCGCTGTCCGGATCAGCTGAAGCAAATGTATGCCGCCGTCCTCAAGGCCCAGCAAGCGGCCAAGGCGGCGATTCGGCCGGGGGTCGAGGCGGGAAGGGTCGATAAGGCAGCGCGAGACGTCTTGAAGCGCCACGCGCTCTCCCGCTATTTTACGCACAGCACGGGACACGGCCTCGGCCTCGAGGTTCACGAAATCCCCCGCTTGGGCCGCGGCGACTCGACCCGGCTGGAAACCGGCATGGTCGTCACCGTCGAGCCCGGTGTTTACGTCCAAGGGCTCGGAGGGATTAGAATTGAGGATGACGTTGTCGTGACGCCACATGGCGCACGGGACTTGACCACAGCTTCCAGGGAACTGCTCGAACTCTAAATGCCGAAAAATTCCAAAATTCCGCCGGAAACGAACGCCCGGGGAGTCGATCTCCCCGAAGTCGAACGCCTCCTCGATTTCATGCAGAAGCACGGCCTGGAGGAATTCGAGTACGAGCGCAACGGCTTCCGTATCCGCTTGCGCAAGCCCTCGGCCGTCCCTGCCCCTCCGATTCCGTTGGCATCGGCTCCGCAACCTGCGCCCACGGAGGCTGTTGCGCTGGCCCACGCTCCGGCTCCTGCGGGTCCCAGCCATGCGGCGCCCGAACCTCCGCGCGAGGACCTGCACGTCATCAAGTCGCCCATTGTGGGAACGTTCTACGCCTGCCCGAATCCGGGAGCCGATGCGTTCGTTGCCGTCGGGACCCGCGTGGACGTGGGCCAGGTGCTCTGCATCATTGAAGCCATGAAGCTGATGAACGAGATTGAGTCGGACGCAGCGGGCGAAGTGGCGCGTATTTTCGTCGAGAACGGCCATCCGGTCGAATACGGCCAGCCGCTTTTCGGTATCCGCCCGCACGCGAAGTAGCCTTTCTTTCGAGCCGATGTTCCGGAAAATTCTCATCGCCAACCGGGGCGAAATCGCCCTGCGCATTCTCAGCGCCTGCCGCGAACTGGGGGTCCGCACCGTCGCCATTTATTCGGAAGCCGACCGCCATTCCCTGCACGTCCGCTTTGCCGACGAGGCCATCTGCATCGGCCCGGCGCGCTCTTCCGACAGCTACCTCAATATTCCGCAGGTGATCAGCGCGGCCGAAATCGCCGATGTGGACGCTATCCATCCCGGCTACGGCTTCCTCTCCGAGAACGCCAATTTTGCCGAGGTCTGCGAGGCCTCGCGCATCACCTTCATTGGCCCTTCGCCCGAAAGCATCCGCCTGATGGGCGAGAAGGACCGCGCTCGCCGCGAAATGGCCTCCGCCGGCATTCCCATCATTCCCGGCAGCGACGGCCTGGTCCCCGACGAGGACGCCGCCAAGAAAGTCGCCGCCGAGATCGGGTTTCCCTTGATGATCAAGGCCGCCGAGGGCGGAGGCGGCCGGGGCATGCGCCTCGTTCGCCACAAACGCGAGTTGATCCCCGCTTTCGAGATGGCTCGCGCCGAGGCGCAACAGGCGTTCGGCAGCGCCAGCGTGTACATGGAGAAGCTGATCGAGCGCCCCCGCCACATCGAGTTTCAGGTGCTGGGCGACCGCCACGGCAACATCATCCATCTCGGCGAGCGCGAGTGCTCCGTCCAGCGCCGCCACCAGAAGCTGCTCGAAGAGTCCCCGTCCATGGCCCTGGATGCGACGACGCGCCAGCGTCTCGGCCAGCAGGTCGTCGCCGCGCTCAAGAAACTGGGCTACTCGAGCGCCGGCACCGTGGAATTCCTGCGCGAGCCTTCCGGCAAGCTCTATTTCATCGAAATGAATGCCCGCGTTCAGGTGGAGCACCCCGTCACCGAAATGGTGACCGACGTCGATATCGTGAAGTCGCAGATCCGCCTGGCCGCCGGAGAGAAGCTGCGCGATGTAATCGGCGAACCTCATTTCCGGGGCCACGCCATCGAGTGCCGCATCAATGCCGAAGACCCCGACACTTTCGTCCCCTCGCCCGGACGCATTACCGCCTTCCGCGTGCCTGGCGGGCTGGGCGTTCGCGTGGACACCGCCGCTTACGCCGACGCGGTGATCCCGCCCTATTATGATTCGCTCATCGCCAAGCTGATCGCTTACGGCCACGACCGCGCCGAAGCCATCGCCCGCATGCAGAGTTCGCTCGATGGTTTTGTCGTGGAAGGCATCAAAACAACCATTCCATTGCACAAGCGTATTCTTGCCGCACCCGAGTTCGTCGCCGGCAAGCTGGACACTCATTTCCTCGAGCGCCTGAACGGTTCGGAAGCCAAGTAGAGGCTCGTTTGTTCCCTCCACTCTATGCCATCCTCGACCCCAGCCTGGCGGGTCAGCCCATTCCGCAGCTGGCCGAATCGCTCGTGCAGGCGGGCGTGGAGTTGATCCAGTTGCGCGACAAGCGCAACACGCCGCGCGCGGTGCTTCGGCGGGCGCAGGAACTGGCCGCCCAGTTCGCCTCCTCCGGCGTTCGTCTGATCGTCAACGATCGCCCGGACATCGCGGCCCTTTCCGGGGCGGGCGGCGTTCATGTCGGCCAGCTGGACCTCCCGGTCGAGGCCGCTCGCCTGTTGTGCGGAACGCCCCGCTGGGTAGGCGTTTCGACACACAATCTGGACCAACTCCGCGACGCTGACCGCACTTCGGCGGACTATATAGCGGTGGGCCCGGTCTTCCCGACAGGCACAAAGGAACATCCCGATCCGGTGGTGGGCCTCGACTTTATCCGGGCCGCGCGGCAAATGACGCGAAAACCGCTTGTCGCCATCGGTGGAATCACTGTAGAGTCTGCCGCTGACGTTTTTCGCGCGGGAGCGGACTCGATTGCGGTGGTTCGCGATCTGCTGGCCGCGCCGGACCCGGCTCGGCGCGCGCGCGAGTTCCTCGCGATTGCGGAGAACGCGCGAGCGCGCAGCGCGTGAAAAATCGCGCGTTTTGCCGGACGGGGAAGACGCGGCGGGCGCTGGACGCATCCTAAGCAAATTAGCGTCCTCAATCCCGTTGCGGATTCTTTTCTCGGTGTCAACACGGACGTGTGACGCGACCGGGTGCGGCGTCGCCGTTGCTCTCAGCTTTCTGCCATACTGGTTCGCGTGGCCGCTAAACCCGGGACAGAGAGGTAGGAATGTCGAGTCCACTGCTGAAAACGAAGCCTCTGAACATTATTTTGCAGGAGGCCCAGGAAACCGGCGAGCACTCTCTCCGCCGCGCTCTGGGCCCCGCGAACCTGATCGCCCTCGGCATCGGCGCCATCATTGGCGCTGGAATTTTCGTGCTGACCGGCCAAGCCGCGGCTACCGCCGCCGGACCCGCCATCGTGGTCTCTTTCATGTTCTGCGGCGTGATCTGCGCTTTTGCCGGCCTCTGCTACGCTGAGTTTGCCTCTCTGATCCCCATTGCGGGTTCCGCGTATACCTACGGCTACGCGACTTTGGGCGAGATCTTCGCCTGGATCATCGGCTGGGACTTGATCCTGGAATATGCCTTCGGCGCCGCCACCGTCGCCTCCGGGTGGAGCGGCTACTTTATTAGTCTTCTCGAGGACTTCCACATCTTCATTCCTCCGCAGTGGATCGACACACCTGGCACCAAAATGATCTTCTACAAGGGCCAATGGGTGGAACTGAGCACCGTGAGCGGCATGCTGGCGAAGGCCGGAATCAATCCGGCCAGCCTCCCGCACGTGACCGCCACATTCAACCTTGTGGCGTTCATTGCGATTGCCCTGATCACCCTGATTCTGGTGGTTGGCATCAAGGAGTCGGCCAACTTCAACACCGCCGTCGTCTTCATCAAGGTCGCCATCGTTCTTGTGTTTATCGGGCTTGCCGCCATGTTCGTTCTCAAGCATCCCGCCGTTGCGGCGGCTAACTGGCACCCCTTCATTCCCCGTAACTCAGGCAAGTTCGGCGAATTCGGCTGGTCGGGAATCGCGCGCGGTGCCTCGGTCATCTTCTTCGCGTATATCGGTTTCGACGCGGTCTCCACGGCCGCCCAGGAAGCCAAGAATCCGCAGAAGGACATGCCGGTCGGCATCATCGGCTCGCTGGTCATCTGCACGGTCCTCTACATCCTGGTTGCGGGCTTGCTGACCGCCGTCGTTCCCTACACCCGCCTGGATGTGGCCGATCCGGTTGCCGTGGGCGTCGACGCCACGGGCGTGCTTTGGGGCAGCATTCTGGTGAAGTTGGGAGCGGTGGCCGGCCTGGGCAGCGTGATGCTGGTCATGCTGCTGGGTCAGTCGCGCGTCTTCTATTCCATGTCCCGCGACGGTCTGTTGCCGCCCTGGGCCAGCGCCATTCACAAAAAATTCCGCACGCCCTGGATTACCTCCATCGTGGTGGGGACTTGCGTGGCGTTCTTTGCTTCTCTGATCCCCATCGGCGATCTGGCCGTCCTCGTTAACATTGGCACGCTGCTGGCTTTCGTCATCGTCTGTGCCGGTGTTTGGGTCTTGCGGCGCAAACGACCGAATCTGGCGCGGCCCTTCAAGACGCCCTGGGTTCCCTTGGTTCCGATTCTGGGAATCATTACCTCGCTTGCGGCCATGGCCAGCCTGCCGGCCAAAACCTGGTACCGTCTCCTGATCTGGCTCGTCATCGGCATGATTATCTACTTCATGTACAGCCGGCGTCACAGCCGCGTGCGCAAGCTCGCGCAGGCCGAAAATGGCGCGCCGTTGCAAAACGGTGAGAAGGTCGTCGACTAGCCCAGCGGCCTTCCTCCCCTTCCGGCGTTTTCAAATTCACGCCGGTTGGCATATGCTGGCTTGGCTCCCTGGCTTTCTTCGAGCTTGAGGCCTGTGAACCGCCTGTCTCCTCGTCGCTTCGCCCTGTTCCTGCGGCGACTCTCGCCGCTGGACCGCATCGCGCTGGCCGTTCTCGCGCTGTATGTCCTCTTTCGTGCCGCGCAGGCTTCCGGTCTACGTCTTCCCTTTGGCACGCTTGCCGGCTTCATCGCGTTCTTGGCGCTGATCTATCTCGCCATCCGTTCGCTTCCCTGGATTCGCACGACGCTCCTTTGGCGGCTGCGCAACCGCCTGATCGTCGCCTACGTCTTCATCGCGGTCGTGCCGGTCGTTTTGCTGGTGGGTATGGCGGGAGCCGCTGCCTACCTGGCCTATCTGCAGCTCGGAGCCCATCTTCTGCGCGACCACCTGCGTGAGCAGGCCGCCAGCATCCGCGCGGACGCCGACGCCATCTCCGACGAAATGCAGATCGAAACCGCCACTGGCGCGCCTCTGGCCCCGGCTCTGCTCGCCCATCCTCGCATCGCTGCATTGATCCAAGCAGGCCAGGCGCAGTTTCCCGGCCTTCAGGTTTTTCTCAATCGCGGCCGGCAACTCCTCGGCCCTGATGGGCAGCCTTTCTCCGGCTTGGTCGAGCTCGACGGAAAGCTCTGGACGGCTGCGGCCGAAAGCCGTTCGGCCAAGGGAAACCAGTTTTCCGTGATGATCGCCGCTCCGGTCACTCGCTCCACTCTCGACCGCCTCGGTCCCGAACTCGGTCCCATCCAGCTCATCCTGTTGAAGCCCGCCGGCCCCAAAAGCCCATCGCGCCTTACCTTGAAACTAAGCGAGACGACCTACGAGCCTGGCCAGGAGATCACCAGCCTGACTCGCCGCCTCGCTCCGCCGTCGAATTGGTTCGACGTGCGCGTCAACGGCGCCGCGACTTTCGAAGCGCGGCGCGTCGTTCCGGATCACCATGCAGGGCTGGCGCCTGTGCTGGCCTCGTTTTCCCTGCGTCCCATGATGGTGAACCGCCAGATCTTTCCCTCCGTCGGCGCTGTGGGCCCGCTTCTGATCACCGTCCTTGAGTTCATCACCGTCATCTTCCTGATCCTGTGGGTCGCCGCGTTTGCCACCGGTTTTGTGCTCAGTCGCACCATCACCAGCGTCATTGGCGACCTCTACGAAGCCACGCGCCGCGTCCGCCGCGGCGATCTCAGCTACCACGTGCGCGTTCGCCGTAAGGATCAGCTGGGCTCACTCGGCGAGTCCTTCAACGAAATGACCACTTCCATTTCCGACCTCCTCGCCGAGCAGCGCCAGCGCCAGCGCCTGGAGCAGGAGATCGAAATCGCCCGCGAAGTTCAGGAGCAGCTCTTCCCGCGCAGCCTGCCTTCTATTCCCGGCGTTCAATTGGCGGCCATTTGCAAGCCGGCGCGCAGCGTCAGCGGCGACTATTACGACTTCATCCGCTTGAGCCCCAATTGCGTGGCCATCGCTTTGGCCGACATCAGCGGCAAGGGAATTTTCGCCGCGCTGCTGATGGCCAGCGTGCAAGCGGCGCTGCGCAGCATGGCTCAGGCCGACGGCAACTGCGGCACCGCCGCCCTGGTCACCCAGCTGAACAATCATCTCTTCCGCAACACCTCCGACGATCGCTACGCCACGTTTTTCTACGCCGTGTACGACGCCGCTTCCGGCCTGCTCACCTACACCAATGCCGGCCACTTGGCCCCGTTCTTTCTCAGCGAGGGGCGCGTGCACCGCCTCGACCAGGGCGGCACGGTCGTGGGCCTCTTCGAGGATGCTCCGTACACGCAGGGAACTTTGCAGGTGCCTCCCGGCAGCGTTCTGGTCGCCTTCAGCGACGGCTTGACCGAGCCCGAGAACGTCTACGGCGAAGAATTCGGCATGTTGCGACTGCGCGACGAAATCCTCCGCCAGCGCGACACTTCCCCGCAGCGCCTCGCAGAAAATTTGATTGCCGCCACCGAGCAGTGGTCCGGCACCCCCGAACAGGCCGACGACATCACCGTCGTCATCGCCCGCATGGGCTAAGCACGCTCGTCGAGCCGCCCATTTCATCCCGTCTATAACGACGAACCCGGTCCCGCGGTTCATGCGGGAACGGGGGGTGAGAAATCTGCTTTTTGCCGCTTCGTGCCCTTTCCTGCCGCTGTAGCGCCGCCGTCTCCGCGGCGTTTTTGCCCCATCGCAGGCGATCGCATTCCGTCATTACCTCCCAGGCCCAATTCGTGTTTTACTCTTTACTGTGAAAATCCTGACCGCGGCCGAAATGCGCGAAGTGGACCGCCTCTCGACCGAGCGCTGCGGCATCCCCAGCCTCACGCTGATGGAGAACGCCGGCCACAGCGTCGCCGAGTTCATTCGCGGCCGCTTCGCGCCTCTCGAACGCCGCCGCGTCGTCGTCCTCTGCGGCAAAGGCAACAATGGCGGCGACGGCTTCGTTGTCGCGCGCCATCTCCGCGAAATGGGCGCGAACGTTTCCGTCTCTCTATTCGCCTCGCCCGCCGAAATCCGCGGCGATGCCGCCGCCAACCTGAACCGCTGGCGCGAGTCCGGCGGAGAGCTGAAGCCGATTCTGGGCGCCGGCGAATGGCAGATGCACAAGGAAGCCCTGCCCTCGGCGGATATCATCGTCGACGCGCTGCTGGGCACGGGCGTGCGCGGCGCGGTCGAAGGCCTGCTCGCCGAAGTCATCGCCGATGTCAACCGCCACGCCCCCGCGCAAATCGTTGTCGCCGTCGATATCCCCTCCGGCCTTCCTTCGGACACCGGTGAAATTCCCGATGTCGTCGTGCGCGCGAACTACACGGTCACATTCACCGCGCCCAAGCACGGCATGGTGCTTCGCGACGCAAGCCGCATCGCCGGCCAGCTGGCCGTCCGCGATATCGGCTCGCCGCCCGAATTGATCGAGGAAATCGGCCAAGGCAATCTGCGCTGGTCCGAGCCGAACGAATTCTGCGCGAAATTTGCGGCGCGACGTTCGCCCGAAGGCCACAAGGGCGATTATGGCCACGCCCTCATCGTCGCCGGCTCGGTCGGCAAGACCGGCGCCGCCGTTCTGGCTTCTTGGGCCGCGCTGCGCGTCGGCGCCGGACTCGTCACCGTCGCCACGCCGCAGCCTGCGTTGCCCATCATCGCCGCGCATACTCCCGAAGTGATGACTGCGCCCCTCGCCGCCACCACCGCCGGCACCGTCTCGCTTCGCAGCCTCGACGGCGGCTATTTCGATTCGCTCGTCGAAGGCAAACGCGCGCTCGGCATCGGACCCGGCCTGACCACGAATGACGAAACCGTGCAATTCGTGCGCAAAGTCGTCGCGCAGCGCGCCGCGCCGATCGTTCTCGATGCCGACGGCCTGAATGCCTTCGCCGGCCGCGCCGCCGAACTGAAAAGCCCGAGCGGCCTTCTCGGCATCACGCCTCATCCCGGAGAAATGGCGCGCCTGCTCGCCTGCGGCATCCAGGACGTGCAGTCCAATCGCGCCGATGTCGCGCTCAAAGCCGCCGCCGGCTGGAACTGTGTCGTCGTCCTCAAAGGCCATCAAACGGCGATCGCCTCGCCCACCGGCGAAGCCTTCATCAATTCCACCGGCAATCCCGGCATGGGCACGGGCGGCACCGGCGACGTGCTCACCGGCATGCTCGCAGGCCTCGTCGCGCAATTCGGCCACGAGCTCAACTACTCCGGCTACGCGCAGCTTCTTGCCTTCAGCGTCTACCTCCACGGCCTCGCTGGCGACATCGCTTACGCCGACCACGGCGAGGCGCCCCTCATCGCCTCCGATTTGATCCACGCCCTTCCTCGCGCCTACCAGCAGTTCTATGCTGATTGCGATCGCGGCTGATGCGCGCAATGCAAACTCAGCGCGAATTCCTCACCCACTCCTCCGACGAAACCATCGCGCGCGGCCGCGAAATCGCCGCCGGCCTCAAGCCGCCCATCCTGATCCTGCTTTCCGGCGAACTCGGGGCAGGGAAGACCACGCTGACCAAAGGCATCGTCACCGGCCTGGGCGCCGCCCGCGAAGAGGATGTCACCAGCCCCACGTTCACGCTCGTCCACAAATATCAGGGTCGCACGCGCGTCTATCACGTCGACCTCTATCGCATCTCCGGCTTCCACGATCTCGAAACCCTCGGCCTCGAAGACCTCTTCTCCGAAGATGCGGTGGTGATCGTCGAGTGGCCCGACCGCCTCACACTGCGCACCGACTGGCCCATCCTGCGCATCGAACTCGAACACGTTTCCGACGAAGCCCGCCGCATCCGCCTCCGCAGCCAGTTGTAGACAATCGTCTGCTCCCCGCGTCCGTTCCTGACCTCTACGTCTCCGTGCCCTCGTTCCGTTGGGGGAATGCCCCCAAGTGTCATCCCGAACCCAGTCTCGCGCCTTGTGCGGGAATGGGGGTGAGGGATCTGCTTTTGCTTTTGTTGGTAACCTCGCCGCAAGCCTCTGATCGCTCCCTCAAAGCCATGGCGGTGAGGGATATGCTTTTCGCCTCTTCGTGCCACTGCATTGCCGGTGCGCCTTCCTTCCTCGCAAATTTCGTTCTCATCGCGGCACTCTCGCGTGTATCCTCTAGCCCACCGGGACAATTTCCATGCCCATGAAGCTGCGCACGCGCGGAACCGTGATCTTCCTCCTGCTCGCCGCCCTCATTGCCGCGGGCACCGTCGGTTTCCGCGTGATCGAGGGCTGGAGCTGGTTCCAATCCTTCTACGGCACCTTGATGACCATCTCCACCATCGGTTCTTCCCCCGAAGACTTGCTGTCTCACCGCGGGCGCGTCTTCAACGTCGCCCTCATATTTGCCGGCCTTCTGGTGGTCGGCTTCGCCGTTGGGAGCGTCACCGTCGCGGTGGTAGAATTCGAGCTCTCTTCCTTTTTTGGACGTCGCCGCATGGAAAAAGAAATCGCCAAATTGAAGAATCACTACATCATTTGCGGCGCCGGCCGCGTGGGACGCCGTATCGCCAGCGAAATCGCCGCGCGCCATCTCCCCTTCGTCATCATCGAGAAGGACCCGGCGCGCGCGCAGTGGGCCCAGGATCAGAATTTTCCTGTGATTGTCGGCGACGCCTCGAATGAGACGGTCTTGCGCCAGGCGCATATCGACGCGGCCCGCGGCCTGGCCAGCGCCGTCACCTCCGACGCGCAGAACGTCTACATCGCGCTGACCGCGCGCAGCCTCGCGCCTGACCTGGCCATCGTCGCCCGCGCCAGCGAAGAAGACGCGGAATCCAAACTCATCAAGGCCGGCGCCACCGCCGTCGTTTCCCCCTACACCTTTGCCGGCCAGCGCATCGCGCGCACCTTGATGCGCCCGCGCGTGCAGCGCTTCATCGACACCGCCTTTTCTCCGCTCGACGAAGGCGGCCTCGATCTTCAGGTCGAGGAGCTGCGCGTCCCGGCCAAAAGCGCCATGGCCAATCAAACTCTGGGCGCGGTCGATCCCGGCCGCCGCTTCGGCGTGATCATTCTCGCCATTCGCCGCCAGGACGGCCGCGTCGAATTCAATCCCGGCCGCGAAGGCGCCGCCTCTCCCGGCGACAGCCTCATCGCCATCGGCGAAGCCAACCAGCTCAAAGCCCTGGAAACCTTCCTCGGCGCCGACTGACGCCGCAGCGCCGACGTTTCGCCCGCCCCCAGTCTGACCGATGTCCGGTTAACCCGTTTACCAGGACCTCGGCTACGAAGAACTCCCGCATAAACATGTGATATTCATGAGGAACGCAGATGCACGGAAAGTTGTGCGAGAATGCCGCAAATGTCGGGCAAAAGAGTTCTGCCGATGTGGACGCAAATCCGTCGAATATGGAAGCAAGTGTTCGTACGCGAGGCAAGACTGAGCAAGGAGGACTGGGAAAGCCTGCTCAGCAAGCTCTCGATGGGCGAAGTGCCTGATGGCGAAATAGGTTCGGCCATCGTGCGTTTGTCCAAACCGCTGGACCGTCAACGAATTGAGGCAGCAAAGCCCCTGATCCTTTCATACTTGAATCATCACAACGAATGGGCGAGGCACGAGGCAATGTGGTTTATACGATGGTCTGGACTTCTGGAAGAAAAACCTGCTCTCATTCGAGCGCTAACGAATGACCCGGATCCTGACAATCGCGGATTCGCTGCATTGTGTATAGCTAATATGCTCCGCGGGACAGGTGACAAAGAAGCAGTGGATGCGCTGAAGGCAAAAATTCAAGATGGCTCGGAAGATAGCTTGGTCCGTGAGCACGCATACGGCGCGCTGATCGAAGTGGTGACGAATCGGTCGGGATCAGATTTTTTCGTAGGGAAGAAAAATCTCGACAATGTTGATTGGGATTGGGTTACGAAGCTCCCGTAGTGTCCACGAAGATTGCCAAGACACGCGAGGCAACCGAGCAGCCGGAGTTTCATCGATTCGCGAGCGTAGCAATCGTTCCCAGACCCAGCAGGCGCTCGTCCGCGGTCACCAGCGTCAGCCCGAGCACCCCGGCGGTAGCCACCAGAAAGCGATCGGCCGGGTCCGCATGCGCGAACGGCAGTTCACTTGCCACAACCACAATTTCGTGCGTCAATGGCGCTTCGCGAAATGGTGCGGTCCTCAGCACGCCGCTGTTCGCGTGCTGGGGTGGTAGCCCAGTCCGTGCTTTAAACGCGTGCGAAGGAATCCAGTCCGGCGCCTCGTGCGGGACTACCCCCAGGTGTCATCCCGAACCCAGTCCCGCGCCTTGTGCGGGAATATTCGCAAGTGTCATCCCGAACCCAGTCCCGCTGCTTTTGCGGGAATGGGGGTGAGGGACCTCATCACCATCGGCGAAGCCGGCCAGCTCAAAGCCCTGGAATCCTTCCTCGGCGCCGATTGACATCAGTAGCGCCGGCGTCTCGCTGGCCCCCAACATCAGCCGTGTCTCGTTTCACGGGCATCTCGGTATTCAAACGAGCGCGCGCGTTCGTTCTGTGAGATAGTGATCGCCACCCTTACGGCAGCAAGAGGAGACCCCGGTGAGACACCCCGAACCGAATGGCCCGCCGGATCGAACACCGATCAAAGTTGGCGAGGTATGGGAGAACCCGGTAACCAGGGAACGCGCCACCATCCTGGAGCTTCCCTGGGACAATCCCGAGGGCCGCGCAACCGCCGAATTGACCGCTCTGGTCGGCGCGCGAGTCGTGGGAGAACACCGCCACCCCGCAATCGTAGAAAAATTCACAGCGCTGGAAGGTGAACTGACCGTAAAGCGCAACGGGCAAACCAGCATTCTGCATCAGGGCCAGACTGCCGTCGTGGAACGCGACGTTTGGCACGATTGGTGGAATGCAACCGGCAGGGACGCGCGGGTACGCGTGGAGATCACGCCCGGCGAGCGCTTCGTCCATTTGATTGAAACTCTCTTTGGACTCGCTCGGCTCGGGCACACGGACCGCAAGGGCATGCCCTACCCCTTGCAACTGGCGGTAACTGCGGTGGAGTTCAGCGACATCATGGTGTTCCGTTCGCCCCCGCCCGCAATGCAACGCGCGATCTTTGGCTCTCTCGCAACCATCGCCCATTGGCGCGGCTATCGCGGGACCTACCCGCAGCTTTCGCGCGTCGCCCTGGCGCCTCGCGCGTAGCGCCATTCCTTCTCGCTTTATTCTTACCTCCTTCTCCAACCCAGGCCGCAAGCCGCCGGCCGGGCCTTCAAGACCCGCGATGACTCGACAGGACGCGGGTGCCCTACCGTTCGCGCTTTTCGCGAACGGTGGGTCTTCGAATTGCTCCTGTGCTTGCTTTTGCTTTTGCTTCTGCTCCTGCTTTTCCCTCGTTTCATAACGAAGCCGGCCTCGCGACGGCCCGAGTAGACTTCTTTCGCCGTTCACCCGAACAGCACTCGGACCGAAGGAGGCCGAATTGCGAATCATAGGATGTGATTTGCATGCTCGCCAGCAGACGTTGGCGATGCTGGACACCTGCAATGATTCCGGCTTCCCGACCCCCTCTTTCTCAGGCCGTTTTTGCGCGTGCGGCACTGAGATTTAATATACTTGCGAGCGTTAAGCGACGCTCACGTCACGGACACGATTATGCGAGCTCAGGCTAAACTTTCGTGTGCTTCGGACATTCTCGCTTTCCGCGAGCGCTACCGCGAAGAGATGAACTGCCAAATTGTTCATGACTCGATTCACCGGCGGGCAGGCTGGACGTTGACCTATGGCCTTGAGTTGGACGCTGTCTCGGTAGGCTTCGGATCGGTTGCCATTGGCGGCCCGTGGAAGGACAAGCCGACACTGTTCGAGTTCTACGTTCTGCCCCAGCACCGCTCTTTCTCTTTCGACCTCTTCGAAGTGCTTCTCTCCGTCAGCGGACCGCGATTCATGGAGATTCAATCCAATGATCCGTTGCTCGCCGTCATGTTGCACACGTACGCGCGCGACATTGCGAGCGAGAAGATTGTGTTTCACGATAAAGCTAGCACCTCGTTGTCGGCCAACGGCGCGATTCTTCGGCGGATAACCTCAGATGCAGAGACCCGAACGTGCATCGAGCAACGACAGGGCGGCCCCGAGTGGGTGCTCGAATTGGACGGAAACGTCGTCGCCCAGGGCGGAATTCTATTTCACTACAATCGGCCTTACGGTGATATCTACATGGAAGTGGCCGAGGCATTTCGGCGGCGTGGGCTCGGCTCATACCTCGTGCAGGAATTGAAGCACGCGGCTTACGACCTTGGCAGCGTTCCCTGTGCGCGCTGCAACCCCGCGAACATCCCTTCGCGTCGCACGCTGCAAAAGGCTGGATTTGTCCCTTTCGCGCACATCCTCACAGGTGTTATCCCCGCCGAAAGGAACGGCAAATCGAATCGCACCCTCGCGTAAGTCGGCAGGCGTGACTGTGAACAGTGGACTGCGCCTCTCTATCCCAGCGCCATGATCTGAAACCCGGCGTCGACGAACAAAACATTCCCCGTCACACCGCGCCCCAGATTGCTCCCCAGAAAGACGGCGGCGTCGGCCACTTCGGCGATATCGGTGTTGCGGCGCAGCGGCGCGTGCTGCGGTATGAAATCCTGAATCTTCGAAAAATCCTTGATCCCCCGCGCGGAAATGGTCTTGATGGGACCCGCGGAAATGGCGTTCACGCGAATGTTCTGAGCTCCCAGTTCGCTGGCCAGGTAACGCACTTCCGCTTCGAGCGCGGCCTTGGCCACGCCCATCACGTTGTAATTTGTCACCACGCGCGTCGAGCCCAGATAGGTCAGCGTCATGATCGACCCGCCGCCCGTCATCAGCGGCGCCAGCGCCTTGGTCACCGCCACAAATGAGTAGGCGCTCACCTCCAGCGCCAGCTTGAAACCCTCGCGCGAAGTATCCACAAACGGGCGCCCCAGGTCTTCGCGATTGGCGAACGCGAGGCTGTGCACCGCCACGTCGAGTTTCGGATGGCCGCTCTGCAACGATTTCGCCAGCTGGTCGATATCCGCCTGCTGCTGCACGTCGCAGGGAAAAAGCGCGGCGGCGCCCAGCTGCTGGCCGAGTTCCTCGACCGTGGGCTTGGCCCGTTCATTCTGATACGTGAGCAGGAGCGTGGCGCCTTCGCGCACGAAGGCTTTGGCGATGGCGTAAGCGATGCTCCATTGATTCCATACGCCGAGAACGATCGCGGTTTTTCCTTCCATGAGTTTGGACATAGCTCGACATTCTAACCGGAAATCGCCGCCAACGGGCAAGACGCGGCGCCCGGCCGGGTCTTACCCGAGCCTCGCGGCGCGCCGCCGAAAATCCTGACCGGCGAAGCGCGAACCAGATTCCGTGGTGTTCAACCTGCATAACAACGCATCCACCCGGCCCCGGAGGCCTCCTACAGCAAACGCGGGACTTGCATATTGGTGTGGTCAACGCCTTCGGCAAAACAAATCCGGTTACTCCGTATCCGGTCTACGACACAGAGGCTGTGTGTTGCGGAATAACGCGGTCAGGTCCGGGCGGATGGGAGTGCCCGCCAGCCGCCGCAGGCGGCGGTGCCGGCGAATCGCGCGGGAGCTACGCGAACACGCGCGCGCCAGCCGCTAGCCCGCGAAGCATTACATGCACGCCAACCCGCTCAAGCGCGGTCTGGTTGCCGACGCCAAGGATTGGCCCTGGAGCAGCTACGCCTTCTATCAACGATAGGGAGGAGTGCTGATCCAAGTTGATCCGGTGGAATGAGGAGCAAGCGACCGCGAAGCGCTCGTACGAGAAATAGCCACACGCTCACACACCGAGCATGGGCATCCACAAAACCAAAACCGAGCAGCAAGGTGTGGGCCACCCGCCTGCGCGGCTCATCGCCCCCGAACGTCGTCGTTGGGGCACCCCCAGAACCAAAGCCAGCGCGGGGTGTGGGCCACCCGCCCACCCGCCGGAAGGGTTGGGGCCGGTTCTAACGCCGGTCTGGTGCGCGCTGGCAGGCTCTCTGGGACGCTGGCGCGGCTGGTTGGACCACTGGCTGCTTCCGGCTCACGCAGCCCAAGCCTGGACTCCAGCACGACCTCGCGCCCGGACCACTTACCGAAGAGCGGCAAGCCCACGATGAGGAGAACTGCCGCGAACCCGGCCAGCGCCCACAGGCCGGGCAGGAAAGCGGCCAGCACCAACGCAGACAGGATTCCCGTGACGCACAGGGCAGCGGCGATCACATAGGGGGCATTTGCACACACCACCCTCGCGAAAAGATTTTCAGGCTTCCGCTTCGGCATTTGGCCTCCTTCTGTGGGTGCCGCTAGTCTCCCTCCGGCGGCTTGAAAGAAACGTCAGTGGTCGGAGCCACATATCTAAAAAATTTCTGCTGCACAAGTATGTGATACAAGATGTGGCGAAAGCTCTCCGCAGTCTCCAGCAAAAGATCGTAGAGTTCCTCTCCTTCACTGGAGGCAAGTTTGGGTAGAATCTCGTCCAAGAACTCTCGAAACGCGCTCTCCAGATCACTCAGCGAGTCGGCTAAGGCCAAAGCCTCTTTATGCTCCTCTCCATCATCCAACTGCGTCACTTCAGAGAGCCGCGCCAGCCGCTCGGCAAGGCGTGTCACATCGCGTGGGGTTTTGAGAACTTGGTTTCGGTCGAATCTACTCACGGTCATGGATTCTTACTCAACCAATCTTGGGCTAGGCGGATCATGGTTTGAAAGTGTTTTATTTCGCTTGTAGTCTTGCTGGTGTAGCTGCCCTCCGACTGATACCTGGCTAGATCAGCTTGGTGTTCCGCAAGTCGTCTCTGGAAAGAGCGCAATGCTTTTTCTACAGATGGACGCCCCTTGGACGCGGCCTGACTCAGTTCGGACACTTCTCCAGGAGTCGCGCTCTCTGCCGCGGGCGACAGGTCTCCGAGGGTTGGCAGATCAAGCGCTCCCAAGCAGGAGGGGTTGAGATAGCAAATTGTTCCGCCTGTTGCCCCTATCGCCGCGCCCGCCCCATAGACCCCGAAGATGAACCCAGTTATGGGCATTTGGTTCAACTGCGAGAAGACACCCTGGGCGAAAGGATTCAGTGCGTCGCTGTTGGTATTGGGGTTGCTTGGAGGCGCACCGCCGAATGTGCCGACTATGAGCCCGCCTGAATCACTGGTGCCGGTATATCCCGTAACCACGCCCGAAGTGTCCCCGGTGGTGGTGGAAATGGTATCGACCGTTCCGTTGACGTAGTAGCCGGAGTTGGCCTTTTCCGGCGTCGAGTTGTCGCAATCGCCCCGATTGAAGCCCTCGTACTGCCCCGTATCGTTGTTTATGTAAATGCAATCGAGGCCGTCAGGATCGGTGGCGCTGAGAGGATTGTTTAGAACGTACGAATACATGTTCCAGCTCTGCGGGCTTTCCGAATCTACGAGGTCGCCAGTCACGCTCGAAGGGTCAGGGGACATGAAGCGGCCCATCTGGCTTGTAAAGTACCTAGCTCCGAAATTGTCGAGGTTGGATTCGGAATCGCGCTCTTTGCCGGTGAATTTGAGGGTGGTGCCGGTGCCGCCGGCCACCTGCTCGCCGAAGGGCATGTAGTCCATGGAGTCGTACACGGATTTGTTCATTGCGGTCATCAACCGCGTGGAACCCAGCTGATCCGTGGTGATGAAATACGTGCTGCTATTCTCGTATTCGGCGATCTGGCGCCCGTTGGCGAAGACGAAGCCCGAAGCCCAACAATTCCCACAGCCGCTGCTGAAAATCGTCATGGGGTTGCCGGAAGGATCGAAAATGTAATCGCTTTCAACGGCCGACACCTTTTTGCTCACACGCTTGCCATCGGCATCGTAGACGTAGGTCGCCGTCGAGCCGCCGTTTACGGCGTTGATGCGGTTCTCGGCGTCGTAGGTGTAGCTATGGCTGCCGTCATTCAACAGGTTCCCGGCGGCATCGTAGCTGTAGCCGCTGATCTGGTTGTTCCCCGTATACGAAGAACTCCACATGCCGCAGCTTCCCTTCGTGGGCGTCTGCGCGGTGCGGTTGCCCCAAGGATCATAACTCCAAGTGGCGCCCTGGCACGACGCAACCGTGTCCGAGTCGGACATGCTCGCTAGCCGGTTCAGCGCGTCATAGCCGTACGTGCGATTGAAAACCTGCTGGCCCGCTGCCGTGAAACCCCTCAGGTTTCCATTATCGCCGGATCCCGCGTTCCAACCGTAAGTCAGATCGAGCAGCGTGCCTGACGGCGTGCCATCCGTACAGGTATTCAGCAACGCTCCGGACGAATTGACGTTGGTGCGACAGGGCTGTAAGCGCTTGTTCAGAGCTTCCGTATCAGTTAACCCGTTGCCGTAAACGATGCTTTTTACGGCTCCAGATGGGAAATAAGAGATTGCGTGGAGGCAAAGCGAGCCGAATGTACCTGACCGTTGTCTTCCTCACAGTCAGCGCTATGATGAACAATCTGAGAACCGCGATGGCACAGAGTATGATTCAACCTCTCAGCGACGCACAAAAGAAGCAGATCGAAGAAGCCATTAGCAAATTCTCCCAGAAGATGGGTCAGCCCCCGAGCGAAGCCACGATTTTCCCGGGCGCGGCGATAAGGGATGCGTTCAGTAGCCTCGGTGATGTTGCAGTGCTCCCAGTCGGAATCCAAGTGGGCTGCGTAATCCCGGTGGATCAGGATGCAGGCTGGGGAATATGGTTTTACGTCGGGTGGGGCGATCCATCTCCCGAAGTCTATGCTGAGGTCGAGCAGGTGGTCACACAGTTCCATGGTGCGCTGTTGACGTGGCTGATTAGGCCCGACTTAAACGACCGCGGCGCAATCATCTCGGCGTTGCCGGACAAGCAAACCCAGCGAGTGTTTGAAGGGCACAGTGTCACCCCAGTTTCGCTCGCCGAAATGCGTCACGAGCTGGAACAGTTCTCCACGTTTGTCCGCGAATCTCTGGCGAATCCCCGAGCTGTTCCAGCCGGGGAACAGAGACCTGACGCTACGCCCTTCGAGGATTCGATATTCGACGTTTTTCTGGTCGCGGATCCGGCAAATTTCAGCGATAAGCCGACATCGCCGTTGGACCGCGAGCTTCACTTCGGCCTCACCAAGGAGGAGTGGAGCCGTCTTTCCCATGCCGTGGACGAGAAGCCAGGCTCTCTTCTGCCGCATGAGAAGCCATTTCTCCTGGACCTGCAGGATCGCTATGACGGTGCGGCCGTGTCGCCGGGCGACGTCGCGATGGTGAACGACGAGTTGCGAGTGTTCGAGGCTGACATGACCGACCCCGTCGCGCAGAAGGCAATCGGGCGCCTGCGCAGCATTCTGACCGAAGCCTCAACTCAAGGCCTCGGAGTTGTGTTCGCGTCAAAGGACTGACCACTGACCACTGACCATTGCCTGAAGTAGGTCGAATCTCTCTTCATTGCCTTTCATCCGCAAAAACTGGAAACGCGGGTTGAGCCATGAGGCCCGCGGTAACAAAATTACCCCGTCTCGGTCCGCGCCATAGCCCCTCCGCCTCACACGCTAAGTCCTGCAAAATCCGTTCGCATTTGGCCGCCCTGCACTCCGGTTCGGCCATGGTATTGGCTGTCATTGGTCGACACGCGTGCTGAGCAATTTTTCGCGTAAGTCCTTTGGAATCATCAGAAGCGCGAAAATTGGTCGACACACTTTCGGTGTTTTGGCTCTCCTTCTTCGTCTGCACAATTCTGGTGCAACCCGCCCCTCGCCTTGCCCTGCCCGCCAATGAGCGACTCCCCGCCCTGAATCACCACACTTCGCCACCTTATTCATTCATGGCGCAGGGCGACCATGGGATCGACGCGCATGGCGCGCCGCGCGGGGACGTAGCAAGCGGCGAGGGCCACCAGAATCACGACCAGGGCGACGCCGGCGAACGTGAGCGGGTCGTGCGGCGTCACGCCAAAGAGTTCGCCGGCCATCAGCCGGGTCAAGCCGAGCGCGGCGCCCAGGCCCAGAGCGACGCCCAGCAGAGCCATGCGCGCGCCCTGGCCCAGGACCAGGCCGAAGACGTCGCGGGGGTGCGCGCCGAGGGCCACGCGCACGCCGATTTCATGGGTCCGCTGTCCCACGAGATAGGAAATCACGCCATAGATTCCCACGCAGGAAAGAATCAGGGCGAGTCCCGCGAAAATTCCCAGAAGGATCATGGAAAAACGGCGGGCCGCGAACGAATTGGCGATGACTTCATCCAAGGTTTCGACGCCGTAGACGACTTCGCGCGGATCGATTTGCGCGACGGCGCGACGGACCGGGCCCATGACCTCAGCGGGATCGCCTTTGGTGCGCAAAACGACGGCAACGGCATCGGCAACCAGGGGCATAAGTTTTTGGGGAAGCTGCATGAAGGGATAGTCGAATTGTGCTTCGATGGCGGATTTGGGATCCGCGCCCAGGCCCCACTGCTTGACGTGGCCGACCACCCCAACGATTTCGGCCTCGACATTGAACAGCGCGAGATGGATGTGTTGCCCGACGGGGTCTTGGTGCGGGAAGTAGGCGCGCGCGAAAACGTCGTCGATGTCGATGACCACCGGTGCGTTCTCGTTGTCCGCGGCGGTGACGAAGCGGCCGCGCTCCAGCTGGATGCCCATAGCTTTCTGAAAGCCGGCCTCCACCAGATAGAACATGGCCTGATGCATGTCCTGGATGTTGGCGGGCTTGGGCTGGCCTTCGATCCAAAAGGGCAGGGAGGAGTCATGAATCATAGGGCGCGAGCCGAGCGTGACGGAGACGGCCTCGACGCCGGGAATCGCGCGCATGGCGGCGTCGAACAGGCGCAGGCGGGCGCGCGTCTCGGCGGGGGTTGCACCGGCGGCGGCGGGAAGCGACAAGTCGAAAGTGATCGCATGGCCGGGATTGAAGCCGGGATTCACGCGCCACAGCGCGGCCAGGCTGCGAATCATCAGGCCCGCGCCAATCAGGAGAACGAGGGAAAGGCCGACTTCGATGGCGACAAAAGCTCCCTGCAGGCGGTGGCGCGCGCCGCTCGATCCGCGCCCGCTTTCCTTCAGGACGTCCTGCAGATTGACGCCGCGCGTTTTCAGCGCCGGGGCCAGGCCAAAGACGATCCCGGCGAAGAGGGATACGCCGAGCGTAAAGAGCAGCACGCGGGAATCGAGAGAAATCTCATTGGCGCGCGGAAGGGCCGCGGGCATGGCGCCGAGCACGGCTTCGGCGCCCCAGTAGGCGAGCAGCAGGCCGAGCGCTCCGCCGAGGCCGGCCAGCAGGAGGCTTTCGGTGAGGAGCTGGCGGACCACGCGGCTGCGGCTTGCGCCCAGGGCGGCACGCACGGCGAACTCGCGGGAACGTCCCATGGAGCGGGCCAGAAGAAGGTTGGCGACGTTGGCGCAGGCGATCAACAGCAGGAAGCCCACGGCCGCGAGGAGGACGAGGAGGAACGGTTGGACGTTGCCGACGATGTCCTGCTTCATGGAGAGGAGGGAGATTCCGACGTTGTTGTCCGCTACGGGATAAGCTGCGGCGAGGTTGCGCGCCACCGCGTCCATGTCGGCTTGCGCCTGGGGAAGGGTGACGCCGGGTTTGAGGCGGCCGACGGCGTGTGCGCTCATGTCGATGCGGCGGTCGCGAAAAGAAGGATCGCTCCACTGGCCGATGGGCGTGTAGACGTCGCGGACTTGGCCGTAAAAAGTGAAGCGGGCGGGAATGACGCCGATGACGGTGTAGGACGTGCCGTTCAGGGTGAGGATTTTGCCGAGGATATCGGGCGAGGAGCCGAACCGGCGCTTCCAGAAACCTCCGCCGAGAATGACGACGGGGCCCGCGCCCATACGGTCGTCATCGGGGCGAAACGCGCGGCCGAGAACGGGCTGCACGCCGAGCGTCGAGAAGAAAGCGGCGGAAACCATGAAGCCGCTGAGGCGTTCGGCCTGGCCGTGGCCGGTGAAGTTGTAATCCTGATTGCGGTACATGGCCATGGAGGAGAAGGTGCGGTTGTCGCGCTGCCAGTCGAGGAAATTCAGGTAGGTGATGGGGCCGCGATAGACGCCGGGAGTCGTGCCGTAGACGGCCACGAGCCGGGCCGGATGGGGATAGGGCAGCGGGTCGAGGAGCACGCCGTTGACCACCGTGAAGAGCGCGGTGTTGGCGCCGATCCCCAGAGCCAGCGTCAGAATCGCGATGGAAGCGAATCCCGGAGACTTGCGCAGCATGCGCGCGCCATAGCGCACGTCCTGCAGGATGCGATCGAGAGAAAGAAGGCGGCGCTCGGCGCGATAGTCTTCGGTCATGGACGCGACGGAGCCGAATTTGAGTTTGGCCTGACGATGGGCTTCGGCGGGAGACATGCCGGCGCGAAGGTTTTCGGCGGTCTGCAGGGCGATGTGGTGGTCGATTTCTTCGCGGAGGCGGTCGTTGGAAGCAGTGGCGAGTGGCCCTTCAGCCGCGTTGCGCGGCTTCAGGGTAAACGAGTGGTTAGTGGCTAGAGACGGCAGAAGATTCGCGAGGGAATTGCGGAGGCGAGTAAGAAGGCGGCGAAGAGATTTCATGGGTTGTGCTCCGTCAATCGTCCCTCCTCGCAAAATGCGCGGGGCAAGCCGGGACTTAAGACATCTTTCGCGATCGGAATTTACCCGGCACTTCACTTCGCCCGCCGTGGGGCAGGCGAGTTTCGTGCCGGGTACGTACAATCGCCGCTGCGCGGCTAGCTGAGGAAGAGAGATTCTTCGCTTCGCTCAGAATGACAATCGCCGCGCCCGCTCATGGCGCAGGCGCGCTCAGAGATGACAGCGCACCTAGCTGGCGCCATGATGCGTTGAATCGCCCGTGGCGAGCGAAAGTCGCGTTCAAAGCGGCGGCAAGCCGCCGCACTCCAAAGCGCCCTGCGGGCGCAGAACTCTCGGCCGCGAGCGATAAACGACGCAGCAAGCCTTCACTCCGCTCGGACCAGGGCAGCGCCCCCGACAAGGAGGGTAGGCTGCGCGACTCATCGGAGGTCCTCGGGCTTGACTTCGAAGAAGCGGCCGATGATGGCGGCGGTCTGCTCCCAATCGCGCGTTTCGGCGCGCAACTGCTTGCGGCCGACGCGCGTCAAGCGATAGAAGCGGGCGCGGCGATTGTTTTCCGAGGCGCCCCAGTCGGAGGCGATGGCGCCCTCCTGTTCGAGCTTGAGCAGGACGGGGTAGAGCGTGCCCTGATTGACGGCCAGCAAATCGCCGCTGATCTGCTCGATGCGGCGGGCAATGCCGTAGCCGTGCAAGGGGCCGAGGACGTCGAGGGTCTTGAGGACCATGAGCGCCAGAGTGCCCTGCGGGACGTCGGATTTTTGTTTCACGAGGCCGCCATTTGGGGTTCCAACAGGAGGAGCATACGCCTTTTCTGTGGGGAAGCAACAGGAAAAGATCAGCGGCTGACGGAAGGCGCCGGGGGATTTACCGCGGAGCCGCAGAGGACGCAGAGACGAATCCAGGGGCCCAGAGGACTGTCGCGCGGGAGCGATGCACCCATTCTGCTGCCGGCCGCGTCAAATAGGCGGCAGTATTGCCAGACCGGCAGACCCGGCCTGTCGAAGCGACGACGTTTTCGGACACGCTCGGGATTACCATAGAGGGCCAGCGAAACTTCTCTGATGGGATATCGACGGACACACTACTTCTGCGCATGGGCGTTGACCTGCGCGCTGGCCACCGTAATGGTTTCCGGCGGCTGCAGCCATTCCCGGGCGGTCAAGAGCGAATCGGCGGCGGTGGCGCAGCCCAAGCCGAAAATCAAGCCGCAGCAGCCGACACCACTCGACGATCCGCCGCCTCCGCCAGCCCCGCCGGAGGTCTTGACCTATCACAACGACGTGGCGCGCACGGGGCAAAACCTGCAGGAACGGGTGCTCACGCCGCAAAACGTGAACGCGAGTGATTTCGGGAAGGTCGCCATGCTGCCGGTGCAAGGGAAGGTTGACGCGGAGCCGCTGTATGTTTCGAACCTGCGGGTGAAGGGGAAAAAGCGCAACGTTGTGTTCATCGTGACGGAACACGATCTGGCGTATGCGTTCGACGCGGATACGTTCCAGCAGCTCTGGCGCGTTTCGCTGCTGGGACCGGGAGAGACGCCGAGCGACAAACGCGACTGCGAGCAGATCGAGCCGGAAATCGGAATCACGGCGACGCCGGTGATCGACTTGAATGCCGGGCCGCATGGAACCATGTATGCGGTGGCTATGTCGAAGAACGCGCGCGGAAAATATTTCCAGCGTTTGCACGCGCTGGACATTGCCACGGGCGCCGAGCGGCTTGCGCCAAGCACGATCACCGCCACGTATTCCGTAGCCAATTCCAACGGGCATCGCACGACGATCGTGTTCGATCCGAAGCAGTACAAGGAACGGGCGGCGCTGCTGCTGTCGCGCGGTGTGATCTATACGACGTGGTCGTCACACTGCGACCACGACCCGTACAACGGCTGGGTGATCGGCTTGAGCGCCAAGACGCTGAAGCGGGTCAACGCGTTGTGCCTCACTCCGAATGGGACCGAGGGAGCCATCTGGATGACCGGGAACGGGCCGGCGGCGGATGCGGCGGGCAATATCTATCTGCTGGTCGGGAACGGGACGTTCGATTCTGCGCTGGGCGAACATGGCTTTCCCGCCGAACGCGATTTCGGCAATGCCTTCGTGCGGCTGGAAGCGCACGGGAATTATCTGGGGGTTTTCGATTATTTCACCATGCACAATACGGCGGCGGAATCGAATGGCGACGAGGATCTGGGCTCGGGCGGGCTGCTGCTGCTGCCGGACATGAAGGGCGCTCAGGGAAACGTCGAACATCTCGCCGTGGGCGCCGGAAAAGACCAGGCCATCTACGTGGTGAACCGCGACGCGATGGGGAAATTCAACCGTGCGAACGACAGGGCGGTGTATCAGGAGTTGAGCAACGCGCTGGACGGCGCGGAATTCGGGTCGCCTGCGTATTTCAACGGCGTGGTGTATTACAGCGCGTATTTGGCGCCCCTCAAGGCTTTTCCCATCCTTCACGCGCGGTTGGCGGATTTGCCTTCGTCGGAAACAAAGGCGCACTTCGATTATCCGGGCACGATTCCCAGCGTTTCGGCGAACGGCTACTCGAACGGAATCGTGTGGGTGGTGGAGGCGGTGAACAGCGATAAGGGAGTGCTGCACGCCTTCGATCCCGCGAATCTGGCGCGCGAGTATTACAACAGCAACCAGGCGCCCAATGGCCGCGACCACTTCCTGAGCAACAAATTCATCACGTCGATGATTGCGGGCGGCAAAGTGTTCGTCGGGACGAGAAAAGGCGTGGCGGTGTTCGGCCTGCTACACGGCGAAAAGCCGCTGCAGGCTCAGGGAATGCCGTCCAGCGAGAGATAATCACGCGCATTCTGGAAACAGATGCGGCGCACGACCGCGCCCAGCAGAGCTTCGTCTTTCGGCAATTCGCCGCGCTCCACATCCCGCCCAAGAAGATCGCACAAAATCCTGCGAAAGTATTCGTGGCGGGGAAATGACATGAACGAGCGGGAGTCGGTGACCATGCCGACGAAGAGCCCCAGCAGGCCGACGTTCGAAAGAGCGTTGAGCTGCGACTCGATTCCTTCCTTCTGATCCAGAAACCACCAGGCGCTGCCCAACTGAATTTTCCCGCGCATCGGGGAATCCTGGAACGAGCCCAGGGCCGTAGCCAGCGCGCAGGCGTCCGCCGGATGGATGTTGTAGACGATGATGCGGGGCAGGGCACTCTCTCGATCGAGAAGGTCGAGATAGCGGCAGAACGGCTCGATTTGCGGCTGATCGTTCATGCAATCGAATCCGGTGTCCGGACCTAGCTGCTGCAGCATGTGCGTCCGGACGTTGCGCAGCGCCCCGATATGCAGTTGCTTGGTCCAGCCGCGTTCGGCGTCGAGGCGCGCGAAAAAAAGCATGAGAAAGGAGGCGAACTGCTCGCGCTCCGCAGAATCGGCGGCCGTGCCGGCGCGCACTTTTTCAAAGATCGCTTTCGCCGCACTCTCGCTGCAGGGCTGCGCGTGGCAGTGCGGGAGGCCGTGATCGGAGAGCCGCGCTCCCTGCGCGTGGAAAAAATCGTGCCGCCGCCGCAAGGCGTCGAGGAAGGCGGGGAAAGAGCGAATCTCGATGTTGCTGGCCCGCTCGAGGCGGGTGGTCCAGGAATTGAAACGATCGGGGCGATCGACCTCGAGAGCCTTGTCCGGGCGAAAGGTGGGAAACAGCCGGAAGTCTTTTTGCGCCTGATTGGATTTGCGGTGATCGGCCAGATCGTCGCAGGGATCGTCGCTGGTGCAAATGGCGCGGACGCGAAACTCGCGCAGAATTCCTTGCGCCGAAAGTTCCGGGGAGGAGAGCCGCGCGTTGGCGCGCTCCCAGATGGACTGGGCGGTGCGTTCGTTCAGCAAGTCGTCGATACCGAAGTATCGCTTCAGCTCGAGATGGGTCCAGTGATAAAGCGGGTTGCGGAGCGCGAGCGGCAGGGTACGGGCCCAGGTTTGGAATTTTTCGCAGGCGGGCGCGTCGCCCGTGCAGCAGCGTTCGTCGACGCCGTTCGCGCGCATCAGGCGCCATTTGTAATGGTCGCCTTCCAGCCACAATTCAGTGAGGTTGCGGAAGCGGCGGTCGCCGGCGACCTCCGCGGCGGGCAGATGGGAGTGAAAGTCGAGGATGGGCTCGCGCGCGGCATAGTTGTGGTACAGGCGGCGCGCCATGTCCGAGTGCAGCAGAAAATCGTCGTTGATGAAACTCAAAGCGTGCTCCGGCGGGCAAACCCCGCAGGCGTGCGGCATCTATGTTGCCACAGAAGCGGCCAATGCCGTGCACCTCGACGTTCGGCCTCATTGCCGGCACGCGCAAGCCGGACGGAGGCGTGGCGACGGTTAGCGAGGGAGACCTGCTGTTCCGG
>Ga0208140_1000022_pt1 | contig 37886 bp, 28 predicted proteins | sample SF_Rice_5C_0N_40_FD_185616 | JGI IMG/M metagenome (GOLD analysis project Ga0208140, IMG submission 185616) | Rice paddy soil microbial communities from Twitchell Island, California, USA - SF_Rice_5C_0N_404 (SPAdes) (version 2) | ecosystem: Environmental > Terrestrial > Soil > Paddy field/soil ... | reverse complement strand
GTCCGGTGCGCGGCGAAGAAACTTCATCAACCCCGCGCCGGTTGTCTGGCCCGCGCGCTTCCTAAAGAACTCCGCGGCCGTTTCGACCACGCCCACTTTCTCCGCGACAGCAGCCGCGATTATCCACTGGTTCAGGGAGACGCCGTCTTCTTTTGCCAGAGGTTGGGCCGCTGATATCCTATGACAAGACTCCGATGAATGAGACTTCGCCCGAACGCACTGTACCAATTCATCGCAGATTCCCGCCCGTGGGTCAGTGCATTTATTGTGGGGATAGAGATCAGCTGTCAGGCGAACACATTATTGCATACAGCCTGAACGGGACCGCAACGCTGCCGCGGGCTAGCTGCCCCAAATGCGCGACAATCACATCGCGATTCGAACTCACCTTCGCGAGGGGCCCCGCTCACGCGATGAGAGCTGCGTTCGGATTTAAATCTCGCAAGGGAGAGTATCCTGCCAGCTTTCCGCTACTAATGGTTATACGTGGCGTTCGTCAGGAAATCCACGTGCCCTTAGCCGAATTTCCGTTGATTCTTCAGTTGCCGCTTTTCGAGCCTTTGCCAGCCTTCCTGCGCGGGCAACGTGGTGTGCCGATAACATCTAAGGAGACAGTATTGGTGAGTCTTCGAGAGAACACCAGTCCAACTGTACTGTTACAGGAGATTGGACGCCGGTATCGTGCGGAAGGAATTGAAGTCCCGAGAGTTGATCACAAATCTTTTGCGCGGCTGATAGCGAAATCAGCCTACGCGCTGGCTGTAGCTGAGTTCGGAATTACCAACATAAGAGAGAAGTTCGTCGTTCCGGCGATACTCGGGGAAGCGGATGATCTAGGAACATGGGTGGGATCCAGTCGACCGCTCGCAGGGGAACAGGCTGAACACATTACGCAAATCAAGACATTCACCACACCAGCGGGAGAAAGCGTGATTGTCGTGCTTATGAAACTATTTGCTGCGCTTCCGGCTCCGGGCTACGTGATTGTTGCCGCGAGCAAAGTGTAGCGAATTCGCCGGTCATGCATCCGGAAGGCACTCTGCTGGGAAAAGGCTAATCAAACCGGAGAACTGCTTTGTCAGCGGCTAGCTCAGCAGCGCCCTATTAGGTTGGGTGTATCGTGAATCTCAATCCTGTGGCAATGCTGACACGAACTCCCTCAGAAAAGTTCTAAAATCGTCCCCTTGGGCGCGCACTTCTTCCGAGGCATCAAGTACCGTTTGTCTCGTCCTCAGGCTCGGGCTTGACATGGGGTGCGCGGCGAAGAAACTTCATCAACCCCGCGCCGGTTGTCTGGCCCGCGCGCTTCCTAAAGAACTCCGCGGCCGTTTCGACCACGCCCACTTTCTCCGCGACAGCAGCCGCGATCCACTGGTTCAGGGAGACGCCGTCTTCTTTTGCCAGACGTTGCGCCGCTCGCTTAATGGAGTGCGGAAGCTTCAGTGGATAGGTAGCCTTGCTCATCATCCCACCTTTCTCACGAGATCCGGCGGGCGCAGGATGGGAATGCGGAATCGCTCGCCCGCCAGCCGGAAATCTGCGACGTTGTAAGTCACCAACGCGTCGGCGTGGCCGTTGATGGCGGCCTCGATCACCATTTCGTCGCTCGGGTCTGCGGTCTGTGGCCGCCATTGAAAGTGAACTTCAACAGGCTCAATCAAGGCGGCAAGTTCGGACAGAAACTCATCGACCTCCTCGGATTTTAGCCCATGAACCAGTTGTTGTTCCGGCCGCTTCAGGACTTCTTCGTACTCGAGGAAGAGCGGCGGTGTTGCCAACGGCACGAGCTTCCGGGTCGCTACGAACCGTAATACGTGGTTCGCTGCGCCGTACCGAGTACGCAGCGCCGCGACAACGATGGTCGTATCGAGGACCACGCCTCGGATGCCAGACAGTTTCAACATCCTATAGGATAGGACATCCCATGAGATGTGTCAATTGAGCACGGCCACCCTGCGCGTCCCCTCCTTCTTGCCCCTTCCGCGCGCGAAGCACTACAATCCCCTCAGGTGGTTCCCACTGCGGCCGCGAACCCTGCATGGGTCGCAGCCGCATAGACACGAACGACATACGACACAACTGAGCCCGAAGAAACACGAGAACACACTGGCGGCAACGCGCCGCAACCACCTCACGCCCATCGGGGCGGGGCATTCGCCCGGAAAGAACGCCGGTCGTGCGCGGTTGGTGTATATTCAAGTCCACGAAAAGAGATCAGAGGACGGCGGGCCCGATCGTGCGAACGAGCCCGGTCTGCCGTCCCAATCGGGGCGCATATGAAAGCCAAGAAGCCCAATCGAAAGAATAACAACTCTTCTGCAGCGGTCGAGACTCCTGAGAAGGAAGCGCCTCGCGCTAAGCGCGCCGCCTCGTCCTCCGGAGACGGCTCCAAGCCGGCGCACCGCGCGAACGATTTGCTGATCGCCGCCATCGGCGCCTCCGCTGAAGGTATCGAGAGCTTCTCCGATCTGCTCGAGTCTCTCCCTGATGACACCGGCATGGCCTTCATCTTGATCCAGCATCTGGATCCCAAACACGAAAGCGGCCTCACCGCATTGCTGTCCAAGAGGTCCGCCATGCCCGTCCGCGAAGTGACCGAAGGCATGCGCGTGGAAGCGAATCACGTCTACGTCATCCCGCCCAACGCCAACATGGCCATCTCCAACCACAGCCTGAGGCTTTCCCCGCGCGGGGAGTCGACCACCTCGCACATGACCATCGACCATTTCATGCGCTCCCTGGCTGAAGCCCAGGGCAATCGCGCGATCGGCGTCATCCTCTCCGGATATGGCTCGGACGGCACGCTGGGTATGGCCGAAATCCAGGCGCAGGGCGGTGTCACCTTCGCCCAAGACGAAAACACCGCCAAGTTTTCGAACATGCCGCGCAGCGCCATTGCCGCCGGCTGCGTCGACTACGTTCTTCCGCCCAAGGGCATCGCCCGCGAATTGGCGCGCATTGCTCACCACCCCTACGTCGTCCGGCCGCCCGTGGAAGAGATCGAAGTCGAGCCCACCGTGGAAGGCGGCCTGAACGCCATCTTCCACCTCTTGCGCCGAAGCACGGGCGTTGATTTCACGCAATACCGCCAGAGCACCATCCTCCGCCGCATCCACCGCCGCATGGTCGTGCACAAGCTCGAAGCCATCAAAGACTACGTGAAATACGTGCAGTCCAGCCCCGCCGAGATCAAGGCCCTCTACCAGGACATGCTCATCAACGTGACCAGCTTCTTCCGCAATCCCAGCGTGTTCGAGGGCATGAAGGCCGAGATCTTCCCCAATATCTTCAAAAACCGCGGAAGCGATGCCACCATCCGTGTGTGGACTCCCGGCTGCGCCTCCGGCGAGGAAACCTACTCCGTGGCCATAGTGCTGCTCGAGTTTCTCGGCATGCGCGCTTCCCGCACCGCCATTCAACTGTTTGGCATCGACGTGAACGACACGGGGGTGACGCGTGCGCGCGCCGGCATTTACCCGGAGAATATCGAGAGCGACGTTTCTCCCGAACGCTTGCGCCGCTTTTTTACCAAGGTTGAAGGCGGCTACCGCATCAGCAAGAACATTCGCGACCTGTGCATTTTCGCCCAACACAACGTCCTGAACGATCCTCCCTTTTCGCAGATGGATATCATCTGTTGCCGCAATCTGCTCATCTACCTCGAGCCTGCGGCGCAGAGCCGCATCATTTCCTTGTTTCATTACGCCACGCGTGCGGGCGGGTACCTCGTGCTGGGAACTTCCGAAGGGGTCGGAACGGCCTCCCATCTGTTCGCCCTGGAAAACCGTTCCCTCAAGTTCTTTTCCAAGAAGGGGCTGCCCAGCCGTCAGACGGTTACCTTTTCGCTCACCCGGCCCGCCGAAACGGCCGAGCAGGGGCCCATCCGTCTGCCCGCCAAGCCGCAGGAGTCCACCTGGAATTACCTGGAGATTCAGAAGGAGTTCGATCGGCGCCTGCTGGCCCAGTACTCGCCCGCAGCGGCCTTCGTCAATGAGGACCTGGAAATCATCCATACGCGCGGCGGCGTCAGCCGCTATTTCAAGCTGGCCCCCGGCCGCGCCAGCCTGAGCATCCTGAAAATGGCGCGCGAAGGTCTTCTCCTTGATTTGCGCAATGCCATCACACGGGCCAGGAAAGACAATGCTCCCGTTTACCGCCAGAACGTGCAGGTGAGAATCGGCAACGGAAACGGCGATACCGACCACACACGGCCCGTCAATCTTCAGGTCCTGCCCTTCCGCGTCGGGAATCAGAACGAATTGTATTTCATGATCCTCCTCGAAGATGCGCCGTTCCGGCCCAGCCTCCCCAAAGAATTGCGCGCCTCCCGGGATGAAAAGCGGAATGCGGGGCGCGTGGCCAAGCTCGAACAGGAACTCGCCGCCACCAAGGAGTATCTCCAGTCCGTGATCGAAACGCAGGAGGCCACCAACGAAGAGCTGCAGTCCGCCAATGAGGAGATTCTTTCCAGCAACGAGGAGCTGCAGAGCACCAACGAAGAATTGGAGACGGCCAAGGAGGAGCTGCAATCGGCCAACGAAGAGTTGAGCACGGTGAACGACGAACTGCGCAGCCGCAATACCGAAATCAGCCAGATCAACAGCGACCTGACCAATTTGCTGGCCAGCGTCGATATCGCCATCGTGATCGTCGGCAGCGATCTCACTATCCGCCGCTTCACTCCGGCGGCCGAGAGAATCTTCGGCCTGATCTCCCATGACGTGGGGCGCCCGCTGGACAACATCAACCCCACCATTGCCTTGCCCGACCTGCAGAAAATCGTGAGGCAGGTGCTGGCCAATCCGCAGTCGGTCGAGCAAATCGTCTCCGATGGCGGCGGGCAGGCTTACAAGATGCGCGTGGTGCCCTACAAGCTGGCCGAAGGCAAGGTGGACGGCGCCGTCGTCACCGTCATCCGCCAGTAATCCGGAGCCTCGCGCTCAGGCGCTCGGCAGCCGGCCTGTTATGCCATGTAATATTTACCTATTGACTAATAGAACGGGCTGTGCTATGCTCTCTTTGTTCAGGAGAAGAGCGACCCGTTGACGACCGTCGCATACCTCGGAGCCACGGAAGGGCGCGCAAGGGCCCTCCCAGGACCCCGGAAAAGCGAAGGCGAGGCGAAGAGGATCTCTCGGCACCCCTGCCGAGAGATTATCGCCGTAACTCCATTCGCTTCAACAAAACTGCCAAAATCTCTCGGCACGTTTTCGGGGCCTCCCGCTCTCCGGGATTGCGCTTTCGTCCCTTTCTTCCCCTAGCAATCAAGCTACTGTTCGCCTGCGCGCGGAAGTATATAATGTGGGCTCAGAAGAGTTTCGGTCGCCATCGGCGCGAGCCGCCCTTACGAAATAACCCAGTCCACTGAGCCGCGCGCCCAAAGAAAGATAGACTGTGCCGCGCAAGTTGCGTTCATCGAGCAACGAAAGGAAAACGCCGCTTTCCCGCCAGGAGGATCGCGCCCGCGCGCGCGCCTCCGACCTGAAAGCCGGACCTCTGCTGCGCGCATCTTCCCGCAAGCACAGCCCGGCGCAGAATTCTCCTGATTCGCCCGGCGAGCATTCCGCTGCGGCTCGGCGCGATGCTGTGTGGCATGCGCCGGCCTACCTCCACGCGGAAAATGCTTCTCCGGCCGACACCAACCTGGAAATGGTCATGGCGCTGCTGGAGGGAATTCAGGAAGGCGTCGCGCATGTCTCGACCGACGGCGTGATCCTCTACTGCAATGCTCGATTCACGTACCTCTTCGGCGCCTCGCCGGACGTCGTGCAGGAGGGCCAGACCAAATTGACGTATCTTCTTCCGCCTGAGTCCTGGCCGGAGTTGAACGAGGCCTTGGAACTGGCCGCACGCGAAACGGTGGAAGGTTCGCTCCGCCTGGAGGACCCGGAGCAGCAGGAGAAGACGCGCGCCGTGCGCCTGACGCTTAGTCCCGTCCATTGGCCGAAGGCCACCACCATCAAAGTCACCGCCGCGGAAATGACCGAGCTGATGCTCAAGAACCAGGAACTGCTGGAGAAAGAGGAATCGCTGCACGCGCTCTCGGCGCGCATCATGCAGCTGCAGGAGGAAGAACGGCGGCGCATCGCGCGCGATTTGCACGACATCACCGGGCAGGAACTCGCGGTGGTGGTCATGCAGCTGATGCAGGTGGCCAAGCAGCAGCGCATCGATGCGGAGGCGGAAAAAGGAATTACGGACGCAGCCTCGCTGGTGAAGAAGATCGAGGACGAGATACGCACGCTTTCCTACGTGCTGCACCCGCCGCTGCTGGACGAACTGGGCCTGGGGGCGGCGTTGAATTGGTACGTCGAGGGCTTTACGAAACGCAGTGGAATCGAAGTCAAAGTGGATGTGCCCGACAGCGTTCCGCGCATGACGCACGAAAAAGAGATGGCGCTGTTCCGCGTCGTGCAGGAGGCGCTCACTAACGTGCTGCGCCATTCGGGGAGCCACACGGCGCAAATCCGCGTCAGCTCCCAAGACGGAACTGTGGCGCTGATCGTTCAGGATGAAGGGAAGGGAATCGGTCGGAAGCGGTTCACCAAAGCGGGCGCGCAGGAGCAGGGCGTGGGGATCGCGGGAATGCGCGAACGGCTGCAGCAGTTCGGAGGGGCGCTGGAAGTGCGTCAGCTGCGGCACGGGACGGAGGTATCGGCGCGGGTTCCCGTGGGCGAAGCCGAGCCCATCGAGTCTCCGCTGACCGAAGCGGAGCTGCTGAAAGCGGCCCGGGCGCTGGGGTACAAGGGAGGAGCGAGCCAGCCTGCGCAAGGAGCCAAGTCCGGAGCGGGACAGGCGCCTTGGGCTGCCGCCGAGCCGCTCGCCACGGCGGAAGGGAAGAGGCGCGTGCTCGTTGTCGACGACCACGAGGTCACGCGGCAGGGCGTACGCACTCTGCTGAAAGACGAGCGGGACGTTGAGGTTTGCGGCGAAGCCAAAGACGCGGTGGAAGCGGTCATCAAGTCGCGCGAACTGGACCCCGATCTGATCATCATGGATTTGACCATGCCGGGTGGCGGCGGTTTCTCGGCCGCGAACCGCATCCGCAAATCGGGCTCGCGAGCCAAGATTCTGTTCTTCAGCACGCACGCCAGCTCGCAACTGGAAAAAATGAGCCGCATGGCGGGCTTCGATGGATACGTGCACAAGGCCAACGGCGCGCGCGATTTGCTGCTCGCCGTGCGCGCCGTGCTGAGCGGGCGCAAGTTCTTCGACGCCGAGGTGCGGAAGGCGGCTAAGGCGGCGCCCGCTTGATAGCCCTGCCTGTTAGCTCTTCAAGAAGTTGACTTCATGCAAGCGCGGGAAAAACCTCTGAAAGACCGCGAACCTCTCTTACTTTCCGCTGCGGAAAACCTCGGAGTGGAATTCGAATGACGCGGGGAGATGCTGGGCGAAGTAGGACCAGTCGTGGCCGCCCGGATAGAGATGGAATTCGTGCGGGATGCCGCGGGCGAGCAGAAGCTTGTGGAAGGCTAAGGCGCCGCGATTGAAGCCGAAATCGTCGGAAGTGCCGCAGTCGAAATAAACCTTCAGGTCGCGAGGGCGCGGGCGTTCGCGAACGATGGTGAAAGGGCTCTCACGCGTCCAGTAGGGCGGATCGAAGGGCGCGCCGAACGCGGCGCCCAGAAAACGCGAGATGGCCATGTCCTGCGCACCGGAAAGATTGGCGCGCGGAGGCTTTTCGACGAGCGCGGGGCTGTGCGCGCTGACGGACCCGAACAGCTGCGGGTAGAGGAAGGCGAAACGCAGCGCACCGTACCCTCCCATGGAAATACCGGAAATGCCGCGGTCGCGGCGGTCGCGAAGGACGCGGTAGTGCGTTTCGATGTAGGGCAGAAATTCGCGGATAAAGAAATCCTGGTAGCGCACGCGCCCGTCGCGGGAATTGATGTAAAACGATCGGCCCGCGCTGGGCGTGACGATGAGAAAATCGACGATTTTCTTCTGTTGCCAGAGGTCTTCCAACAGGTCGAGTTCGCCCGACGCGATCAGGCTTTGCGCATCTCCGCCCAGCCCGTGCAGCAAATAGAGGACGGGATAGCGGCGCGTCTTGCTCGCGTCGTAAGAGGGCGGAAGGATCACGCAATAAGGGACTGCGTGGCCGAGAATTTTGCTGGGAGCTTCGCGGCATTCGGCGCGGCCTTGCGCGCGGGTGTTGGGCGCCAGGCATAAGGCGAACGCGAGAAGCACGAAACACGCGATCACCGCCGGCCGAAGGGCACGGAAAACCGAAAGCAGATCCCTCCCCGGCACGCCATCCGGGGCGCAAAATGCGCGCACCCCCATTCCCGACCAAATGCGTCGAGGCTGGGTTCGGGATGACACCCGCTGAGCGGGTGCGCGTGACACGTTTCGAAGGCGGGGGCGTGGTCTCGACGTGAGGTGATCAAAGCGGCAGCAAGCTGCCACACTCCGAAAGCGGCTTTCGGCCGCATGAAAATTCAGGACAGCGCCGGGCCGGGCGCTATTCATAGCGGAGGGCCTCGACGGGGTTGAGCCGCGCGGCGCGCGAGGCAGGGTACAAACCCGCAGCAAGGCTCACAGCGATGGAGAAACCGATCGCTCCTCCCACCATCCACCAGGGCACGGCGGAGATTTCGATGGAGGGGAAACCACGACCGTGAAGGTAAATGTTGGTGCCCACGGTGATGGCGCGCCCGATCAGCCAGCCGATCAGAACGCCGAAGCACCCGCCCAACAGGCCCATCACGCCGGCTTCCGCGAAGAAGATCTGGCGGACGTCGCGATCGGAGGCGCCCAGCGCTTTCAGGACGCCGATTTCGCGGCGGCGCTCGAGGATGGCCATCACCAGCGTGTTGATAATGCCGAGCGAAGCAACCACCAGCGCGAGGCTGCCGAACACGCCGAGGAAAGCGTCAAAAACAGCGAAGACCAGGCGGATGTTGTTGCTGGCGTCGACGAGAGAGAAGGTGGAAAAGCCCAGCGCTTTGATTTTCTTCTCGACCGCTACGACTTGGGAAGCTCTGCGCACGCGGACCGTCAGCGTGGCGTACGTGGGCGCGGCGGACTGGCCGCGCAACATTTCGCGCAGGTCATTGAATTGCGAGGCGCTGAGCTTTTCGGCCAGCGTTTCGGGAATGAGCACGCGGCCGCGCCCGAAACCGCCGAAGCCGGCCGGCTCGGTTTGAACGATTCCGACGATGCGCAGCTTCATCTCGCGCGGAATGACGGAAAAGCCGGGCGACAGGCCGAATCCTGCGTTGTCGTTCGCAGTGCCGCCCGCGCCGGTTCTTCCCGAGCCCTTCGAAGCCGGCGAACTCGGAGCGGGAAGCGATTGGCGTTCGGCGTAGCGGACGGTGATTTCCTTGCCGATCAGAGAATCAGGCTGCTTGGAAAGCTCCTTGGCGAATTCGATCTGGAGGATCGTTTCCTTGGCATCAGGGCCGGAAAAGAATCTGCCGGTCATACCGTCGAATGCGCCGCTGGTCTTCTGGGACTGCGGGATTCCAGCAATCGTAGACATATAGGAATCGCGGTCATAGACCACAGCAGTGCTGAAGCGAATCTCCGGATAAACTTCCGCGACGTTGGGAAGTTTGGCCAGCTGCTCACGGGCCTGGCGATCGAGCGCGGGATACTGCTGCGGCTTGGCGGATGGGGGCGTTTGGTTGGGGCCAAAGCCGCGGTCGTTGCGGTGCGGAAAAACAAAGATCGCGTCGAAAAGTCCGGTGCCGGCCAGGCGCTTGTTGGCGAACTGCTGCAGGCCGACGCCGAGTGAAAGCATGGCCACCAGCGAGGCCACGCCGACGGCGATGCCGAGCGTGGTGAGGGAATTGCGGAGAACGGCCTCGCGCAGGTTGCGGGCGGCGAGTTCGGTAAGGTCGCGAATTTTCACGCGAGCACCCCATCGGCGACGAGCTTGCCGTCCTTCATCTGCAGCAGGCGGTGAGCAAATTCGGCGGCGCGCGGGCGTTCGTGCGTGACCATCACGATGGTCATGCCGGATCCGTTGATTTCGCGGAGCAGGCGCATGATTTCGTCGCCGGTGGCGCTGTCAAGATTGCCGGTGGGCTCGTCGGCAAGAAGAATGGCGGGGCGATTGACCAGCGCGCGAGCGATGGCGGCGCGCTGCTGCTCGCCTCCGGACATTTCCGCGGGGCGATGTTCCAGACGGGCGCTCAGATGCACGCGCTCGATGGCTTCGCGCACACGCGGAGCGCGGTCTTTGCGTTCGACTTCCGCCAGGCGCAGCGGAAGCTCGACGTTTTCCTCCAGCGTCATCCTGGGAAGCAGATTGAAGGCCTGAAAGACCATGCCAATCGTGCGGCTGCGATGAACGGCCAGTTCGTCGGAGGACATTTCGGCGAGATTGCGATCGCGCGCCAAAATGGCGCCGGAGGTGGGGCGGTCCAATCCCGCCATGAGATTCAGCAGGGTGGATTTTCCCGAGCCGGAGCTGCCGAGCAGAGCGACGAATTCGCCCTGGCCAATGGAAAGCGAGACATCATCGACGGCGCGAACGAGCGTTGCGCCGAGCTGATAGTGGCGGGAAGCATGCTCAGCGCGAATGGCGGGCTGGTTGTTGGGCGTCATGTTGTTGTCCGTTTATCTCTCCCGCATCGCCGATCACGAGCGACACACGCACAGCGTCGAATCTCCCATGTTACTACGCGCGCGGCTCGCAATGTATTACGCGGAAGAGTATGCGAGCGCTTGCGAAAAGAGCTTGTTGCGCCGGACTGCGCTTGCCGGAGAAAGGACCCGAAAACACTCTACGGCAATCGGGGTAGGAAAAAGTTTCCGGCATTCCGTTTGTGGTATGCGGCGCGGCGCGATTCTTGATTGCGGATACAAGAAAAAATAATCAGGTGAATGCTGCAGAGCGCAAAGTGCGCAAAAGGCGCGAGTTGATTTTTACAGCAGCGTTGGACACAAACGTGCGAGTTGAACAGCGTCCAGTTCAACTGTGGGCAACGAACGCGTATCTGGAGGGGCGGAGAACGCGGAAGAGGGAGGAGCGGGACTCATATGTCAGTGAAATCATGGATCAGAATTGCGGCATGTTGCGCGTTCGCGATATTGCTGGCGCCGGGATTGCTGAACGCACAGACGATCGTGACGGGCGGAGTCATTGGGACGGTGACCGATCCTTCAGGCGCCGTGATCGCGGGGGCGAGCGTCACAATTAAAAACAATTCGACCGGATTGACGCAAACCGCTACGACAGGAGCAAACGGGCAGTTTCGCTTCACCTTGCTGAAGCCGGGAAGCTACACGTTGCAGACAACGCGCAGCGGGTTCAAAACGGCGAAGCAAGCGGTGCAGGTGAACCTGGGGCAGACGACGACCACCACGATCAAGATGGAGCTTGGAGCCGGAGCGACGACGGTAGAAGTGTCGGGAGCGGCTCCCGTTCTGCAGACGCAAGACGCCAACATTTCGAGCAACTTCGACACACAGGCGGTGCAGAACATTCCGAATCCGGGCAACGATTTGACCTACGTGGCGCAAACGGCGCCGGGCGTGGAGATGAACACTTCGAGTATGAACGGATACGGGAACTTCAGCGCGTTCGGGCTTCCAGGCACGGCAAACCTGTTCACCGTGAACGGGAACGATGACAACGACGCGTTCCTGAACCTGAACAATTCGGGAGCAAGCAACTTGCTGCTGGGAACGAATGATGTGCAGCAGGTCTCGGTGGTGGAGAACGGCTACACGGGGCAATACGGGCGGCAAGCAGGCGCGCAGGTGGACTACAGCACGCGCTCGGGAACGAACCAGTTCCACGGCAATGCGGTCTACTACTGGACCGGGCGCGCGCTCGATGCGAACGAATGGTTCTTGAAGGCGAGCGGGCAGCCGCGGCCTTTCCAGAACAACAACCAGTGGGCCGCATCGCTTGGGGGGCCGATTAAGAGGAACAAGGCATTTTTCTTCCTGGATACGGAAGGCATCCGGTACATTTTCGGTACGGCGTCACCGGTCTTCCTGCCGACACCGGCGTTCCAGTCCTTCGTGCTGTCGCAACCGGCCGTTGCGGGAAGCGCGTCGAATGCGGCGTTTTACAGCAAGGCGTTCGCGCTATACAACGCGACGCCAGGAATCGCGAACGCGACACCGGTGGCTGGGAGCTGCGCATCGGCGTCGTCATTGCCGGGCGCGCCGGCCGATTGCCTGGAGAGCTTCACGACGTCGGCGGCGAGCGGAAACCGCGAGTGGATGCTGACGGGGCGTGTCGACCTGAACGTCAACGAGAGCAACAAGCTGTTTGGGCAGTTCCGCGTGGACCGAGGATATCAACCGACCTATGCCGACCCGATCAACCCGGCATTCGACGCCAGCAGCGTGCAACCGCAGGACGACGGGCAGCTGAACTGGACGCACGTGTTCAGCCCGACGGCGGTGAACAACTTTATTTTCAGCGATCTGTGGTACTCGGCGATTTTCAAGTCGACGAATGAAGCGCAGGGGCTGTCGACATTTCCGGAGATTTTGTGCACTTCTGATTCGAGCATGAATTGCCTGGGCCCGACCGGCGGACTGTATCCCTTCGGCTTCCTGTTCCCGCAAGGGCGGAATGTGGAGCAATGGGGCCTGGTGGATGATTTTTCCTGGGCGCACGGGAATCACAATGCGAAATTCGGGGTGAACTGGCGGCGAGACGACATCAGCGACTACGACCCTTCGGAACTGACGCTGAATCCGGCGATCACGACGTCGCTGGCGGGCTTCGCCACCGATACGGTGGATTTCAGCTCCGCGCAGAATTTCGCGCTTGCGGGACGGCAGCCGCTGGCCATCTACAGCGTGGGGGCGTACGCGCAGGACCAATGGCAAGTACGGCCGAGCTTGACCCTGACGCTCACACTGCGTGCCGACCGCAATTCGCCCGGCGTTTGCCAGTCGAACTGCGCGGCGCGCACGCCGACGGCGTTCAATCTGCTCAGCCACGATCCCACGATCCCCTACAACCAGATGGTAGTCGCCGGGCAGAATCAGATCCTCCCGAGCATTCAATCCGTGGTTTGGGAGCCGCGCTTGGGATTCGCGTGGAGCCCGGGCGGGAAGAGCTGGGTGCTGCGCGGAGGGGCGGGATTGTTCTCCGATTTGTATCCCGGTTTCCTGCTGGAAAACCTGACGACGAACTTTCCGTCGGTGACGGCGTGGACGATTCCGGGAGGAACGGTTAATCCGGCGGAAGCCGCCAGCGGCGCGAACCTAGTGGCGGGTTGTAATGCGGCGTTCCTTTCGAACTACAATTCGGGAGGAAACCTGCCGAGTTACTTGGCGACTGCTCCAGTGGCTTGCACAGCCTCGGCGACAGGATTTCCGAGCGTGCCAAAGCTATATTCCACAAGCAACAACCTGAAGAACCCGATGTATGCCGAGTGGAATTTGGAACTGGAGAAATCGGTTGGGCGAAATGGGCGCCTGTCGGTCAACTACGTGGGGAACCACGGCTATGACGAGTTCATGGTCGATCCGTACATGAACGGGTACTGCGACCCGATCACCTGCTCGGCTCCGGTTGCGATTGGAGGTGCGGGATTCACGGCTTCCGGATTACCGCCAACGCCGCCGGATCAAAGGGTCGGAGCGACCGAGCAGCTGACGAACGGCGCGTATTCGAATTACGACGGCGTGACCGCTTCGTTCCAGGATCGAATCGGAAACTCCTTCACCGGGCGGCTGAATTATACGTACAGCCACTCGCTGGACCTGGTGTCCAACGGCGGGCTGCTACCCTATTCGCTGGCGGACAGCATCACGAATATGATCGACCCGCTGAATCCCCGCGCGCAGTACGCATCTTCCGATTACGACCTGCGGCACCAGGTCAGCTTCGACTACGTGTGGGCGCTGCCGGGTCCCCGCACCGGGCTTTTGGGCGAGGCGCTGGGCGGCTGGCAGGTGTCGGGGACGGTGTTCTGGCACACCGGATTTCCGTTCACCATGACGGACAACGCAGCGGCGAATACGTTCGCGGCCGACAACCTGCTGTACAACGGGCTGCCGGTGGCGAATATCATCCTGCAGCCGTCGACCGCGCTGCCGCGAACCTTCGGGCGTTCCTGCGCCGAGGCGTTTGCGGTGAACGGGTCGCCGTGCTTCAGCGCGGCCGATTTTGCGCCGTCGACGACGTGGATCGGAGGGCCGGCGGGACGCAACTACTTCCGCGGGCCGAATTATTTCAATACGGACTTCAGCCTGCGCAAGACGTTCAAACTGACCGAGCGCTATAACCTGCAAATCGGGGCGAATGCGTTCAACGTGCTGAATCACGCGAATTTCCAGACACCGGTGGGGAACAACCTGAGCGGTGCGTTTGGCTTCATCGATCCGGGGGTGTCTCCGCCAACCACGCCGTACGGGGCGTTCGCCTCGGCGGCAGAGGATATGAGGATTCTGCAGCTCGTGGGGAAGTTCACCTTCTAACACTTCGGGGAGCTACGCGTTTTCCTCCTCGTTCCCGGGTGGCGGCCTTTCGATATTCGCGGGAGGCCGCCAATCTGTTTCTACGCACACTCTCTTCCTAGTCGAGTTTGGCCGCTTACGCGCGGCGAATTCGAGTGCCTCGTACCAACCTGTGGAAAAAGCGCCCGGGCTAAATTCAGATGCAGGGTGAGACATGGCGGTCTACGGTGTTCACGGTATAGACGAGCACACTATGGCTGGGCTGAGATAAGACGATGTCCCAGGTACTTCTGCCGGACAGACGCCGAAGGGTAATCGCCGGAAGCTAATCACTGAAAGGCAATTCAGAGATGTCAGTAAGGCCAATACTTGCGGCCGATCGAGCATCCGAGGGTGCCCGAAGGATTGCGAAAAGAGTCGCGGAGACGCACACCGTCGAATTTTACGGTGAAGAGAAAAAGATGCTCGAGGGCGTCAGGCGTTTTATCGGCGGCGCTCTGGGCGCGGGCGATGCAGCCATCGTGCTGGCGACGGCGAGCCACCGAGAAAGCATTCGCCAGGGACTGAGCGGCCGGGGCCTGGATGTGGCAAAGCTCTCGCGGGAAGGGCGTTTTGTAGAGCTGGACGCGGCTGAAATGCAAGCGCGTGTCATGAGCGGTGGGCGCCCCGACTGGCAGGCCTTCGAGGAAATCATCGGCCGGGAGATTGCGCGGGCGCAGGCGGCCTCGGGGTCGCAAGGCCCCGTCGCCATATTCGGGGAACTGGTGGCGCTCCTGTGGGCGCAAGGGAAACGCGAGGCGGCGCTGCAGATCGAGCAGTATTGGAACCGACTGGCGCACAGCCATCATTTTTCGTTGCACTGCGCATACCCCATCAGCGCGTTTGACGGCAAGCAGCACGGCGAAGACTTTCTCAGAATCTGCGCGGAACATTCGTCGATCGATCCGGGCGCAGACTCGCGAGCGGATGACGAGAAGAAGGCTTCGCGCACGGTCGCCTACTTTCAGGAAAGCACGCAATCACTGCTGACGGAGTTGGCGTTGCGGCGCAGCGAGGAGCGCTTCCGTCTGTTTGTCGAAGCCGTTCAGGACTATGCGCTGATCCTGCTGGATACAAAGGGCCGCATCAGCAGCTGGAACAAGGGCGCGCAGCGGATCAAAGGGTATGAAGCCCGCGAGATTCTGGGCCAACACTTCTCGCGGCTTTATCCCGAAGAGGACGTTCGCGCCGGCAAGCCGCAGTGGGAGTTGGAAGTTGCCGCGCGCGAGGGTCGTTTCGAGGATGAGGGCTGGCGCGTGCGCAAGGACGGCTCGCGTTTCTGGGCCAACGTGATCATCACCGCGCTGCGAGACGAGCAAGGCCGGCTGTATGGCTTCGGGAAGGTTACGCGGGATTTCACCGAGCGAATGCTGGCGCAGCAGGCGCAGCAGGACGCCCAGCGGAAACTCGAGGAATCGGAAAAATCGCTTCGCGAACTGTCCCTGCACCTCTTCCGATCTCAAGAAGAGGAGCGGCGCCGCATCGGGATGGAGTTGCATGACAGCCTGGGGCAGAACCTCTCGTTTCTGAAGATGACTCTGGATTCACAGCTGTCGCGCATGAACGGAGAGCGCAGCAGCGCTGCAGGGCAGGCGCTCGAGGAGTGCGCCAGCGTCGCCCAAGAGGCGATCAAGGAAGTGCGGACAATATCGTACCTGCTGTATCCGCCGATGCTGGAGGAGATGGGGCTGCGGTCGGCGATTTCGTGGTACGTCGACGGTTTCGCGCAGCGCAGCGGGATCAAGACGGAACTTAGCGTCGCTCCCGATCTGGGCCGGCTGTCCCGGGACACCGAGACGGCGCTCTTTCGCGTTCTGCAGGAGGCGTTGACCAACGTTCACCGGCATTCGGGAAGCGCGACGGCGGCGGTGGGCCTCGCGATTCGCGACCACAACATTGCATTGGAAGTCAGCGACAAAGGCAAGGGCCTGGCAGCCGCGGCGGGAGTGAAACGCGATTGGACGCGTTCTCCGGGAGTGGGACTGCGCGGGATGAGGGAGCGCATGCGGCAACTCGGCGGGAAACTGGAACTGACGCTGACACCCCTGGGCACCACAGTCACGGCAACCGTTCCCCTCGAAGAGTCTGCCGGCACTTCGCCGGCGACGCGCTCTGAAACAGCTCTGATGGATTAGCTCATCCCTCCGGGAGAAGCCGGGACGGCAAAGGCGCTTCTGACCGGCTCTCACCTCGAGATTCCGCGAGACTGAAGTTCGCGTAGTGGCAGCTTGACTTGAACGGCAGCGTTCGGTACCGTACAGATGTTTCGTGGAGTTGCCGTATGCGCATCATTTCCCTCCAATAACTCGCGTGCGGCCGACAGCGGCCGCGAGCGCCGTGCCGCCGTCCCGCGTTTATCGTTTGCCGTGGGCGGCTCGTTCTTTCCCGTTGTTTCCCGCTAACCCGAACCTGTGCGCGTGATTTGCGCGCCCCTGGGGGGATTCCGTATGCCGGAATTTGCTCTGGAAGTCGAAAGCGTTGTGAAGACATACCGTGCCAAGCGCCGCCTGCTCCGGCGCGCTGGTGCAGCGGTGCGCGCGCTGGACGGCGTGAGCTTTGCCGTTCCGCGCGGAATCATCTTTGGCTTGCTGGGGCCGAACGGGGCGGGCAAAACGACCCTACTGAAGATCCTGTCGACGCTGCTGCAGCCGAGCAGCGGGCGAGTGCGGATCGAAGGAGTCGACGCGTTGAGCGAACCGCTCGAGGCGCGCCGACGGATCGCCACCGTGATCCAGGAGACTGCGGTGGAGATGTTCCTGACCGTGCGCGACAACCTGCTCACGTTCGCGCGATTTCACGGGATCGAAGCCAAAGAGGCGCGGCAGCGCGCCGACCGCGTCATCGATCTGTTCGGGCTGGGAAGCGAGTTGGAGCGCAAAGTACAGGACCTGAGCGGCGGTTACCGCCGGCGCGTGCAAGTGGCGAAAGTTTTCATGGTGAACACGCCCGTGCTGTTCCTGGACGAGTTCTCGACCGGCATGGACCCCATCCTGAAGCGCGCGGTGATGGAGTCGCTGCGGAGGGAGGCGGCGCGGGGACGCACGATCGTCCTGACCACGCAAATCCTGAGCGAGGCGGAAGAATTGTGCGACGACATCTTGATCCTGCACAAAGGCAGGCAGGTGGCGCGCGGCAATTTGCACGACCTGAAGCTGCTTTCGCAGGGCGTTTACGACGTGGTGATGACTTTCGATGCGCTGCCGGCTCGCCTCGAGCCCGCGATTGCCGCGCTGCAGCCGATCCGATCGCAAACGAACGGGAACACGATCGAGCTGTCCGTCAAGACGGAAGAGGCGGGCGCAATCGAAATTGTCGGCGAGCTGGCGAAGTTGGGGCGCGTGCGGCACGTCGAGATACGCGGGGCGAGCCTGGAGGACATCTTTGTGGAGCTTACGGCGAAGGTCTAGCTGCGATCGGCTTCGGAGAGCCCGTTCCACCGCCGAGACGCAGAGGACGCAGAGAAGAACCATCAATCGCCACGCTGAACGGACGGAAGGCCTGATCTGATCACGGGACGAAGCTCGAAGGAGACGCAAACATGGCGGCAATGACGGCGATGCTGTACCGCGAAAGCAAAATCCGGGCGACGAATGTGACGTTCATGTTCTGGGATTTCTGCTATCCGCTGTTCAACCTGCTTGTGTTCGGGGTGGGTTTGACGGCGGCCTTCGGTTCGCCGCGCTCGACCGAGGGTGTGGACTACAACTCGTTCTTTCTCGCGGGTGTGCTGGGCATGGCGAGCTTCGCGATCGCGTCGAACAGCGCGTGGTCGTTCTTTCTGGACCGCGACAACGGCATCTTCTACGAGATGCTGACGTATCCGATGAGCCGCGCGGAATATCTGCTGGGGAAACTGGTGTTTAATATAGGAATTGCGGTGGTCCAGGCGGCGCTCACAATCGGAATCGGAGCGGCGGCGCTGGGGATCTCGTTGCGCACCGACCTGTTCGGGTTTCTTGCGGCCGGAATCGTAATCGGGACAGCGGGTTGGTTTTTCCTGTACACCATTCTGGCGCTGAAGATCCGGCGAAACGACGTATTCAACAGCGTGACCTCCGCGATGTATTTCGTCTTTCTGTTTTTCAGCTCGATGTTCTATCCGCTGGCGCCGCTGCCGAAATTGCTGCGATGGGTAGCGTTGGCGAATCCGCTGACGTGGGAGATCGATCTGCTGCGCTACGGGTCGATTGGATTGGGGCACCCGCGTGCACTCATTATGGAGTCGGCAGGATTCGTCGCGTTCGCGATCGCCTGCTTTGCTTATGCGGTGCATTCGTTGAATCAGGAGTAGACGTCGAGAGGGCGCGCGGGCCTTTTTACCGCAGAGGCGCGGAGAGCGCAGAGGAAACTAAAAGGCAAAAGCAAAAAGCTTTACCACGGAGGACACAGAGGAAATCCGGAGGGCACCGAGGAAAAGGCAAGAGCGGAACACCTCACAGTAGACGCGCGGGGGCTCAGAGAAAGCCGCCGTGGGGAAGCGGCTACGCAGAATGAGCGGAGTGGCCTTCGGCCTGGGAGAAGGCGATCAGGCTTTCGAGCTTTTCGTGGGCGGCTCCGGAATCGATGGACTCCGCTGCGATGCGGACTCCTTCGCACAGATCAGGCGCATGTCCTGCAGTGACGAGGGCGGCGGAGGCATTGGCAAGAACGATGTCACGATGCGGTTCAGGTTCGCGATGCGTCGAGGGGGCGAGAATGGCGCGGATGATTTCCGCGTTGCGTTTGGCGTCGCCGCCGCGAATGGTTTCTAGGGGCGCTCGCTTCAAGCCAAAATTCTCGGGGATGATCGAGTGGTTGTGGACCGAGCCGCTGCGCAGTTCGGAAACGTATGTCTCGCCGGAGAGTGAAATTTCGTCCAGCCCGTCCGCGCCGTGAACGACGAAAGCGCGCCGGACGCCAAGTTCGCCCAGCGCCTGCGCCATCGATTCGGTGACTCCAGGGTCATAGACGCCGACTACCTGCGCCGAAGCGCCGGCGGGATTGGTAAGAGGGCCGAGAAGGTTGAACACGGTGCGAATCTTGAGCTCGTGCCGTACTTTTGCCACGTGGCGAGTGGCTGCGTGCATCGATGGGGCGAAGAGAAACCCGATGCCGACCTGCTCGATGGCGCGCGCGACGCGGTCCGGGGGCAGGTCGATGCGCACGCCGAATTCCTCGAGAACGTCGGCGGATCCGCACAGAGACGAGTGCGAGCGGTTGCCGTGCTTGGCGACGCGCACACCCGCGCCCGCGACCACGAAGGCCGTCGCGGTGGAAATATTGAATGTGCCGCGCGCGTCGCCGCCGGTGCCACAGGTGTCGACGAGCGCCTCGTCCGCGATGGGATGATCGTCGGGAAAAATGCGCGGGGCGTGGCGGCGCATGACGGTGGCGAAGCCGACGATTTCATCGACCGTTTCGCCTTTGAACCGAAGCGCCGTCAACAGTTCGGCGATGGTGACTTCATCAGCCCGTCCGGCAAGGATTTCTTCCATGACGTTTTCGGCCTCGCGCCGCGACATATCGTCGCCGCGGGTGACGTACATGGCCGCCATATAGACGAATTCGCTAAAACGAGCCGGTTCAGCTGGAGTGACACAGAAAGGAGCCGCCAAGCGGTAGCCGGGATGCCGGGCCAGCGCGGCATCGAACGCGGCTCGTTCGTCTTTGGACCAGCCCTTCATTTCCAGGGAGGTGCGGAAAGCCGCGAACTGCGTCGCGCTCGCCTGTCCGGAGAGGAATGCCTCCATGGCGCACTCGGTTTCCGAATGCGTCAAATCCTCTCCGGCCAGCAATTTTTCCAGCGTTTGTTGAATCATCGACGGTTCGGATTTCCACCCGGCGCGCGGCTGTGCGTTATCGGCCCAGAAGATGACGGAAAACAGGAGCGGAGCCGGCTGCGCTTGAGAATCCAGACATGGCCATATCGAAAATAATCCGCTCGCTCATGGAGACGTTGCTTGCCCGCCTCGCCGGTTGTAAGTAAACTGCTGAATTCGCACGTTTCGCAAATTCTAGCACTGATGGATACCCGATGAAAATTCATGAGTACCAGGCCAAAGCAATTCTTGTGAAGTTTGGTGTGCCCGTTCCGCGAGGCGAAGTCGCGTTCACGAAAGAGGAGGCTCGCGCGGCGGCCGAACGGCTAGGGACGAAAATCGCGGTGGTCAAGGCGCAGATTCATGCAGGCGGGCGCGGCAAGGCGGGCGGTGTGAAGCTGGCGAAGTCGGTGGACGAAGCGTCCTCGCTGGCCGAGCGCATTCTGGGGATGAAACTGGTGACGCCGCAAACCGGCGAGGAAGGGCGCATCGTCCGTCGCGTGCTGATCGAAGAGGGGCTGGACATCAAGCGCGAGTTGTACCTGAGCATCCTGGTGGACCGCGTGGCGGGCGTGCCGGTCTTCATGGCCAGCGCAGCCGGCGGAATGGAAATCGAGGAAGTGGCGAAGACCCATCCGGAAGCGATACTGCGCGAAACGATTCATCCGGCCACGGGCATGCAGCCGTATCACGCGCGGAAGATCGCGTTCGGGCTGGGCTTGCCGGCGGAAATGCTGCCGGTCGCGACGGCGTTTTTCCGGTCGCTGTATCGCGCGTTTATGGAGACGGACGCATCGTTGCTGGAAATCAATCCGTGCGTGGTGACGGGAGATGGGCGGCTGGTTGCGCTCGACGCGAAGGTGAATTTCGACGACAACGCGCTCTATCGCCACCCGGAATACAAGGAACTGCGCGACCTGGACGAAGAGACGCCGCTGGAGGTGGAGGCGTCGAAGTTCAAGCTGAACTACATCAAGCTGGACGGCAACGTCGGGTGCATGGTGAACGGCGCGGGCCTGGCCATGGCCACGATGGACATCATCAAGCTGAGCGGCGGGAGCCCGGCGAATTTTCTGGACGTGGGCGGAGGCGCGTCGGAAGAGCAGGTGAAGAACGCGTTCCGCATCCTGATCAGCGATCCCAACGTGCGCGCGGTGTTCGTCAACATCTTTGGCGGGATTTTGCGCTGCGATGTGCTGGCCGGCGGCGTGGTGAAAGCGGCGAAGGAGTTGGCGTTGAAGGTGCCGATTGTGGTGCGCATGGAGGGCACGAACGTGAAGCAAGGGCAGGAAATTCTGCGCAACTCGGGTTTGAACTTCGCGGTGGCGAATGGAATGAAAGATGGAGCGGAACAAGCGGTAAAACTTGCAGGGCGGTGATGCCAAGAGTGCTGCCAACGGGAAGCAGAGGAAGCATAGGAGGCAGAGGAAGCGGAGGAAAAGGCAAGCCGCTCCGGCCCGATCCGACGCTACCGCGATTTGCTGGTGTATCAACAAGCATACCGCCTGGCCCTTGAGGTCTCGAGATTGTCGAAGGGATTTCCCAGAGCCGAGCAATATGAACTAGGACGGCAAATCCGCTCATCGTCGCGTTCGGTGGCGGCAAACATCGTGGAAGGATGGGCAAAGCGCGAATCCGCCGCCGAGTTTCGAAGGCATTTGCAAATCTCGGCGGGCGAATGCGAAGAAACGAGATTCTGGCTCGAGTTGGCGGTTGATGAAGGTTGCGCTCCCCGGGCGACTGCGGAGCCGCTCGAAGCCGAATACGCGAAGTTGGGAATGATGGTCCATAACTTATGGAAGGAGTGGCGGAAGCTACCGTGAGGTTCTATTCCTTTGCATCCTTTGCCTCCTATGCTTCCTATGCGTCCTCAATATGAGCATTCTGATCGATAAATCCACGCGGTTGCTGGTGCAGGGCCTGACCGGGCGCGAGGGCGGTTTCCACGCGCAGCAGATGATGGCGTACGGGACGAAGGTGGTCGCGGGCGTCACACCGGGCAAGGGCGGGACGAAACACCTGGAAGTGCCGGTGTTCGATACGGTGGCCCAGGCGGTGCGCGAAACGGGCGCGAACGTTTCGATCATTTTCGTGCCGCCGGCCTTTGCCGCCGACGCAATCCTGGAGGCGGCCGACGCGCAAGTTTCTTTTGTTGTCTGCATCACGGAGGGCATTCCGACGCTCGACATGGTGCGTGTGGCAGCGGGGCTGAAAGGATCGAAGACGCGGCTGCAGGGACCGAATTGTCCGGGAATCATTTCGCCCGGAAAATGCAAAGTGGGAATCATGCCCGGCTCGATTCACAAGGAAGGGCGCGTCGGAGTGGTGAGCCGCAGTGGCACGTTGACGTACGAGGCGGTGCACCAGTTGACCCTGCTTGGGATTGGACAGTCCACCTGCGTGGGAATTGGCGGCGATCCGATCATCGGCACGAATTTTCTGGATGTGATTCGGATGTTCAACGACGATCCGGAGACGTCGGCGATCGTTATGATTGGCGAAATCGGCGGGAACGCGGAGGAAATTGCCGCCGAGTTCATCCGGGAAAATGTGAAGAAGCCGGTCGTGGGGTTTGTGGCGGGACAAACGGCGCCTCCTGGACGCCGCATGGGCCACGCGGGCGCCATCATCAGCGGAGGCCAGGGCACCGCAGCCGACAAATACAAGGCCATGCGCGCGGCGGGAATTCACACGGTGCAGAGCCCGGCGGAAATTGGCGCAACGATTGCGGCGGTGCTCGGCGAAAAAACGCAGGGCGGCGCTTCCCGCTGAGTTGTCACGGCTCGAGCGAATCGCTTTTCCACATTACAATCCCTTCGCATGAAGAAAATCATTGTTGCGGTTGGCAGCACGCGCAGGCCCAAGCTGAATGCGGTTTGGGAAGCCCTCCGGGTATTTGGGCCTGTCCTCGACAGCGACGCGCAATTCGATATCGCCGCTGTGGAAGTGCCGAGCGGCGTTCGCCACACGCCGCTTACGCGCGAAGAGATCATGACTGGGGCGCGGCAGCGAGTGGAGGCGCTCCTGCGCATCGCGCGGGAAAAGAACGAGCCGTGGACATATTTTGTGGGGCTCGAAGGCGGCCTCGATGTGGTTCGCGATGGTGCAGCAAGGCTCGTCTTCCTCGAGAACTGGGCTTATGTGGCGGACGCGACGGGGCGCGCCGCTTTCGGCCAGTCAGGCGCGGTGTCCGTGCCGGAGGCGCTTGCGCAGCCGGTGGTGGACCACGGCATCGAACTGTCCGAGGCCATCGATGCGTTCGCCAGCGGCCGAGGAATTCGCGACGCACAGGGAACGTGGGGCATCCTTACGAACAACATGATCACGCGGCAGGACGCCTTCCGCGCCGCCGTCATCAACGCTTTCGCCCCGTTCTTCAATGCCGGCATATATTCGGCGTAAAGGACGCGCGTTTTCCACAACCGCATTGTGGTAGCTTACCCGGCGGCGGAGGGACGTCCCATGGACATTGTGAAGGGCAATATGGGCTGGATCGAAGTGATTGTCGGGCCGATGTTTTCCGGCAAGAGCGAGGAATTGATTCGCCGGCTGCGGCGCGCGGAAATCGGCAAACAGCGCGTGCAGATCTTCAAGCCCGTGATCGACCAGCGCTACGCCAAGAACGGAATCGTCTCGCACTCGGGCCTGGAGATCGCTTCGGAACTGGTGCAGACGGGCGGCGAAATTCTCGACAAAGTGGCGCCGCGCACCGAGGTCATTGGCGTCGACGAAGCGCAATTTCTGGGGGATACGATCGTAGACGCCTGCGTCAAGCTTGCCGACCTGGGCAAGCGCGTAATCGTTGCGGGCCTGGACACCGATTTCATGGGACGCCCGTTCGAGCCCATGCCGCGCCTGCTCGCCGTGGCTGAGGAGATCACCAAGCTGCTGGCCATCTGCATGCGCTGCGGGAATCCAGCGGTGCACACGCAACGGCTGGTCGCCTCGGAGGAATTGATCGTGGTGGGCGCGGGGGGAATGTACGAAGCGCGCTGCCGCCGCTGCTTCGAGCCGTACCTGGCGCAGCAGAGAATCGAAAAAGAGAACGAAAAGGTCGCCGCTGCCGCGAAACGCGCCGCTTCTTAAGCGGGACGTTTGCGGGCGCGAACCAGGCGCGGAATCAGGATCAGCACCGCGCCATAGATCAGCAAAGACGCGGCGAGCGACTGCGTCGTGCCGAAACGCAAATCCTCGAACAGAAGCTTCAGGCTGCCCAGGCCGGCGGCGGCATAGGCTATCCACACCAGTTCACGCCGCGCCCACCGCGCGCCCATAAATGCGAGCAACAACGCTGCGTCGCAGGTCACAACCGTGCGGATGACGGCGAGCTGCGGATGGGTGGGCGGGGTGTCGCGCGCAACAACGCGAACAATAGCGGCGACAGATAATCCGGCGCCGGCATACACCGCCCAAACTGCGGGCAACAGCCGCAGGATCCGCTCGCCCGGATGTTCTCCCGGATAACGCGAAATCATCGCGGCGCAGACGAGCGCGGCGGCGGCTGCGAGGAAGATAAGCGCTCCCGGAGCGGGAGGGAACGTCCCGGCCAGCGCGCGGCCGGCGTAATCCAGCAAACCCGAGCCTGCCACGGCTCCTGTTAGGTAAGCCACGCCGTGCAGGTCGAGCGCAGGGCTGTGGAAGTAGACCCCCAGCACGGTCGCCAGCACCGCTGCAGAACAGAGCCACGTCACCAGCGCAAGGGAAGTCATTGCCAAGAAACTGCCCGCCATGACGAAAGCCAGGCCGCACGCGCCGTAGAAGTAGAAGTTGGGGCGCTCGCGATGGCGCGCAAGTAAGCCAAATGCGATGAAGTAGCACGCGGCTCCCGCAACAAGGAAAGCGATGCCTAGTGGGGCGCGGCCGGCGCCATTCGTGACTCGCAGCGTTGCCCAGCCGGCTAGAAGGACCGCGACAACCAATTGCGCGGCTTCGAAGACCGTGACCCTCAGGCGAAATACCAGCGAGCGCACCGAAATATTTGCGGCATAAATCGCAAAGAGAATGGCAGCGAGAGCCATGATTGCGGCCGCGCCGATCGCCTTATAGTCGGGAGGAATCGTTGCCCGTTTTCCGAGAATGAGGACCACGATCAGAATCGCGAGGTCTGCGCCGGCGGCAGCGATCGGCCGCAACCCCCGCCAGCGGCCTCGGATGTTCGCGAGCTCGGTCAATAAGGCGATGCCGAGAAGCGACAATGTGAAGGGCAGCAGTGCGCGCGTGGCGACCATCAGGACCAGGGCCGTGATCACGGCGGTGAGCATGCCGATCCAGGCGATTCCAAAAACCTTCCCGCGCCATGCCAGGCCGATTGCCAGTCCGGCGAAGGCGGCGAGCACTGCCGCGGTGAGCGCAGGCGCAAGCATTTGGAAGCGCACGGTGGTTTCCCACAGCAGCGGGGAAAGGATCAACGCCGCGGTGATCGCATAAGTATCTCGAGCGAGCTTGCCATGGCGCGACGGCCATGCTGCTGCAACGAACCATGCCGCGGCATAGATCAGCGCCAGCGTCACCGCAATGGAAGAAGGAAAAACTCTGGACTCCGCAGCGGCTCGAAGAACGTAGGCGCCCGCAATTCCCAGGATCGCCGCGCCCAGGACGGAGAAGATGCTGGGCTGCGCCTGAGCGGCGGGGAATACACCCGCATTCGCAGCCGTCATCGCCGGCGCGTGGACTTCGGTGCCTTGTTGCTTGGAGGGCTGTTCGAGGGCAGAGATGCGGCGCTCGAGCTCGCACACGCGTTCTGCGAGCTGCTCGAGCTCGGTACGAGACATCACTTCCCCGGGAGGCATCGGCGCGCACCTCCGGTTCCTGTGGCCGCCCTCGGCGGCTAGTCGCCGTGCACCAGAACGCGATCTTCCCGCGCAAGCGGCTTGCGATCCGGCCACGGCGGCAGCAGTTTGACCAGCACCCACAGAATGGCCAAGGGAAGGAGCATCAGCGCAATGGCCGGCAGCAATCCTTCCTTGGCCACGAACCCGATCTTGTAGGTGGTGTACCCGAGAAAGCTCTTGGAGAAGAGCTGGCCGCCAATCACCACGTTCCAGCGCATGGCGAAAATGCCGATCAGTGTCAGGCTGCCCGCCACCGAATAGATGCGTTTGCGCGCCTTTTCGCCGATCTTGAACAGCTGAGTCAGCGCGAGCAGGGCGAGCGGCGTCAGCGTGCCAATATAGATTTGCAGGACGATTTGAGAAAAGTACAGCTTGGTGTGGACCATGAAATCCAGGCTGCGAAACGATTCATCCGCTTCATAAATGCGGTGGACCAGGTCGAGCATTTCCAGGCTGAAGTCGATGATGAAGGTGTAGAACATGTAGCGCGCAATGGTGTCCACGCAGCGCATGTCCACCGTCTGCTTGCGGTACCACGAAGAAAACATGTAGAGCAGCAGGACGACGGCGATTCCCGATACCATCGCCGAGAACAGGAAGACCACCGGCATCATGGGCGAGGACCACCACGGATTGGCTTTCACCGATCCGAAAATGAAGCCGACGTAGCCGTGCAGCAGGAACGCGGAGGGGATGCCGATCACCGTGATGATGTAGCCGGCGCGTTCATCAATGTATAGCGCGTTTTCGGAAATGTTCGATGATCCCAGCGTCAGCACGCGATAGATCAGCCGCCGCCAACCCGTTGTTTGCTGCGAAAGCAGAACAATGTCGCGACGATAATCCAGCCAGATCTCCAACAGCAGAACGGCCAGCAGGTACCAGAGGTAGACGAATCCGAACATGGCCATGGCCGACGTGCGATGCGGCGTCAGATACATTTCGAACGACCGCTCGGGATGGCCCAAATGAAGTTGCAGCGGCATGGGCGCCACCAGCAGAAAGGCCAGCGCGGTCAGCAGAGCCAGCCGGTAGGTTGGTTTGACCGCCTCGACCCGGAAAACGCGCTCCAGCGATGCCAGAATGAACGCGCCCGCGACCAGGCCCGTAATGAAGGGGTACAAGACGATCAGGATGCTCCAGGCCAGCTCGATCTCGTTCGGGTACATGTAGCCTTGAACCATTGCCTCTCCTTGCGCCTCCCTAACGCACCGAACCGTCCAGATCGTTGTAGAAAACCTTCGCTCCCGTGGCCAAGTAGGGCTTCAGAACCTGCACGTCATGAGTGCGCAAGAAGGCGTGGATCGGATCCTTGGGATTCTTCAGATCCGCGAGCTGTCGCGCGCCTGTCGGGCAGTTTTCGCAGCAGGCTGTGGTCAAGCCTTTGGTGATGCGGTGGTAACACAGCGTGCACTTTTCCGCCGTGTTCGTCTTCGGATTCAAGAAACGGCAGCCGTAGGGGCAGGCCTGAATGCAATAGCGGCAGCCCAGGCAGTACTTCTTATCGACTAGGACAACGCCATCCGGGGTGATGAACGTCGCGCCCACCGGGCACACCTGCGTGCAGGGCGAATCGGCGCAGTGGTTGCACATCTTGGGAACGAAGAAGTTCTTCCCGCCGCGCTGGATCAGCGGAAAACCTTCTTTGCCGCCGTCCGGCGAGTCCACGGCTGGATTGACCAGATCGTCGTCAGAGACGTCGTAGCGTTCGACCCAGGTGCGGAAATACCCCTCCGGCACATCGTTTTCGGTGGCGCAGGCGCGCACGCAATTTCCGCAGCCGATGCATTTGGAGATGTCGATCAGCATGCCCCACCAGTGCTCCGTCATTTTGTAATTGGGCGAAGCCTCCGGCGTTCCAGCGAGCACGGATTCCCACGCAACTGCGGCGGCTGGGAGAAGAAGCAGCAATTGCCGGCGCGTGAGATTCATTGCTTCGCTCCCGTTTCGATCAGGGGGCTATGAGGCTGATGGCACGTCTCGCAAGACACTCCTGCACTGTGGTCCTTGGCCACAATTTGAGGAAAATCCTTCGGCTGCGCGCCGTTCACTTCATGGCAGCGGACGCATAGAACGGCGGTATCGAGCTTGGGTGGCTGCACTCCTGTGGGATCGTCAGCATGGCTCGCCAGCGCGCCATGACATGCTTCGCAGTTCACGCTGACGTGCATCCCTTTGCTCTTCACGGTGGCTACGTCCGCGTGGCACGCCTCGCAAGCCTGGTGGCCGGCGAATTTGACCGGCTGCGCCGCGATTTCCGCAATGGCATTGCCGCGATAATGGCCATACTCACCGAAACTCTTTGGCACGAGGATCGCGCGCGCCACGACGAGAACGACGGCGCCAAGGGCGAACACGGCAGCGAGGCGCAGGAGATGCTCCGCGTCTTTGAAGCGGCTCATTCAGCGGCCCCGCGGTGGCGGCGGTTGTACCCGGAGTGCGATCTAACTTGTGCCTGGTCAACAGCTTGGAAGCGCGAGTGGCGGGGAATGCCGTGTACGCCGAGAGTAGCGGCCGCGCAGAGGATCAAGTGTGCGACCTTTGTGACACGCCGCTCGGCCGCATGCATGACTTCGAGGAGCGGGTCAGCTGGTTCGAAACAGCGGCACATTAGGCGCTCTCCTGGCGTTCCGAGGGATAGGTGCCGGGAACGTGAGGAACATCACTGTGATACAGGAGGGCTGAACGAGCGGCGATGACCCGCGTCACGCTCCGGTGTGATCTCCGATACATCGCGATCGAGCAGACGTGCCGAATTACGACGGGCGGGGGCTATTAGCGGATTGCACTCAGCGTTCGCGCATGCGATGTGCTGGAGCACGGGTCTTTGCCGGCATCCGTTTGAGAATCTGGCCGAGTTGCTGGATTTCCTGGCCGTATCCGGCCCAATCGCCCTGGCGCAAGTCCTTCTGAGCCTGTTCGTAGTGCGCGTTTGCCTGGTGTATCAAGTCTTCCATCTCGGCGGGAACACCTGCAATTGCAGTTGCGCCTGCCGTTTCCGTTGTTGGCATGGAGGATGTGGACGCCTCCGTAGGCGCAGCTTGGTTGCCAGTGAAGATCGCATTCAGGGCATCTTCCAGCGTAGGCTCCATCACCAACTGATCGGAATAGGCCACGATGACCCGTTTCAATTGAGGGAGCGAGGAACCTCCCTCGGCGGCGAGATAGAGCGGCTCGACGTACATGATGGCATTCTGCACCGGCACAACGAGCAGCGTGCCGTGGATCACGCGCGATCCGCCCTGGTCCCACAAGGTGAGCTGCTGGGAAATGACCGTGCTCTGGTTGAGGCGCGACTGAATCTGTTCGGGCCCATAGATCAACTTTTCCTTGGGGAACTCAAACACCAGAACCTTGCCGTAATCATTTCCGTCGCAGCGCGCAGCCATCCAAGCAATCATGTTGTTCTTGCGCGCGGGGGTAAACGGAACCATCAGAATGAATTCCTCGCTCTTCCCCACATCGGCCAGCTTCATGACGGCGTAGTAGGGTTTCATCGGAGTGGACGCGCCGTTCTGCATACGCGTGGCCACCCGCCACAGGTCCTCCTTGCTGTAGAACACGCTGGGGTCGGTCATGTGATAGACCGCATACTTGGCCGCCTGAACGGCGAAGAAATCCTGCGGATAGCGGATATGCGCGCGCAGATCGGGCGGCATCTGCGAGAGCGGATGGAACACGCCGGGGAAAATGCGTTCGTAAGACTGGATGAGGGGATCGGAAGGATCGGCCACATAGAACGTGACACGCCCGCTATACGCGTCGATCGTGATCTTGACCGAGTTGCGCACGTAATTCCCCATTCCGGGTGTGGGATCGGAGTAGGGATAGTGGCCGGAGGTGGTGTAGGCGTCCACGATCCATTGCAACGTGCCGTCGTTCGCGATGACCATGTACGGATGGCTGTCGAAGGTGAGAAACGGAGCGAGTTTTTGGACGCGGTCCAGCACGCGCCGGTAGATCATGATGCGGCTCTGCGGTTGAATGTAGCCGGACAGCAGGATATCGATGTCGCCGTAGCGCATCGCAAACAGGAGCCGTCTCCACAAACGGCCCACGGGAATGCCGCCCGAGCCCTCGTACTGCTTGTAGACGTTGTCCTGGCCGGAGGGATAATCGAACTCCTTCGCGCTCGTTCCCACCAGGCAGTAGTTGTTCGAGAGTTGGCCGTAGTAGATTTCCGGCCGCTTCACCTTCAGTGAAATCGACGACGTCGGCGGAATGTCCTTTACGAAAAGAACCGGCAAGCCGTCTGACGTCGATTCGTTCACCGGGCCCATGCATAGCCCGTAGCCGTGGGTGTAAATCAGGTGCTGATTGACCCAGTTCGGATCCGGCAGGCTGCTGGCCGAGAGTTCGCGCGCCGAGAGCGACACCTGCCGCAATTGCGAGTTGATGACGTAGCGGTCGTCGAAAACACTCGCGAAGTCGTAGTAGGTGCGGATTTCCTGCAGCTGCTGGAAAGTAGTGAGCTGCGGCTCGTGGTCCCACAGGCGCAGGTTCCGCATGGTCGCGGCGTTCTGCTGGATGGAGGCGGAGGTCAGGTCCTGAATGGCGGGGAAGCTGCGCTGGTCGAATTTGTCGAGCCCGTAGGCCTGGCGCGTGAATTCGATGTTGCGCGCGATATAGGGCTGTTCCTTCTCGAGTTCGCTGGGCGCAACCAGGTAGCGCTGCACCAGTGCGGGCGCGATCAAGCCTCCCAGGATGGCCACGCCGATCAGCACTCCGAGTGCATAGCCAGCCGGCCGAATGCGGCCCTGCGCCGCTCCCGCAAAAAAGACGATCGCGGTGATCACGCAGAGTACAAGGAGAACCCACAGCACGGGCCAGCCCACGTGAATATCCGTGTAGCCGGCGCCAAACACCAGGCCGGTGGGCGCGTAAACCAGGTTGTACATGCCCAGGCGGGCGCGCCAGGCCAGCAGCAAAAACAGCACCCCGCAAAGAATCATCAGATGCGTACGGGCATTCCGTCCGACGCCGATGCCGCTGGGCGAAGTCCATATTCCGCCTTCGATCCAGTAGCGGGCGGCCACCGCGAGGAGAGTCAAAACGACGATGAGCAGCGCCAAGTGGTAGACGAAGAAAAGAAACGGCAAGCGGAAGAGGTAGTAGCTCAGGCTGATCCCGAAGATGGGGTCGGTTTGCGCCATGGGCGCCGCATGCGTCGCGAAGAGGTACTGGTTCCAGTGCGTCGCCGACCATTGCGAGACGAGCCACGCGGCCAGGACCAGTCCGGCCCACAGCAGCCCGCGAAAAACAGAAGGGATCTTCTGCGCGCCGGGAAATTCGATGGTGCGAGGCGTCACCGTCAGATATCCCGAGCGGTGAGACACGCCCCCAGCGGCGCGAACGTTCAGGCCGGCAACCAGCAGGAATAGCACGCCGCCGATGAATCCCAGCCACCATTCTGTTTCCAGAACCGTGCTGAAGAGTTCGCGGTAGCCGATGTGACGGAACCACATCCAGTCCACCAGCAGCCCGATTCCCGCGGTAAACAACGGGACCAAAATAAAGAAAAGGATGAATACAACTGCGATCAGAAGTGCGAGCCGATGTCGCTGCATCAAAAGTCTCCGGCGGCATCTGACCACACCGCGCGCCGCGTGTCAAAAATTCCTCACGCGAATTCGCGGTTGTGGGCCGCGATGGAGCCCGCCAGGCGCTTCTCTGCGGCAGCGTTCGTTGCAGGGCCGCTAGTTCGGTACACGAACGCTTGACCAACGTGCAGCGGAAGCTATATGACAGGGCCTCCAGGAGGGCTGCCCTATGCTTCCGCGCAACGAGAAAGTCGAAGGAGCGGATTGCGGCAGGAATTCGCCGCGTTGCCGTGACCGCGTCGTTTTTGGATCAAGCTTCGCAGACACGTGCCGGTGCGTTGGATCGCAGATCTGGACGCAGCCGCTTGCTGCCGCTTTCGTTCTGCTGCTGGCAGCTCTTGCGCCGGCACCGGCCGCGGCGCAGAAGCTGCCGTCGGGGTGTCCGCCCAAAGCACAAAGAGACGACGTTGTGGATGTGCTGCACGGCGTTCGCGTTCCCGATCCCTACCGCTGGCTCGAGGATCAGAACAGCCCACAGACTCGCGCCTGGATCAATGCCGAGGACCGCTGCACCGCTGGCGTGCTCGACTCGTTGCCCGACCGCGAAGAAATCTCCAAACGTCTCGCCGCCCTGATGCACACGGAGTCGGTGGGTGTTCCATTGATCCGCGGCGGCCGGCTGTTCTACATGAAACGCGCTCCGGACGAGGATCTCAGCCTGCTCTACACGCGCGAGGGGGTGAATGGGCGCGAGGAAATCCTGGTCGATCCGCGGCCGCTCAGCCCGGATCATTCGACGAGCGTCAGCTTGCTGGGCGCATCCGATGACGGCCGGTACGTCTTCTATGGCGTTCGACTCGGGGGTCAGGACCAGGTCACGCTTCATATCATGGACGTGCGGACGCGCCGCGACCTGCCCGACCGTTTCCCGCGGATTCATTACTTCGGAGTCTCGCTCACACGCGACGCCAAAGAGCTCTACTACGGGACGACGACCGCGCAGGGCCCTCGCGTGATGCGGCACACGATGGGAACGCCCGCTTCGCAGGATCGCGCCATTTTTGGCGAGGGCTACGACCGGCGCATCATCCTCTCGCCGCGCTTGTTTGATGAGGGGCGCTGGCTGGTCATCGTCGTGAGCCACGGGGCGGCAGGGAACAACGACATTTTCGTCCAGGATTTGACGAAGCCTGGCCCGCTGCATCCGGTGGTCAACGGGATCCCGGCCATTTTTCAGCCGGAAATCGCGGGCCACACGCTGTACATGATGACGGATTGGAAGGCGCCAAATCACCGCATCGTCGCCGTCGACCTTTCCGGCGACACTTCGCCGGCGGACTGGCGCGACGTTGTTCCGGTCGGCAGCAATCCGATCGAGGGCTTCTCGCTCGCAGGCGGCAAGCTGCTGGTGCGCTACCTGCAGGATGCTTCCTATCATCTGAAGATTTTCGATCCGAACGGCAAGGCGGCGGGCGAGATTCAGCTTCCCGCGGCGGGGACTGTTGGCGAAGTGCGGTCCCGATGGGACTCAAACGATGTCATGTTCACGTTCCAGTCGTTCGCCATACCGCCGGCGGTTTATCACTACGATGTCGCAACCGGACGGCTGGCTGCGTGGGCGCGGCCGCAGGTTCCGGTCGATTCGGACGCTTTCGAGACGCGCCAGGTGTGGTATCGCTCGAAAGACGGGACGCCCGTGCCGATGTTCCTGCTTTACAAGAAGGGCCTTTCGCCCAATGGAAAGACTCCCACGCTGCTGACCGGCTACGGCGGTTTCGATCTCAGCACGACACCGTCGTTCCGCCAGGAAGCGATCGTGTGGGCCGAACATGGCGGGCTGTGGGCCGCGGCGAATATGCGCGGCGGTGGGGAATTCGGCGAGGCCTGGCACCGTGCGGGAATGTTCGGGAATAAGCAGAATGTTTTCGATGATTTCTACGCGGCAGCCGAATGGCTGATTCACAACCGGTACACCAACGCAGACGAACTTGGCATTCAGGGGATGAGCAACGGCGGTTTGTTGATGGGCGCATCGCTGACTCAGCAGCCCGATTTGTTCCGCGCGGTTGTGTGCATGTATCCGCTGCTGGATATGCTGCGGTACCAAAAATTCATGGGAGGCCCGTGGTGGGTCTCCGAATACGGTTCGGCGGATGATGCGGCGCAGTTCAAATATCTGCTGAAGTATTCGCCGTATCAGAACATCCATCGAGGGACGCGCTACCCGGCGGTGCTGTTTATCACCGGCGACGGCGACACGCGAGTGGCTCCGCTGCACGCGCGCAAAATGGCCGCGCGGCTGCAAGCCGATGCCGCGAACGTCCCCGGCAAGCCGGTTCTGATGCTCTACGACACGAAATCCGGGCATTCGGGCGGGCGGCCGGTGGGCCAGCAGATCGCAGAGCAAGTCAATATTTTGAGTTTTCTGTTCTGGCAGCTTGGGGTTAAGTGAGGGCGGCGTTGGTCGCCAACCGCTTTACGATTTCTGCGCGACGGCGGCAACCCAGGGGCTAATCGTGGTAAGGCGATGGAGCCCCAACAGCCGCTCCGCGCCTACGAACCAGGAAATCGCCCGCGAATTGCTATTGCGCGAAAAGGGAGCCCAGCAGAATCCTTGTTCATAGATGGGCCGCAATCCCGACTGCACCAACGCCCTTCTCCACACTCCATAGGCCACTTCATATCTTCCTAGGGAGCCCGGCTTGGAAGGGTTACGCTTTCGTGACGCATGCACCAGCGCTCGCAGAGACGAGCGGTTCAGCAGGGTCGTCATCACCACTCCGCCGCGCTTCAGCACGCGCGCAGCCTCGGGAATAAACCAATCCCGGTTCGAGACGGCCTCGACCTCGACACACAGCAGCAGGTTGATGCTCTCCGCTTCGCACGGCAGGGTCGTGTCGGTTGGGTTGACCAGCAAGCAACGGGCTTGCGGCAGACGGTGCTTCGTCAATTCAAGCGCTTCCTTCCGCGTGTCGGTGCAGAGTACCTTCCAGCCCTGTTCCGCGAGCATGCACGACCAGCGCCCGCCATCGCAGCCGATCTCGAGCGAAACGCCTCGGCCACCCGCAGCTTCCGCGGCCAGCGTTACCGCTCTTTTCTCGATGGCCGTAAGATACCGGCTCCAGTCGCTCCGGTTGACTTCTTCCCAATAGGTTTGTGCCGCATCGGGCGCAATCGATGCTTGGCCCGCGCTGGGCGACTGATCGGGGCGTGCGCTGGAACGAACACTCATTGCCGTGCTCTCTCGGGCATTATCGACGAACCGCCTCTCGCTGGCCCGCGCCGGTGCTGTGCGCGCATGCTGTTGCCTGAACGCTTACTCGCGGACCACTCGCAAGCGCCCCTTTGACCTGTTGGCTGCGCGCAGTCCCGTGCCTAAAAGCGAACGGTTGATTCACGCTATTGTAGCCGGACGAGAGGGTAATCGGAAGGGAATAAGGCGATTGGTAACCGATCGACAATTCGTTGGTTCCCGCGATGGATTGCGCTGGCCCGGGGTTCAGGCCTTGTCGGTAAGCGCGGCCACGCCGGGCAGGGTGTCGCCGGCAAGGAATTCGAGTGACGCGCCGCCGCCTGTCGAGATGTGCGAAATCTGCGAGGCCACTCCGGCCTGCTCGACTGCTGCGACCGAATCGCCGCCGCCGATGATGGTGGTCGCGCCCTTGCCGGTTGCGGCGGCCACGGCTTTGGCCATGGCCAGCGTACCGTTGGCGAACGCGGGCTTTTCGAACATACCCAGCGGGCCGTTCCAAACGATGGTGCGCGCCCGCGAAATTTCCTTCTCGAATTCAGCGATGGTTTTGGGGCCAATATCCAGGCCCATCCAGCCGTCGGGCGTCTCGTCAACGGTGGTGGCCTTCGTTGCGGAAGAATCGGGCGATTCGGCCAGCACATGGTCGACAGGCAATAGCAGGCAAAACCTGCGCGATTTTGCTTCCTGCAGCAGATTGCGTGCCAGATCGAGTTTGTCGTTTTCCACCAACGACTTTCCCACCGGCTTGCCCTGCGATTTCAGGAACGTATACGCCATGGCGCCGCCGATCAACATGGCGTCGGCGAGCTTCATCAGGTTTTGCACCACTTCGATTTTGTCCGATACTTTCGCGCCGCCCAGCACGGCGACGAATGGGCGGTCCGGATTGGAAATGGCTTTGCCGAGATAGGCGAGCTCTTTCTCCATCAACAGGCCGGCGGCCGATTGGCGCACGAACTTTGTGATGCCCACAACCGAGGCGTGCGCGCGGTGAGCGGAGCCGAAGGCGTCGCACACGAACAAGCCGTCGCACAGCGCCGCAAGCTGCTTCGCAAATTCCGGGTCGTTCTTCTCCTCCTCTGCGTGATAGCGGACGTTTTCCAGCAGCAGAACTCCGCCATTCTTCAGGGCCTTGCTTTTCGATTCGGCATCCGCGCCAACACAATCCGGCGCGAACTCGACGGGCTTGCCCAGCAGTTCCTGCAAGCGCGTCGCGACCGGCTTCAGACTGTATTTCGGGTCGGGCTTGCCCTTCGGCCGCCCGAGGTGCGAGGCGAGGATAAGCCGCCCGCCGCGGTCCGTGGCGAGCTTCAGTGTGGGAATCGTAGCGCGAATGCGCGTGTCGTCCGACACCTTCGCGCCGTCGAGCGGCACGTTGAAGTCGACGCGGATGAACACACGCTTTGCGTTCAGATCGAGATCGCGAATCGAGAGCTTGGTCATCGTTGACCTTTCATGGACTGCAAAGTCTGACCACAGAGGGCACCGGGAGAACCCCGAGAACGCAAATCGAAACCAACGCCCACCCAGAGGCGCGGAGAACGCAGAGAAAACGGCGAAAACAAGCAAAATCTCTGTGCGCTCCGTGCCTCTGTGGCAGATCAGCTAGAGTTTTGAGGCGAAGAACTTGATCAGGTCGCGGCAACGGCAGGAATAGCCCCACTCGTTGTCGTACCACGACAGCACTTTCAGGCAATTCGAGCCGACCACGCGCGTGTTCGGCGCGTCCACAATCGACGAGCGCGCGTCGCCGCGGAAATCGATGGACACGAGTTCGTCGGTGCAAACTCCCAAGATTCCCTTCATGGGACCATCGGCGGCCTTTTTGAATGCCGCGTTCGCAGCTTCCGCCGTGACCGGCTTTTCGGTCATCACCGTCAAATCCACGATGCTGACGTTCGGCGTCGGGACACGCATGGCGTAGCCGTCCAGCTTGCCCTTAAGTTCCGGGATGACCAGGTGCAGCGCCTTCGCCGCCCCGGTCGAAGTGGGAATCATGGAGAGGCCGGCCGCGCGCGCGCGGCGCAGATCCTTGTGCGGCAGGTCCAGCAGTTTCTGATCGTTCGTGTAGGAGTGGATCGTGGTCATGGTGCCGACGTTGATCCCAAACGTGTCGTGAATCACTTTGGCCACGGGCGCCAGGCAGTTGGTGGTGCAGGACGCGTTCGAGACCACATTGTGTTTGGCGGGATCGTAGATTTTGTCGTTCACGCCGAGCACGATGGTGGCGTCGACCTCGGTGGCCGGCGCGGAAATCAAAACTTTCTTTACCGGGCCGCGAAGGTGTTTGCGCGCGTCCGGTCCTTTGGTGAACAGACCGGTGGATTCCACCACGATCGAAGCGCCCACCGAGGCCCAATCCAATTCGGCCGGGTCCTTCACCTTGAATACCTTGAAACTCTTGCCGTCGACGGAAATGGTGTTTTCCGTGTGGGTGATCTCATTCGTCAGATTGCCCAGAATCGAGTCGTACTTCAGCAGATGGGCGAGAGTTTTTGCGTCTGTAATGTCGTTTACGGCGACGATTTCGACTCCCGGATCGCCCAGGGCTGCGCGGTAAATGTTGCGTCCGATTCTTCCGAAGCCGTTGATTCCGACCTTGATGGCCATTCTTCCTCCGTAAATTTGGTGTGAATTGGTAATGGTTATGCGATTTCGAACTGCGAGGCCGAGAATCGCTCGGCACAAGCCGCCCGCGTGATACCGCCGTTAACGCTCACGGGCAACGAGTGCGAAAAGACTGAGAACGCTTATCCTGCCGTGGTTCTGTTTCGGAAGCCGTGATAGCGCCCACGGCCAATTGTGATCGACGTCACAAAAGTTGCTAAGGCCTTCGCGCGAAGGATGTTAGCGCATCTTGTTGTGAACAAAAAATGCTAGGGCACGGGAACGGAAAAGTCAAATCAGCGTCGCATCATCAAGAAGAAGGCCCCGAGTCCTTGGGCGAGAGGATTCGCCAGGCCCCGCTGCTTTCTGGCTGGGCGGAAGCACGGGGTCAATTTGGATTCGAGGATGGCTGGGCGCTGGCGGAATTCAAATTGACCCC